>Ga0116153_10001090_pt1 | contig 27780 bp, 30 predicted proteins | sample AD_UKC028_MetaG_FD_89896 | JGI IMG/M metagenome (GOLD analysis project Ga0116153, IMG submission 89896) | Active sludge microbial communities of municipal wastewater-treating anaerobic digesters from USA - AD_UKC028_MetaG | ecosystem: Engineered > Bioreactor > Anaerobic > Digestate | place: USA...
CACCCGTGACTGGAACGGTGAGGCTTCAGGCCTCATGTCCTCCTTTGCCGGGATATGCGGGGGAGAGTTCCTCGACCACGACGATGACCCCTGGATACACCCCTGCCGGGAGAGGCTCCGCAGGAAGTCCCTGAAGGTGGAGCAGATGCTCTCGGGCATGCTCGGAAAGGAGGGCTGAGGGGGGATTGCTGGCAGGTGGTTATATTTTTCACTGCAGTATAGTAAGCTTGAACGTCGAAATTCCGAGGAGAAAAAAGCGTCCCCAGGGGGATTCGAACCCCCGTTGCCGGCTTGAAAGGCCGGTGTCCTGGACCAGGCTAGACGATGGGGACACATATGGGCCGTGAAGGACTTGAACCTTCGACTCTCTGCTTAAAAGGCAGATACTCTACCAGACTGAGTTAACGGCCCGAAACGTCCATTAAGATATGAAAATTTTCCTCCAAAGTCAAGGAGAATGAGATCATTCAACAGTCTTTCCGCAGTCTTCCATTGACTCACCCTCAGCGTCACTTTATAATATCCTCACATGACAGGTAAGATCGAGGAATTTCTCATTGAGGACATCGGGATAGAGGACGTGACAACCAACTCCATAGTCCCCGCCGATCACCGCTCCGGCGCGAAGATCGTCGCAAAGGCACGGGGCGTCCTTGCCGGGCAGGCATTAGCCAGAGAGGTCTTCACCATACTCGACAAGGACATCGCCTACACCGAACATAAAAAGGACGGAGAACCCCTTAAGCCGGGTGATATCATCGCCGTTATCGAGGGCCACACGCGAGCCATTCTGACAGGCGAGCGCCTCGCGCTCAACCTGCTCCAGAGGCTCTCGGGCATAGCAACGCTGACACGCGGCTATGTCGACGCGGCGTCGGGAACGAAGGTGCGGATACTCGATACCCGCAAAACCACACCAGGAATGAGAAAGATGGAAAAATACGCCGTCACCATGGGCGGCGGCTTCAACCACCGGGGCAACCTGACCGAGATGGCCCTCATCAAGGAAAACCATATCGCCGCCGCGGGCTCCATCAGGAAGGCTGTGGCAATGGTGCGCAAGGCATCAAACGTCCTCATCGAGGTCGAGGTCCGTACCATGGAGGAATTGGAAGAGGCCCTTGAGTCAAAGGCGGACCGCATTATGCTTGACAACTGGGACACCCGGGCAATGGGCGCCGCCGTTTCATTCATCGGCGGACGGGCCGAGATAGAGGCCTCGGGTAACATGACTATAGAAAGGGTAAAGGAAACAGCCGGAACAGGGGTCGATCTCATATCCGTGGGGGCCCTTACGCATTCGGCAAAGGCCCTCGATATGAGCTTACTTCACGAAGGAGTCAAGTGACAGCCATGGAAACAAACCCCTCAAGGGAAGAGATCATAAACCGCATAGCTGCAGCGAAACAAAAGCTCGGCGGGGACCTCGTCATCCTCGCGCATTACTACCAGAACACAGACATTGTGAGTTCGGCGGATTTCGTCGGTGATTCGCTCCAGCTTGCACGCAGCGCATCGCAGCAGCATAACGCGAAATACATCGTTTTCTGCGCCGTTTCATTCATGGCCCAGATGGCCCGCATCCTCTGCCGGCCCGAACAGAAGGTCTTTCACCCGAACCTCGAGGCGAAATGCCCGCTGGCGGAGATGGCAGTGATCGGGGATGTCGAGCGGGCATGGTCGCTGCTCCAGAAGACCGGTAAAAAGATCGTCCCCGTTGTATATGTAAATTCCCGGGCCGATCTGAAGGCATTCTGCGGCCGAAACGGCGGATTTGTCTGCACCTCTGCCAACGCTCAAAAAGCCATGAAATATGTCCTGTCCCTGAACGCCGTGCCCTTTTTCTTTCCCGACGAGAACCTGGGCCGCAACACGGCCCACGCCATGGGCATTTCGGACGATGAGGTGTTGCTCTGGGAACCTTATGAGAATACTCCCACCGGCCAGGCGGCGGACATCGCCCGTAAAAAAGTTGTACTGTGGCGGGGTTTCTGCTACGTCCACGTTGCCTTCAAGCCCTCCGACGTGGAAGATGTCAAAAGAACCCATGGCGGCATCAATGTCATTGTCCACCCCGAGTGCGTCCCCGAGGTCGTCAGGCTCGCAGACCATGTGGGATCTACAAGCTTTATCAAGAACACCGTGGAAAACGCTCCTGCCGGTTCCAAATGGGCCATAGGCACGGAGATCAATTTCGTGGAGCGCATTATCACAGACAATCCCGGCAAGCTCATCGTTCCTCTCAAAGAGTGGCGCTGCAGGGAGATGGCAAAGGTCACACCGCTTAAGTTCTTAAACGTTTTGGAAAACCTTGTTGAAGGCAGGGAACAGCCGGAAGTGGCCGTTGATGAAGAGAGCGCGAAATATGCCGGAATAGCGCTGGAAAGGATGCTTACGATAAGTTGAATATGAAGAACGACGAAAAACATTATTGTGATATACTGGTCATCGGCTCCGGCATAGCCGGGTTATCCTGCGCCATTTCCGCGGCCGACCTGGGGCTTGACGTCATCATCGTGACAAAAGACAGCTCCATCGAGGAATCGAACACCTTCTACGCCCAGGGGGGCATCGTGGCCCGGGGCCGGGACGATTCACCGGAGCTGCTCATCGACGATATCATGCAGGCAGGCGACGGTATATCGAACCCCGATGCCGCGAAGATCGTCGCTTTCGAAGGACCGGGAATGGTGGAGGATTTCCTCATAAAGAAGGTGGGTGTTTCATTTTCACGAAACGTTGACAACGAGTTCGAGTTTGCCCGGGAAGGAAGTCATTCCCGCCGGAGGATACTCCATTCTATGGACATGACGGGCAAGGCCATCGAAGAGGCCCTCGTCGCGAAACTGCCGGAATATAAAAACATCCGGGCTTATTCCGGGTATACGGCGGTCGATCTTTTGACCATCCCGCACCACTCCAAAAGCCCGCTGGCCCTCTACAAGGAGCCCCAGTGCATCGGTGCGTATGTGCTCAACAACAGGACCGAACGGGTGGAGAGGATATTTTCCTCCTACACGATCCTCGCAACCGGCGGCCTCGGCAGGATCTACCTCCACACGACCAATCCCACGGTGGCAACGGGGGACGGTTTTGCCATGGCTGACCGGGCGGGGGCAAGACTCATCAATATGGAATACATACAGTTCCATCCCACGACGCTGTTCCACAAGGATGCCGACGGCTTCCTCATCTCCGAGGCGCTTCGCGGTGAAGGTGCCAAGCTCAAGACAAAGGACGGTATTCCGTTCATGGACAAGTACTCTCCGCTCGGGGACCTGGCCCCGAGGGACGAGGTTTCCCGGGCCATGTACGAGGAAATGATCAAGCGAGGCGACAACTACGTCTACCTCGATATCGCCTCCTACACGGAGATCAACGTCAAAAAACGTTTCCCCATGATCTACCAGAGGTGTCTTGCGCACGATATCGATATCCAGAAGGTTCCCATCCCTGTCGTTCCCGCTGCGCATTACAGCTGCGGCGGGGTCCAGGTCGACCTGTGGGGAAAAACATCGCTTAAATGCCTTTACGCCGCAGGGGAAGTTGCTGCAACCGGCCTTCACGGCGCCAACAGGCTCGCCTCGACATCACTCCTCGAAGGCCTCGTCTGGGGGATACGTTCTGCCAAGGACATTGCCGGGACATTCGACGGCAACAAACCCTACAAAGAATCTGAAATACCTCCCTGGCAATTCCCGGAGCGCATCGAAGAGGTTGACCCGGCCCTTATCCAGCAGGACTGGGTGAGCATCAAGTCGACAATGTGGAACTATGTGGGAATCATCCGCACCGTCAGGAGGCTCCAGCGCGCCCGCGCCGATATCGGTTACCTCAAGAACAGGGTCGATGATTTTTATCGCAGGGCCCATCTTTCCCCCATGGTGATCAGCCTGCGCAACGGGGTACGCACAGCCCGCATCGTCGCCGAGGCATCGCTCAAGAACAGGGTGAGCCGCGGCGCTCATTTCATACGTTAGAAAAATGGCTTGAATGCCTGAGCCGCTTGAACAGCTTGAATGTTAAAAGCAAAAGCAAAAAACCTCCTCCTCGGATAAAGGCGGCTTGAATGGGAAAAGCCACGGTTTCTTCGGTTTGTACGGTTTTTATGGTTTGAACAACCAAAGAAACCAGAGAAACTATATAAACCGTCTTTTGCCTTACTTGTTCTTGTATATCCCGCAGCCCACCACGTAATCGCCGGCGCGCTGGAAATAACTCGATTTCTCGTAGACCTTTTTTGTTTCAGGGTGAGCCCATTTATAGTCCGACCATCCGCTGCCTGTCTTCAGTGCGCCGTCGACCATGTCCTTGATGAAGAATTTGCCCCCGGCGTCCCGGAGATTGAACATGCCCTGCCCCACCAGCTGCGGGTTGCCGCCATGCGCGGCGGTAAGTCCCTGCAGATCCACGACAAATATGTAAAGATCGCTGTCTTTGAATTGCCCCGTCCGGTTGTTCGTGAACTCGTCAAAGGCCTTCTTCTCGCCCTGTTCCTTGATGTATCTTACGGCCTTGTCCACCATGCGCACAGCCTTTTCGGTATCGCCTGAAGCAACTGTCAGGTCCTTCTTGTCATGGAGCGTGAACTGCTCAACCACTTTCTGAAGTTCCTGGGAAAGGGAGACAACCTGTGACGCGGCATCGGCATTTTCCTGAAGGCGCCTGGATGTGTTCTTCATGACCTCCGATATCTGCTGGATGTTCTGCGAGATCTCGTTCGTCGTCGCCGTCTGTTCCTCGGAGGCAACGGCGATCTGATTGATCTCGGAGGTGACAATGCCTATCTGCTTGAGTATCTCGTTGAGGGCCTGTCCTGATTTGGCCGCTTCCTCCGCCCCCAGTTCCACCTCACGAACACCCTCCTCCATGGACGAGACCGCGTTTCTCGTCTCCGTCTGCATGGCCACAATGGTTTCGCCTATCTCCTTGGTCGCCTGAGTCGTTCTTTCCGCGAGCTTTCGCACCTCATCTGCCACAACGGCAAAGCCGCGTCCGTGTTCCCCTGCCCTTGCCGCCTCTATCGCCGCGTTGAGGGCCAGCAGGTTCGTCTGATCGGCGATGTCGTTGATCAGTTCCACGACCTTGCCGATCTGGTCGGACCTGACCCCAAGATTCCTGATTATCTCCGCCGTGTCCTTAACCCGCCCATTTATATTGGACATGACGTTCACCGTACCGTCGGTGATCGATTTTCCATTCTTGGCAAGACTGTCCGCCTTCTCTGAGCTTTTTGCCGCCATGACGCAATTCTGTGCGATCTCGGACGAGGTGGTGGACATCTCTTCGCTTGCCGTGGCGACCGATGTCACCTGGCCCACGACCTGCTGGATGCCTGTCGACATCTGCTCTGCCGTGGTGTCAAGGATATTCGCGGCATAGAGCACGCTGACGCTGCTTTCATCCACCCGGGTGACAGAATCATGCAGTTTTTCCACAAAGGCATTAAGGTGTGTATAAAGGGTCCCCATTTCATCGGCCGAGTCTATCTCGATCCTTCGCGTCAGATCTCCGCGAGACACTCCCTCAACAACCTCAATGGCCTTTTGCATCGGTTTCCGTATCTCCGAGGACACGACGTGCCAGGTAAGAACGGAAAACCCTATGGAGATCACCACGATCGCTCCCGCCAGGGCGGAGGCGGTATGAGGGTCCATGGAAACCCCCAGCGAAGGCAGATACACGATCACACCGACAATAAGCATGAGAACACCGGAAACCAGTACGGGAACAAACAACTTTGCCGACAGGCTCATTTTTTTAAGGAAAACTCTCATACATAACCCCCTTTGATGATCACGGGTTTCCGGACGACCCCATTTCGCCGTTTCAAGCCCCACCCCCCGCAACATTAAAAAAATGTTTTTACGCGGCGGCAAAACGCTTTCACATAATGGCGGGCTTTCCCCGTTTATATTTATTTATCGGCACGCCGCCGTAATGATTAATGCGTCTTTACCGGTTTGGAGTCGTCTGCTGCCCGTGTTCCCGGTACGGGTCTACCGTGGAGGCTTTTTTGTTATATCGCCTATCATTGCAAGAAACATCGCAAGGTTCGTTTCCTCGTGAGCCTTCGCATCGGTGAAATAAGTGACCCTGAGCTTAACGAAGAGGCCGCCGTAGCCGGTCAGGTAGAGGTGGGATATAAGCTTGATGTTGTTCTGTTCGTAGGTGAGAACACTGTGCAGGAATTTAAGGCTGCCCACGGGCACGGTCTCTTTCTTGATCATGGTCGAAATGTTCTTATAGGTACCGTTCTTTTCCATGGAGTAGATGTCTGCAATTGCCTGTTCGAACTCATCTGCGACAACAGGGGACGAGATGCCGTTCGGGACGGGGCCCTTCTGCATATCGTAGAGAAAGACATCGGCCCTGATCGTTTCCGTGCGGTATGATATACCCGTGCCAAGACCCGCGTAGAGAGGTTCGTAATCTGTCACCTTGACAAGCTTCATGCTGCCCACGGGGTCGGGAAAAACAAGGCCCGTTTTCTGGTGGCGGTAAGTTTCAGCCGAAGCAATGGGCGCCTCGACGGCCATAACGGCGATCGCAAGGACAACCATAAGAAGCGCTGTTAAAGCTTTTTTCCCTGTCTTCACTTTGTCACCTCGCAAGATGATCCGTCGCCGCCCGGTCATGTTGCCGCACCGGCTGCATCGGGATCGTTCTGTTGCCTGAAACTTACAAGCTGTTGCCTGAGTCTCGTGATAAAATCGTTCGGCTTCGCCACCAGCCTGAAAACAATGGCCTTGCCGTTGGACTGCACAATGATGACCTTCCCGAAGTTGAGCATCATCCCGAGGGCCGGCTGGTGAAAATCAACGCCCGTTATCTTCGAATAGGGAAATTCATAGAAGCGCTTGAAAGGGAAGCCGATCCGTATGGTCAGCTTCGTCGCCGTAAGCGCAAATTCTGACGCGCGCAGGTTGTAGATTGAAAAGACCCCCCAGAGAACGGCGAGGCCGATCATCACCAGCGCGGCAACGGGCCTCGCCCGGACCGACACCCCTCCCACGATGAGGAGCATGGCGGGGCCAAGAAGCGCCGCCCGGTGGACGCTTGTCCTGTAAAGAACCGGCTCTGTCTGCTGAGAAAGGCTTTCACTCTGGGTCATTTTACTTCCCTTAAATATTTCTTAACAAGTTACACCATAACACAATCCTGAGGTTTTTTCTATCAGTCTTATGGCGCTGACCTGCCCCCCACAAACCGGTTCAGTGTCTACGCGAGGATACGGGAAATGGGAAGGAACACCTGCCAGCCGGAACAGATCATGGCAAAGCTGGAGGAAGCCGAAGCGCTTTTGAGCAAGGGCCAGACCATCCCTGCCGTAGTCCGCCGCCCGGGGATATCGGATGACTCCGCGGGCTATAAAACGGCAACGCTGCCTGACCGCGGTCAGCGTTTTACTCCCGGTTCTTGATCCGGAACGGTTTTTTCATCTTCTGAATCCTGGGCCCTGAACGAGCAATTTACTGCAGGCCCTTGAGGTTTTCGGGCGCTGAGATAGAGCCAGGTGAGACCCAGGATGGCAGAGATCAGCGATGCCATGATAATGCCTATCCTGACCTCTTCGAAAAGGGCAGGCTTGCCGGAAAAAGCCAGTTGCCCGATAAAAAGGGACATGGTGAAGCCGATCCCGCCAAGCCATGCCGCCCCCAGGATATGGCGCCACTTTACGCCGCCCGGGAGCCTTGAAAGACGAAGCTTTACGGCAAGCCAGGCAAAGCTTGTGATCCCGAAAAACTTCCCCAGGACCAATCCCAGGATAACACCCAGCGTTGCAGGCTGAACAATAACCTCCCGGAAGGGCATGGCAAGGACATCGAGTCCGCCATTCGCCATGGCAAACAACGGTATCACTCCGAATGTGACCCAGGGGGAAAGGTGGTGCTCCATTCGCTGTTGGGGTGACTGAACGGCAGACGATGCCTTTTCGAGGTTCTCGGCGATGGTGCTCATGCGGGTAACGTCCAGGGGCGCGTCGATCTCTTCGCAATTGATGGTCTCCGCATGGAAGGCATCCCTCATTTCATCGAGCCGTTCGTCGAACTGGCGTGGTGTGTAAACGGGCCGTGCCGGGATCGTGAAAGCCAGTAAAACACCCGCCAGGGTGGCGTGTATTCCCGATTTAAGGAGTGCCAGCCAGAGAAGTACCCCGAGGACCGCGTACGGCAGGGGGTGGCGGATGCCTCCCCGGTTAAAAAGAACGAGGACACTCAGCAGGGCAACCGCAACACCCAGAAGCGTCATATCAATGGTCTGTGTGTAAAACAACGCGATGATCAGCACAGCCCCAAGGTCGTCAGCAATGGCGAGGGCAGTCAGAAAAATAATGAGGTTCCTGGGAATGCGCCAGGCCAGAAGAACAAGGATACCCACGGAGAAGGCAATGTCCGTGGCCATCGGGACTCCCCAGCCAGCCGAGGCTGGACCGGAATGATTTAAAAGGGAGTAGATGAGCGCCGGCGCAAGCATTCCACCCAACGCCCCGGCGACAGGAAGAACGGCATTGCTTAGAGATGCCAGTTCTCCCACCATTATTTCGCGCTTCAGCTCAAGGCCGACGAGCAGAAAGAAGAGGGCCATCAGTCCTTCATTCACCCATACATGAAGAGACATCTCCATGTTCCAGGAACCGATGCCGATGCGGACAGGCATCTCCCAAAGGTGTCGATACACATCGCCCCATGGCGAGCTGGCCACGATCAGCGTCAGCAGCGTCATGCACATAAGCACGATCCCGCCAGCAGTGGTTTGGCGGAGAAACCGCTCAAAAGGACCGATTATCTTCCCGAAAAGGGGTTCAAGGGGATATGAGTTCATGAAGGTCTTGAAATATCATTTTTCCCGTGACATTTCAAGACTTCGCCGGCCTGCCTGTCGAAAAACACGTTTTGCAGTGCAGTTGATCGGCAGTTAATCCGGTGATCCGGACGTTTTTATTCAGAACGATAGATCGACTGTCCGTCTATGAAATCACATTCTTTTTTAAAAAGGTTTTTATTGATGCGCATGTTATCCGAGAATTCCATGTTCAGGCCGGAGGCGCTTATATATGAAGGCCAGTAAACAAGGCCGTGGCCATTGGGGTCACCCGTTTTTGCAAAATTTGTCCAGTAGTCCATCATTTTATTGGAAAGCTCCACATCTGTATCGTTGTAGCCGTCCGACCTGCTCATGTTCCCGAAAACATATGCCAGTTCCGCTCCATGATGCACTCCCAGCTTGCGGGCCATCGCCGTGCCCGGCAGGCGGGCGAACTGATACAGATATGCCCTGGATCCCTTTTTTCCCATGCTTTGGGCCACAAACCTTGCGGGCTGAGCATTCGCCGCCACGGTCACGAACCTGTCGATCGCCCGGGCGACGTCATTCGAGCCGGAAGCAGGGAAGACCTCGAACGCCTTGCCGGCGTTGTCGCCAAACCTTGCCTTCAGGAATGACCGGTATCGCTCGATGGACAGGTCCTTCTCGTCGGCCAGATAAATATTGCCTTCGTTCAGCGTGCTGCCGGTGATGATCGGCACGTCGTGCTGCTCCCCGCCGGAATATGCCGTAAGCGGGTTCCCGGGAAGCACGTGACCGTCAAAGACAGGCGCAAAGAAAAGGCCTTCGTCAAAGAGGCCCGTCTTGCAATCGCCAGCCGTGATCACTTCCTGCGCCGACTTTGAGCGCATGGCTGACAGGACATCTTCGGCCTTATCACAGCCAAGTCTGGATGCCAGTTCCTGCCCCATCTTCGACACGCTTTCCATGCCGCCGTTGAAGACGGGGTTAAGATACTCGGAGCCGATTATCGGTCCGCCGCTTTCGGCTATCGCCCGATGGAAAAGACCTGCAGATAAAGGGCTGATCATCAACAGCGCGACCGACCTGGACCCTGCCGATTGACCGAAGATCGTTACCTTGCCGGGGTCTCCTCCGAATGCGGCAATGTTCTTCTGCACCCATTTCAACGCAAAGATCTGATCGAGCAGGCCATAGTTGCCTGAAGTGCCCCTGGCAGATTCTTTTGACAGAAGGGGGTGGGCCAGAAAACCAAGCGGTCCGAGACGGTAATTGATAGTCACCACCACCACACCTTTTTTGGCAAGGTTCCTTCCGTTATATTCCGGCAGAGACGCGGAGCCGAAATTAAAGCCGCCGCCGTGGACCCAGACCATTACGGGCAATTTATCGTCAGGCCTTTTTGCGGTGGTCCATACATTGAGGTACAGGCAGTCCTCGCTGAACTTTCCGGTATCCTTTTGACCCGGCTGCGGGCAGGAGGAGCCAAAATCCGCGCTGTTTCTCACCTTCGTCCACGAAGCAACCTCCTGCGGGGGTTTCCATCGAAGTTCCCCGACAGGCGGGGCGGCATAGGGAATTCCCAAAAAAACATGCACTCCGTCTTCAATCTTTCCACTCACCGGCCCGCTGTGAAGCTTAATGACGCCGGCCCCCTGCTCATCGGCATATGCTCCGATTGACAGGGTGATCGTTAATAAAATAAATACGGTCAGCCTGATGATTTTCATTCAATATCCCCTGATTGAACTGCACAATAAGATCTCCCGTAAGGCAAAGCCCATAGAAACATCACCAGCTTACCGGCAGGTCCCTTACGGCCTCTAATTTCCTGCACCCGCAGGAAACAAGTCTTTCCCCGCACCTGGGGCAGCGTTCTATATAACATCCATCGTGATGGAACCCGCCCGGGCTGACGCCGCATCTGGGGCAGCGGTCTTTTTCGTCCTCCGGATAGGGAACGCGATGAAAAGATTCTCCTCCCTGGTAATCTACATAACCACCGGCGCAGGTGGTTGTCCTGGGATCAAGGATGTTCTTGCCGCAATGCCTGCAGAGGAGGACATCATGCGCCGCGTCAAAGTGATGTGCCTGCTTGTCTTGTTCCATTGCTGTATTGAAAGACCTGGCCTCTTTTTTATCCTCTTTATTTACGGTCTCCTTTCGAAGATCATCCCTGTGCGCAGCTGCAGCTTCCGTCGCCGCCGGTTTTGCCTTCTTCGTTGCCGTTATTTTCCTCGTCCTGAGATAACTCAGCAGGTTGGATGGAGAAGTGTCGAGAATCCGTGCAAGGGAGGCCTTGCTCACTCCTTTGGAGAGGTATTCAACAATAAGCTCTTTTTTGCCGTCGAGCTTTGAGGAAGAGATGCTGCCCCTTGGCCTGCCCAACGCTACGCCTTCTCTTTTTCCCGGGGCAAGGGGCCCCTTTACGCGAGCGGAAGAAAGGTCTTTTTCCAGTTCAGCGAGCATGTCAAATACGGCAGTTGCGGCCTTTGACGACCCGTTTCCGGGTCCATTCAGTTCGACGCCCTGTCTGGCGGCAATGAACCGGATCCCTTTCTCCGAGAAACCCCTGATCAAAGTGACGATCTCTGTGATGCCGTGCCCCATCCTGGCAAGGTCCGATACGATCACCACATCCCACCGGTTAACGTTGGAAAAAAGCTCTTTTAACTTCAGGCTCCGCTCGTTCCTGGCGGATGGGACCTCAATGGTAATGTAATTGTCTATACGGAGATTGTTCCTCCCCGCATAATCCTGTATCGCACCTTTTTGTTTATCTGTGTCATGCTCGTCGACAGACACCAGCAGATACGCTATGTTGGCCACATTTCATCCCTCATCATAAAAATTTAAAAACGATGATCTCCCGGTCCATTGATACCTGACACATATGCCCTTTTTATGATCGATAAACGACGTCTAAAAACCAGAGTTTCCACGATCATAATATTCCATGAAACTACAATTCCAAATAATCATAGCGCATATCGGACGTTCCATCATGCAAAGTGATTATACACTATGGTTACCCACAGATTACTTACAGATTACACTTACAGATTGTAAAAAAATGTTAACACTGATCGCGTAGATGACAAAAAGACGATATAGTTTGTCTGGTTTATTCGGTTTATTCGGTTTGTTTAGTTTTTTTGGTTGTTAACCAGACAAACTGGAGAAACTGGAGAAACCAGATAAACCGTCAAACTGTCTTCACGCACAGTCTGAGGGATCACCATTTATCTTCGCCAGTGCATGCGGTATGGCCTTTATGATAAAACCAAGGCATTCGGTGGCGGCCTTCTCGCTGCCGGGCAGGTTGACTATGATGCTTCGGCCCCTGATGCCGCAGATGGCCCGGGAGATTATGGCATGGGGGGTAATCTTGTAGCTTTCGGCCCGCATGACCTCGGCGAAACCCGGAAGTTCGTGATCGATCACGGCACGAGTCGCCTCGGGTGTCACGTCGCGGGGCGACACACCCGTCCCTCCCGTGGTGACAATAAGATCCATGCCCATTTCGTCTATTGCATGGGTGATCGCCCCGGCAATACGGTCTTCTTCATCGGGCACGATGATGATATCAGCAACGTCGAAATCCTTTTCCAGCACTTTTTTAAGGGCGGGCCCGCTTGTATCGATGCGTTCTCCCCACGCCCCCTTGTCGCTTATCGTAATGACCTGGGCACGATATCTCATTGTTTCCCTTCTCCTTTATATCACTTCAAATTCATCACCCACGGAGATCTCCCCGTCGGTGATGACCTCCGTGAAAATACCCTCTCTCGGCATCACGCAGTCCCCGACAGCCTGAAAGATGGCACAGCGCGTGTGACATTCCTTGCCGATCTGGGTCACCCTGAGCGTGACGCCCCGGTTTGTTCTGAGCGTTGTTCCAAGGGGCAGTTCATGGAGGATGACCCCTTCAGTGGTGAGGTTTTCGGCAAAATCGCCATAGGAAACGTCAAGGCCTTTGGCCTTTATCTTCTCCACGCTTTCCTTCGCAAGGAGGCTGACCTGTCTGTGCATGAACCCGGCATGGGCATCGCCCGAAAGGCCTTTATTCTTGAGAAGCCGGCACGTACCTACATTACGCTTCTTCTCACCCTTGGCCTCACTGATGTTGACGGAAATGACCCTTCCTTTCATGCTTCCCCCTTATTTGTCGGCCCGCTTGTAACGGCCGCTCTTTCCACCGCTCTTTTCAAGCAGGAAGAACGGGCCGAGCTCGATCCCTTTGTCAACGGCCTTGCACATATCATATATGGTAAGACCCACGATCATTGCGCAGGTCAGCGCCTCCATCTCCACCCCTGTGGGTCCCTTCGTCCTGACCGTTGATGTGATATCGATGGTATGCCGTCTGTCATTGAAGGTGTAATCCACATCGATATGGGTGATCGCCAGCGGATGGCAGAGCGGTATCACGTCATGTGTCCTTTTCGCGGCCATGATACCGGCAATCTTCGCCACGGTGAATATATCTCCCTTGGGACCATGTCCTTTCCTGACAAGAGAATAAGTCGATGGCGACATTTTCACCTTTCCCGATGCCACCGCCTCCCGCTCGGTCTTTCTCTTTTGAGTGATATCCACCATACGGGCATTGCCGTCACTGTCTACATGGCTCAGCTTTTCCACCCCTCACCTCCGTACAGACGATAATGATTGATAACCAAATTCCAATGATCAATCCTAAGAAAAATGCCTTTAATATTATTTTCCTGTCGGTCATCGGCCATCGGGTATTGCCTCTTGATCGGTCATTGGCCATTGAAACGGTTCACAAACTCTCAAGCTTTCAAACTGCTCTTCCATCACCCATGACCTGTAACCCATGACCTGTTCTCTTTATCCCCCTATGTTCCTCAGGCTCCTCTGGCATTTCCTTATCGCGCCCATTTCAAGTTTCCTCTCCGGCTTAACCTTCACGACAGCGCGGATGAACTCCTTGATCTCATCATCGCTCTTGCCGGACCTGATAAGCGACTTCACGTCATATTCCACATCGGAGAACAGACAGGGCCGTATCATGCCGCTGGCGGTGAGCCGGATACGGTTGCATTCGGCGCATATATGGCTGGAGACCGGGCTGATGAATCCCACCCTGCCGGAGCCACCTCCGATATCATACACCCTGGCCGGGCCCTTGTCGGACCTCTCTGATGGAACAAGCTCAAACTTGCTGCGGATGACCTCTTCTATCTGTCCTGACGTGACGATCTCGGTACTCTTCCAGAGGGAACTGTCACCAAAAGGCATGAATTCGATGAACCTCACCTCATGGTCCCATTTGCGGGCAATACGGACAAAATCGAGTATCTCGTCATCGTTGAAATCCTTGATTATGACGGTATTGATCTTTATGGGGTGAAGGCCGCTGTATGTGGCCTTTTTTATGCTTTCGATGACCTTGTCAAAGGCGTCGACCCCGGTGATCCAGGCAAATCTGTCTTTTTTCATGGTATCGAGGCTGATATTTACCCGTTTGAGGCCAGCCTGTTTTAGTTCCTCCACTTTATCGCCGAGGAACACCCCATTCGTGGTAAGGCTTATGTCGGCTATACCATCGATACGGTTGAGCTCGCAGAGGAGGTATGACAGTCCCTTCCTTGCAAGCGGCTCCCCACCGGTCAGGCGCACCTTTTTCACCCCCATTGGCGCGCATATTCTGACGAACCGGATGATCTCCTCGTAGGAAAGAACCTCCGGGTGAGGAATGAAAGGAAAATCCCCGTCGACACAATAGCGGCAGCGCAGATTGCACCGGTCCGTGATGGAGATGCGGACGTAATCTATGACCCTGTTGTAATCGTCAATAAGCATCTATCTTCTTTGCGGTCCATTTTTCTACAGGCGAGTGATGTATTTTGCTTTTCCCCTCAAGACCGCGCTGTAACCTCCCATGTCGTTAAGCCTTTCCATGGATTCCCGGGACGAAAGGGTCTCTGTATACGCTGGAAAATATCGCCCCGGTCCTTCAGCCGCGGATATTTTACCACAAAACCAATGAATTTTCCTTTAAAAACGGACTCTTTCATGAGACAGGATCGTACATGATGAGATGAACACGAGGCAAAGGCGACCCGGTCTTTATCAAATAGCTTCATCTTGCCTTGCTTTCACCCTAAAACTTTTAAGATCCAGGAACAGTGGACCTGCATTCCATCACCCATGGCCCATTGCCCATGACCCGTTTTTCATCATTCCCCCTTGTTTAATCCCGGGAAAACAGGTATCATAATATTCATGGATAAAACAGTAAAACGGATTATACTCGTAGACTTCGAGAACATTCAGAAGTTCGATTTCGAACACATAGATACGACCGAAACGAACGTTGCAATATTCGTAGGGAAATCCCAGAACAAGATCCCCTTCGCCCTCGTCGAAAAGGCGCAGTCATTCGGCGAACGGCTGGCATGGGTCAAGATAGCCGGGGACGGAAAGAATAACCTTGATTTCCATCTCGCTTTTGAAATGGGAAGACTCTGTGAGAGAATGGAGCTGGGGCAGAGTATCGAGCTTATCGTACTGTCAAAAGACAGTGGTTACGACTCCCTGATCAGATATGTAAATGAACTCGGTATAAAAACCCGCAGGATCGCGAACCCGGCGGAACTATCCGACAGCACCAAACAGCTCCCCTCATCGAACTTCACTAATTATATTGTCAACAATCTCAATAAGATAGATAGTCAAAAACGTCCCAGGACCAGAAGGACGCTCAAAAAACACATCGAGTCCCTGCTCCGCGAAAAGGCCGGCGCCAATGAGATAGATGCCATTCTTGAAGAGATGTTCATCAAGGGCCTCTTGAGCGAGATCAACAACCGTCTGAAGTACACCTTTGACACCCCTGAAGAGTAAAACGGTTTCTCCGGTTTCTGCGGTTTATTTATAATTTATATATTATTCTCTTGCCTTTATGAAAAAAAAGGGGCTTTCCCAGTCAAACAGAATGCCCTTCTCTTCGGACATTATTATTTTCATATGCTCAGGCCCGAGCTCACCGAGGATAACCGATTCCTTTGCAGCTTCGCCAGGCAGTATCTTTTTTTTCACAAGTTCGGAGATCTTCTCGACATTCGGCAGCCAGATCAGAATGATATCTTTCTCCTTTTTGATCTTCGCAAAAAGATAACCTCTCGGCTGCTCGCCTTTTTTTACCTCATCCTGGATGTTCGCGAACTGCCACCGACCTGAACCGAGGATAATGACATCATAAGATTTGAAGGTCATGTCCTTGTCATCTTCGATCCATGCAAGCCTCAGGACCCCTTGATCTCCATCCTTGACCTTCATCATGACAGGCGCGCCCTGAGGGGTCGTCCACGCACCATCCCATCCCGCCGGGTCCAGAACAACCGGTTTATCACCTACAGGTTTCTTCGACATGACCACGGAACATCCGTAAAGGAGAATGAAAACGCAGATCAGTACCACGAGTTTTTTTGTCATTTCATTCCTCCCCTTTCTATGCCTTCCAAATTTATTTAAAAAAGGATCAGCGAAACCTCAGGTTCCGATCATCTTCAGCTTCTCTTCCATCTCCTTGCGGCTGGTGATATCACGAAGATAAATGAGGGAAGCCGATTCGCCCTGATACATGATGGGGGTGGCAGAAACCTCTATATATACGATGGAGCCGTCTTTTCTTATAGCTTTGAACTCATACCGTGGAGGGGCATCCTCTCCCCTCTGTCTCATGTGATTGATATCGAGGACCCGCTCTATGTCATCAGGATGAATGATTATGGTTATCCTCTTACCCGTCACCTCTGCAGAACCGCGGTAGCCGAATATCTCGGCAAACCTGCGGTTCACATACAGGTAAAACTCTCCCCGAATGATGGCTACACCATCATTTGAACTCTCTATGGCTGTCCTGTAGCGTTCTTCCGATTCCTTCAGAAGGTCCTCTGCAAGCTTCCTCTCGGTTATGTCCCTGCCGACAAAAAGCGTGGTGTCCTTGTCTTTCTGGGTAAAAGACGTCCCCGTCCATTCGGTGAACATGACGGCTCCGCCTGGACGGACTATCCTGATGCGGGCGGGACCGTCCGTTCTCCCTTTCTGTTCGATTGTCTCAAAACAATGCTTCAACGGTTCGGCATCACAACTGTCTACAAACTCCTGCATCCGGCGGCCGATGAGGTCCCTGGGGTGTGCCAGGCCAAAAAGATTATAAGCGGCGCTGTTGGCAAATATGATCATTCCATCGGTCAATGTAATGATGGCATCAGGCAGGATCTCAATAAGCTGGCGATAGCGTTTCTCGCTTTCAAAGAGGGCCTCTTCCGCACCCTTGCGCTCGGTGATGTCCTCAACTACCGACACCACCTTGGCAATCTTGCCCTTTTCGTTCTTAAGCGGCGTGGTGTTGACGCTCACATAAACAGTGGATCCATCTTTTTTGACCATCTTGTATTGCTTGTTGTAAGATGAACCTTTTTTTATGACCTCTTTCAGCGTTTCGAGAGCTCTTGGAAGATGTTCGGGATGAAAGAGCGCGGCAATGGACCTGCCCATGACCTCTTCCCGGATGTAGCCGAGGACCTCTTCTATCTTCCCGTTGCAGTCTATGATCTTTCCCTTTTTATCAACGGTGGCAATGAGATTCGCCGCGGATTCGAATATGGACCGGTAATTCTCCTCGCTTGCCTTCAGGGCCTCTCCGCCCTTTTTGATCGTTTCTTCAAGCTTCCTGTGGTCCCTGAGCAGATCCAGGAGATGTTCCACCTTGAGCGTCGTCATTTCCTCCTGACCGAGAGGAAGATTGTCGCGGAAGAGAAAATTATCATAGACATCGTCACCGATGATAAGCGAAGGGTAGGTTACGAGAACACGAAAGAGCACCTCCGGAGACAGATGGTTCATGCCGTACATAAATACCATCAGGCATCTTTCACGAAGAATACCTTCCAGCCTCTCCATTGCAGCGGGGGCGTAAAGACCTGCCGGTCCTGAATCCCCCATGCGATCAGTGAAATCTATGCCTATCCTCAGGGAAGAATATCCCGCCGGCGGTGCCCCTTCCGGCCCCGTGGTAAAAAATGCGTTCAATGCCGCCAGATCATTGAGCATCTTTTCGTAGGAATCATTCTCATTGCTCTCTATCTGGAGCTGACCGGATTTTATAGCGCCGCCGACATCGACACCGCTTTCCTCCAATAACGCGGCCAGATTGTCCGCGCTGTGATCGGCGGCAAAATAGATTATTTTTTCCTTCCTGTCCAGTCCCTGGCGTATAAAGGAAACGGCAAAAGAACTCGCCTCCGGATCGCTCTCATAGAGGAAACAATGATAACCGCCAGGTTTAAGCGATCGCAGTTTATATAATGGCATTTCGCGAGTCATGCGTATGTGTCGGCCTCGATCCCCTTCCAACTCTGATATCGTTTCATCATATCATATTCAGCTTTTAATTAAAATGTTGAATAAAGCGGTTTGCTTGAATGGGAGAAACAAAAAAAGTATATCTCTTGTAAGGGATTAAATTGATATTTTTTTGGTTTTTACGCTCAAGCATTTGAGCGGCCCGAGCATTTAAGCCGGTCTTGTCACCTGAGCATCCAGTGAACGGAAGCACCGCAAACGATCAAAAAAGCTGCCAGAGCGGTGAGGATCGTCTCCCATTCCCATCTGCCGATCTTCACTACTTCGCTCCAACTGCAGCCGGTGCAATAGAACACCTTCCGGCCGGCAAATTTGAGGAGCCAATCGACGGGATGCAGCCTGTACCTGCGTTTGACCTCGCTCCCGCATGAAGGACACGAAAGCGATGTCAGGGCCGTTCTCAGGTAAAGAGGGCCCATGCCGGACGAGTCCCTGTTGGGATTGAATTGCATTATTTCGGGCAGATGTGTATGGTCGGCAAAAAAATCGAGGTCTTTCAACCCTTTGTGGTGCTCTTCAACGGATATGCGAAGATTTCCTTTTGAATCCTTCAAAGCCCTGACCTGCTCCATGGACACCCCCGGTGTAATTATTTGTCCATCTACGGAGAAGGCACTCACTCGTCTGTGAGTGTCTGTTAAACTTTTTAATAATGCCGAAGGCGGGATTTGAACCCGCACGAGTCTCCCCGCCACCCCCTCAAGATGGTGTGTCTGCCAATTCCACCACTTCGGCATTCATTTCTATTTCTTCCCCTGCTCGGGCGCACTCTGCTGCGATTGGACAGGGACGCTCTTGATGGTGCTTTCCCTGTGGCTGTATGTATATGCCAGTACCAGACTTGTCAGCATAAAAACAACCGCCGCTATCGTTGTCAGCTTCGTCATAAAACCCGACGATCCGGAACTCCCGAAAAGCGTCTGACTGGACCCTCCGCCAAAAGCGGCGCCTATATCGGACCCGCGCCCAGTTTGAAGCAGGACTATAAGTATCAGTGCGATCGCTATTACTACATGGATTATTCCGGTAACTATGGTCATTTATTCTTCTCCATTGCGCGGCTTATTATACCAAGAAAGTTTTCAGATTTCAAGGATGCACCGCCTACAAGTGCACCATTTATATTTTCCATGGCGATAAGCTCCCCGAAATTATCCGCCGTAACGGATCCGCCATAGAGGATCTTTACGTTCCGGGACGCATCTCCGTGCGTTTCTCCCAGCACGTTCCTTATAAAATGATGCACCTCTTCAGCCTCAATGGGAGCGGCGTTCTTTCCTGTGCCTATGGCCCATACCGGCTCATAGGCGATCACGATCTTATCGAGGGCCGGTATGCCGGCCAGGGCCTTTTTCACCTGAATACCCACCACGAACTCTGTGATGCCCGCTTCACGCTCCTCATCGGTTTCGCCAACACAGACGATGGGTTTCAAACCCGTTGCAAGGCATTTCTTTACTTTCAAATTCACGTTCTCGTCCGTCTCATGGAAGTATTTCCTGCGCTCGGAGTGTCCGATGATCGCGTACGTGCAACCGGCATCTCTGAGCATTGCAGAAGATATCTCGCCGGTAAACGCGCCTTTGTCCTCAAAAAAGACATTCTGGGAGGCAAGGGCCACCGGAGTACCGGCAATGACATCAAAAACACTTTTTAAAACAGTAAAGGGCGGCGCGAGGACAACTTCACCGCGGCCTGCGATCGGGGGCAGTCCGGAGACGACATCCTTTGCCAGCGCAACGGCCTCACCTGTCAGGTTGTTCATTTTCCAGTTACCTGCAACCATCCACATTCCCATATTTATCCTCCGCACGCCTCGAGGGCTTCAACGGCCGGCATTTTTTTTCCTTCGAGAAGCTCAAGAAAAGCTCCGCCGCCCGTGGATATATACGACATCTTGTCGCCGACACCGGCCTTGTGAACCGCCGAGTCGGTGTCTCCGCCGCCTATGATAGAAAGTGCCCCTGAAACGGCCACGTCCCTTGCGATGGTGAATGTGCCCTTGCTGAACGCCTCAAGCTCGAACATCCCCAGCGGTCCATTCCAGACGATCGTCTTTGCCTCTTTCACGGCATCCCCGAAGGCCTTGATCGTTTCCGGCCCGATATCCAGCCCCATACTTTCCCTGGGTATATTGGCCACGGGGCATATATTTGCCGCCGCAGAGGCTTCCGCTTTATCGGCGACAATGCAGTCAACAGGCAAAAGGACTTTTACACCTTTCGATGCCGCCTTTTCCATGATACTTTTCGCCTTGTCCAGCATCTCGCCTTCGCAGAGCGATTTTCCGATCTCGTTGCCAACGGCCTTGAGAAAGGTGAATGCCATCCCGCCGCCTATGATAAGCATGTTTACAGTATCAACAAGATTTTCAAGAACCCCGATCTTGTCGGAAACCTTCGCGCCGCCGATGATCGCAACAAGCGGCCGGGCGGGGTCCTTCATGGCCTTGTTAAAATATTCGATCTCGTCCTTAAGAAGAAAACCCGCCGCACACACCTTCACGAACTGAGTGATGGCAGAGTTCGAGGCCGCCTTGCGATGTGCGACGGCAAAGGCATCATCGATATAAACATCGCAAAGCTTTGCAAGTTCCCGGGCAAACCCGGGATCGTTCTTTTCATCGCCTATGTGAAACCTCAAGTTTTCAAGAAGAATAACTTCGCCGGCCTTCATCGAGGCAACCGCGGCCTGGGCCTTCTCACCTATGCAGTCGTCAACGAAAGGGACCTCTTTCCCAAGGAGCCTGGAAAGGCTTGCGGCGCAAGGCCTCAAAGTGAGTTTTTCCACTCTTTCGCCCTTTGGCCGCCCCATGTGGGAGATCAGGATCACCCTGGCGCCTTTTTCAATGCAGTAACCGATGCTGCGAATATGCGCTCTGATCCTTGTCTCGTCAGTGATATTGCCGCCTGAATCAACGGGGACATTGAAGTCAACGCGCATCAATACCTTTTTTCCCGCAATGTCAATCTGTTCTATGGAGTTCATGGGCTACCTCATTTTTTATTTCATGACATACGAAAAAAGGTCGAACATCCTGTTGGAGAAGCCCCATTCATTGTCATACCACGAAAGCACCTTCACCATGTTCCCGCCGATCACTACGGTGTTGTCCATATCGACGATCGATGAATGGCTGTTGCCGTTAAAGTCACGGGAAACGAGGGGCTCTTCGGAACATGCCAGGATACCCTTCATGGGTCCCGCGGCATATTCCCTGAACTTGTTGTTGATCTCTTCTTTCGTTGTTTTTGTCGAAAGCGTCGCCACAAAATCGACGAGGGAAACGTTCGGTGTGGGTACCCTGATGGCAAGGCCGTCGAGCTTGCCTTTAAGTTCGGGGATAACCTCAGATATCGCTTTAGCGGCGCCTGTAGTAGTCGGTATCATCGAAAGGGCCGCGGCGCGCGCCCTGCGCAGGTCTTTGTGGGGTTCATCAAGGACCACCTGGTCATTTGTAAAAGAGTGGATGGTCGTCATCAGACCGTATTCGATGCCAAATTCCTTCTGGAGGATCTTCGTGATGGGGGCCAGGCAGTTCGTGGTGCAGGACCCCATGGAAATGACATGGTGTTTGGTCTTGTCGTACACTTCCTCGTTGACGCCAAGAACAAAAGTTACATCCGGCCCCTTGGCGGGCGCCGATATAATGACCTTTTTAGCTCCGGCCTTGAGGTGTCTCTCGGCACCCGCGCGGTCGGTAAACTTCCCGGTGCTCTCGAGGACGATATCCACCCCGAGGTCCTTCCAGGGAAGGGATTCCGGCTCTTTCATAGCATAGGCCTTGATCTGGTTCCCATCGATAACGATGGCGTCTTCTTTGGCCTTTACCTCCGCGTCCATTATGCCGTGAACAGAGTCATATTTCAAAAGATGGGCGAGTGTTTTGGGGTCTGTCAGATCATTGACTGCTACGAACTCGACATTCTTGTTCCTGAAGCCGGCCCTGAGGACAAGTCTTCCAATCCTTCCGAAACCATTAATGGCTACCTTTATGGACATAACGATCTCCTCCCCCTTTTTTTTGATACAATAGTAATCGAAAGAGCGTTTATTGTCAACCTCTTAATGGCAAAAGGCTGGGACAGTTCCACGTTCTGTTACTGTCCGTCGGGGACGGTCTTCTTGCACAACACGGCCCATCCGCCGATAACGTAGTGAATGCCTGAAATGATGGTGGACATGGCCGTTACCACAAAGAAGGCCATATCGTATGCTCTCAGAAAGGGCTTGTCTGAAGACCAGAGCACAAAGAGGATGGTGGCGATCTGGCACGCCGTGGTCACCTTGCCGAACACCGTAGGCCTCGGCCTGACACTGGCGGCAATGCGGTAAAGCACAAGGAATCCAAGGGCTATGACAACATCTCTGGCAAGGACAAGAAGCGTGAGCCAGCCGGGGATGACCTTGATCACATAGAGCATGATAAAAGCGGAAACGAGCATTGTCTTGTCGGCTATGGGGTCCAGGTATGCCCCGAGCTCCGTCTTTTTGCTCATCACACGGGCAATGAACCCGTCGAGAAGATCGCTTATACCCTGAATAAGGAAGAGATAAAGGGCAAGGCGCAATCTTCCGTTGTAAACGGCATAGATGAAATAGAATGTGACAAAGAACCGGAATATGGAGAGAAGGTTGGGGACGTTCATTCCTTATACATGTTCCTGAATGTCGCGTGCTTATCGATAAATGCCAGTTCCACAGTGTCAGTGGGGCCGTTGCGCTGTTTGCCGATGATCACCTCGGCAATCCCTTTGTTATCTTCCTTGTCCTTGTTATACACTTCGTCGCGGTATATGAAAAGGATCACATCGGCATCCTGTTCGATCGCCCCCGATTCACGAAGGTCGGCAAGGCGCGGACGTTTCCCCTCTTTTTCCCGCTGCTCCGGCGCTCTGTTGAGCTGCGAGATGGCGATAATGGGTATATTGATCTCCTTCGCCAGGGATTTGAGAAAACGGGAGATCTCGGAGATCTCCTGTTCGCGGCGCTCACTGTTCGACCTGCCGCGCATGAGCTGGAGATAGTCTATGATGATAAGGCCCAGGCCGTGTTCCTTTTTCAGCCTTCGCGCGCGCGCCCGCAACTCCATCACCGAGAGCGACGGCGAGTCGTCGATGAACATCCTGGCCTCGCTCAATCTTCCCGCGGCTTCCGCCAGTTTCGGCCATTCCGAGCGGGAAAGGGTGCCGGTCCTCAGCTTGGAGTGGTCTATCTCCGATTCGGAGCTTAAAAGCCTCGTTACGATCTGTTCCTTGGACATTTCCATGGAGAATATCCCCACGGGAACGGCTTCCTCCGGCAGCATCGAAACATACTGCGCTATGTTCATGCAGAATGATGTCTTCCCCATGGCGGGCCTTCCGGCCACAACGATAAGATCTGAAGGCTGCAGACCGCTCGTCAGTTTGTCGAGGTCTTTGAAACCCGTGGGGACACCGGTAACTGTTTGCTTCTTCTCGTAAAGACGCTCGATCACCTTGACGTTCTCCATCACGAATTCCTTAATGAGAACGCCTGAGGGCTTGGTCTTGTTTTCCGAGACCTGGAATATGAGCTTCTCGGCCTCATCTATATAAGTATCGACACTGATCTCCGGATCGAAACCCTTTTCGATGATGTCCGTGGCGGCATTGATGAGCGACCTGACGAGGGCCTTTTCCTTTATAACCTTCGCGTAGTAAGCGACATTGGCCGCAGACGGCATGAGGTCAACAAGGGCATTGAGATAGGCAAGACCGCCAATGTTCTCAAGGATGCCTCTGTCCCTGGCAATACTGTTGACGGTGATAAGGTCGATGGCGTCGTTATGCTCATAAAGGTGGAGCATAAGCCCGAAGATCTTCCCGTGCGACTCGCGGTAGAAATCGCCGGGGCCCACGATATCGATGACCTTGTTCATGGACTCGGGATCGATGAGTAGTCCTCCCAGCAACGACTGCTCTATCTCGATGTTCTGAGGGGGGACCCGCATCCTCGGGTCTCTGGCATCTTTAACACTTTTAAGAACCCGGGCCATTTAAGCCTCTTCTTTTTCCACCTCTATCTTCACTTCAGCATTGACGTCGGACTGAAGGTGGATCACTACGGTATGCGCGCCGGTCGCCTTAATGGGCTCTCCGAAACGGACCAGTTTTTTATCCACTTCAACACCGGTGAGCGCCTTGATGGCTTCGGCGACGTCCTTATGAGTAACGGAGCCAAAAAGCCTGCCGTCCTCGCCCGCCTTCTTCCTGATAGCCAGTGTTGTCTCCTCGAGCTTCGCCTTCATCTCTTCCGCGCTCTTCAGATCACGGGCCTTTTTGTTCGAAACGCTCTTGATCAAATTTTCCAGACGGGCGACATTACCCTGTGATGCCGGCACGGCAAGTCCTCGGGGAACAAGAAAGTTCCTTCCGTAGCCGTCCTTGACACTGACAGTGTCCCCTTTCTTTCCGGTACCCTGGACATCTTCAATAAGTATGACCTTCATTGACCGCCTCCGTTATTTCAATAATGTGGTGAAAGGTAAAAAGGCGATATGCCTGGCCATCTTAATGGCTTCTTTCAGCTTGCGCTGGTGGTTCGCGCAGGTACCCGTCATCCTTCTGGGCATGATCTTGCCCCTCTCGGTGATAAAAGCCTTCAGGAGCTTGGGGTCCTTATAATCAATGGCTATGTTCGAGTCCTGGCAGAATCTGCATACCCTTCTTCTCACATAGACCCTTTTCTTCGGTGAATCCGAAGACCTCGTTGATCTCGTTGGTCTTGGCATCTATTCCTCCATCCAAAATATTTTCTGTGCTTTCAGTTTGAAAACTTCCCGTGACCTTATTTTCAGCCGGGTAAGCATCCCCGACACCATCACGCTGCTGCCCTCTTCTGTATCAAGACGCGACATCGAGAGGTCTGAGGCGCATTCCACGTCGATCAGAAGATCCCCCTCCCGGACACGCATCGGGAAGAGCATGTATTTATCGCCCCTGGGGGTATAAACAACCCGGGGCTTCCCTTCAACCTTTCCGGTCATGAAAACCCTGTTCATCCAAACTCGCCTTCGAGTTCGTCAAAAACAACCGGATCAGGCGGTTTTTTCGGCCCTTCATTCTTGTCGTCGACAACAACGAACATGTGCCTGAGCACGGGATCCAGGGTCCGATAAAACTTGGCCATTGTCGCCACGTTGCCTTCGGCCATATCCAGAAGGAAAAAGAAATAATGGCCCTTGTCCTTCTTTTTGATGGGATAGGCAAGTTTCCTTACGGCCCAGTCATCAAGTTTTACGATTGTTGCACCCGCCTTATCAAGGTTCCCCTGGATCCTCTTGAGAAGCTCTTCTTCCTCTTCCTTTGCGAGGTCGGGGCTGAGCACAACAATATTCTCATATCTTCCCACGTTTACATCTCCTTTCTATTGTGTTCTCTGATACTGAACTACAGTACCCTTGTCTATCTTGACGCGTACCTTCTCGGCAATCTCAATGGTGACACTGTCATCAGAAATTCCCGTTATTGTACCATACAAACCGCCTGATGTGACAACTTTATCTCCCTTCTTCAGGTTCTCCAGAAAATCCTTATGCTGTTTGGCCCTTTTTTGCTGGGGTCGTATAAGGATGAAGTAGAAAATGGCAAAAACGGCCGCGATAAAGATAAGCGACGTGTACTGGCCCATTCCGCCCTGACCACCGCCCGCAGGATTGCTACCCATTGCAAACGCTACACCTATCATCTGATTCACCTCCTTCGTAAAGTGTTTTAAAGCTCCGGTAATATTCGTCAAATGTTCCTGTGGTGATAGCATGACGAATTTTTCGCATGAGTTCCATATAAAAATGAACATTATGGATCGTATTCAGGTAAAAACTGGTCAATTCGTGAGAAACCAGCAGGTGCCTGAGGTAGGCCCTCGAAAAGGTCCTGCAGGTATAACACGAGCAGGTCCCGTCAATGGGACCTTCGTCATCGGTATATCTCGCGTTCTTGAGGTTCATCCTCCCCTCCCAGGTGAACATGGTGCCGTTCCTTGCAAGGCGGGTGGGAATGATGCAGTCGAACATGTCGATCCCCCGGCGGACACCCTCCATGAGGTCTTCCGGCATGCCGATACCCATCATGTAGCGCGGTTTGTCGGCAGGCATCATGCCGATGACCGTGTCGACCATGTCCCACATAAGGCTCTTCGGTTCTCCCACGCTCAGTCCGCCTATGGCGAAGCCGTCAAAATCAAGGGCAAGGATATCCCCGGCGCTGCGCAGCCTGAGATCGGGATAGAAACCGCCCTGGATGATCCCGAAGAGCTTCTGCCTTTCCGACGAACGGGCGGCAAGACAGCGGCGGGCCCATCGGGTCGTCAGTTCCACCGAATCCCTGGTATACTCAAAGGATGAGGGGTAGGATACACATTCATCGAGGCACATGGCGATATCGGCGCCTATATTCTCCTGTACCATGATCATTTTTTCCGGTGTCAGGAAATGGCGGGAACCGTCAATGTGGGACTGGAAGAGCACACCGTCCTCCTTGATCTCCCTCAGTACGCCGAGGCTGAATATCTGGTAGCCGCCGCTGTCGGTGAGGATGGCGCCGTTCCACCCTGAAAAACGGTGGAGCCCGCCCATCTTTCCGATAAGCTCATCACCGGGACGCAGGTACAGGTGATAGGCATTTGAAAGGATCATCTGCACGCCAAGCTCCTCAAGCTGACCGTGGGTCATGGCCTTGACGATCCCCTGGGTCCCGACCGGCATAAAAACCGGCGTATCGACAACACCGTGGCCCGTAATGAGCCTTCCCGCACGCGCCTGACCGTCTTCCTTGAGTATCTCCATCGTCTTCATGCTATGAACATCGCGTCCCCGTAACTGTAAAACCTGTATCCTTCGTTTATCGCCTCCCTGTACGCACTTTGCAGGCCTTCCCTGCCCATGAAAGCGGCGGCGAGCATCAACGGCGTCGAGCGCGGCAGGTGAAAATTGGTGATAAGGGCGCCGACAACACGGAAATGGTAGCCGGGATAGATAAAAAGTTCTGTTTTTCCTGAAAGCGAACCGTTGCCGCCTTCCGAAAAAACCGTCTCCAGCGTCCTCACGGCGCTTGTACCGCACGCGACTATCCGGCGCCCGGCCGCCCTTGCTTTCGCTATGAGCGCCCTCGATGCCTCATCGAGCTCGTAGCTCTCGCCGTGCATCCTGTGCTCCTCCACCTCATCCGAATGTATCAGGGCGAATGTCCCTGTACCTATATGGAGGGTTATCCTTATTATGTCCACACCCTTTGAGCCGATCTGTTCAAGGAGCTCCCGGGAAAAATGGAAACCCGCCGTCGGCGCCGCTATGGAACCGGTCTTCTCGGCATAAACGGTCTGGTAGCGTTCATAATCGACCCTGTTGTCTGCTCCGTTGCGCTTTATATAGGGCGGAAGAGGCATTTTACCGTGTTTTTTCAAGGCCTCTCCGGAGCTCTTCGCGGAATCGAAAGCTATCGTCCATGATGCTCCGCTTCGTCCCAGAGACGCAGGATAATCACCGACAGCAACGGAAACTTCGCTTTTACCCCTGCCGACTCCCCTGACAAGACATTCCCATGCGCCTTCCCCGAGAGGCCTCACGAG
>Ga0116153_10001092_pt1 | contig 27763 bp, 33 predicted proteins | sample AD_UKC028_MetaG_FD_89896 | JGI IMG/M metagenome (GOLD analysis project Ga0116153, IMG submission 89896) | Active sludge microbial communities of municipal wastewater-treating anaerobic digesters from USA - AD_UKC028_MetaG | ecosystem: Engineered > Bioreactor > Anaerobic > Digestate | place: USA...
ACCTAGCTCAGTTCAAGACAGCGCCCTTCGAGCACCAGCTGCGAGAGTGGCTGGCCAGTCGAGGGGCGCATTCTCGCGCCATCTTCTGGGAGCAGGGGACTGGCAAGACCTGGCTCGCGATCAACACGGCCGCCTCGCTGTTCCGCGAGGGCAAGATCGACGCGGTCGTGATCGTCGCCCCGAACGGCGTTCACCGCAACTGGGTGACGGAGGAGATCCCACGCCACCTGGCCGAAGACGTCTCTGGGCGGTCCCGGCTCTTCTGCTACAGGACTGACAAGGCGACGGCGAAGTGGCACCAGGACGAGTGCCTCCAGCTCCTGAAGCACCAGGGGCTGGCTTGGCTCGCCATGTCCTTCGACGCGGTCGTGACCGACCCGATCATGGAGCGGGACAAAGACACGGGCTCCCGCCGCACGGTCTGGCGGGGCGGCAAGAAGTTCCTCTGGGACTTCCTGTCCACCCGGAAGGTGCTGTACATCGTCGACGAGGCTCGCCGCATCAAGAACCCGAAGGCCGACCGCACCAAGGTCGTCGTCAAGAGCGGTCGCTACGCCCCGTACCGCCGGATCCTGAACGGCACCCCGGTGCCGAACGGCCCATTCGACCTGTTCCCTCAGCTGCAGTTCCTGGACGAGAAGTTCTGGGATCAGCATGGCGTCGGCCTGTGGACGACCTACAAGGCGTTCTTCGGCCGGTTCCAGAGGGCGCAGGTGCGCAACAAGCAGGGCAAGCTCGTCGAGTTCGATCAGCTCATCGGCTACCAGAACCTCGACATCCTGAACCGCATCGTCGACACCATCGGCACCCGGGTGCTGAAGGAAGACGTCCTCGACCTGCCGCCGAAGGTCTACACCAGACGCGAGTTCGACCTCACCGACACTCAGGCGAAGGCGTACAGGGCCATTCGCGACGACTTCATGGTCATGCTGGAGGGCGGCCAGCTCGTGACGGCCCCGCTCGCACTGACGCGGCTCCTCCGCCTCCAGCAGGTCGCCAGCGGGTTCGTCGCGACCGACGACGGCGAGCCAGCGGTCGACATCGGCAAGGTCAACCCGCGGCTGGACCTCGTGCTCGAGATCGCGGAAGACCTTCCCCACAAGGCCATCATCTGGACGAAGTTCCGCCGCACAGTCGACAAGCTCATGGACGCCCTGGGCGAGAGGGCGGTGCGGTACGACGGCGCTGTCGACGAGGACGCCCGCGGCCGCGCGGTCACGGCCTTCAACAAGGGCGACGCCCAGTTCTTCGTGGCCAACCAGCAGACGGCCTGCGAGGGGCTCACCCTCCTGGGCGATCAGGCCCAGGACTCGCTCGCCTGCAAGACCTCCATCATCGCGGAGCACACCTTCGACCTGGCGGTGCGGCTCCAGCTCGAGGACCGCAACCACCGCATCGGTCAGAAGTTCTCGACCGAGTACATCGACGTCTGCGGCGCGGGCACGATCGACCGGCACATCGTGAGGGCGCTCCTCGAGAAGTTCGATGTGAGCTGCCAGGTCACGGGGGATCGCGTCAAGCAGTGGCTTGCCTAGCGGAAGGCCGCGGGGTATCATGAGGGGCACAGAGGAGCAACCAATGTCAGCGAATCCATACGCCGCGTTCAAGGACACCGCCCGCCCGGCCGAAGAGGCCATGGCGGCGCTCCGAGCGCTGATCGATCAGGCCAAGGAGAAGGAAGCCGCCATCGAGGATCTCTCTGCCAGACTGAAGGCCGAGCAGGAGGCGCTCCGCGACCTGACCTGGACGAAGATCCCCACGCTCATGGACGAGATGGGCGTCGAGGAGATCAAGACGCCCGACGGCATCAAGGTCAAGGTGAAGGAAGAGATCGAGGCTGGCATCAGCGCCGAGCGTCGCCCCCTGGCTCACAAGTGGCTCGAGGAGAACGGCCACGCGGGGCTGATCAAGCGGGAGATCTCCGTCGCGTTCAACCGGGACCAGTCGGAGCAGGCAGCCGAGCTCGTGAACGAGCTCCAGGGCCGCTTCGCCGGGGTCTCGCAGGACAGCAAGGTGCACCCCGCGACCCTGAAGGCGTGGGTGAAGGAGATGCTGGCGAAGGGGAACGAGCTCCCGCTCGACCTCTTCGGGGTGTTCCGTCGGCGCATCGCGAAGATGGACTAATCTGCAGGGGTAGCTCAGTTGGTAGAGCGCTGCTGTCCAGGGGCCACCGCCCCTGGTTGCGGAGGTCGGGGGTTCGATTCCCTCCCCCAGCGTTGTGAAGGTTGCCGGGGCACCTGTTGGAAGCCCCGGGGTCTAACGTCCGGGTGACTTGAAACAACCGGCGAACGTGAAAGGATCGAGATCATGGCCAAGCAGAACAGCGAGATCGAAACCAAGAAGGCGGGCGGCGCGCTCGCGACCTACGACTACGGCCAGATGGCCGGGTCGGGGTTCGAGAACACCACCACCGACGACCTGTCCATCCCGTTCCTGGCTGTCCTGCAGCCCATGAGCCCGGAGGTCCAGCCCGGTGAGGACCGCGTCCAGGGTGCCGAGGCGGGCATGCTCTTCAACACCGTCACCCGCGAGCTCTTCGATCCGAAGGAGGGCGTCTGCTTCCAGCCGGTGTGCACCCAGCACTGCTTCATGGAGTGGCGTCCCCGCAACCAGGGCGGCGGCCTCGTCGCTCGCCACGCCATCGACAGCGAGGTCGTCGCCAAGGCCCAGGCCGCGGCGAAGGCCGCGAACGCCGAGTTCGGCAAGCTCAAGACGGCCGCGGGCAATGACCTCATCGAGACCCGCTACGTCCTGGGCTACATCCTCCGCGACCCCGAGCAGAAGGAGCCCGGCGAGCCGATCATGATCGCCTTCACCTCGACCAAGATGAAGGTCTACAAGAACATCACCACGCGGCTGTACACGTTCCAGGGTCGCCCGCCGCTCTTCGCCCACCGCCTCCGCATCACCACGGTGCTGGAGGAGAACCCGAAGGGCAAGTTCTACAACTTCAAGATCGAGCCGTACTTCGGCACGATCCAGCAGTCGCTCATCAACCCCGCGGGCGATGCGGCCAAGCTCCTCACCGACGCCTCGGCCCTGAAGCAGTCCTTCGAGAAGGGCGAGACGAAGGTCAACTACGAGAAGCAGGGCGGCGCGTCCGGCGGCTCCGGCTCCGGCGAAGAAGTCCCCTTCTGACCTGCACCTGACAGTTGGTAGCTCTGCGCCGGGGCGAGGTTCATGCGCCTCGCCCCGGCCCCCTTTGGTCAGGAGGTCAGATGCAGTTCTCCCCTCAGCAGGAAGAAGCCCTGCGGCGAGTGGCCCGCTGGCTCGAGAATCCCGACAAGCCCTGGTTCTACCTCGCGGGCTACGCGGGCACCGGCAAGACCACGCTGGCGAAGGAGTTCGCCTCCGGGGTCGGCGGCGGTGTCTGCTTCGCGGCCTACACCGGCAAGGCGGCCTACGTGCTTCAGAGCAAGGGCTGCGTCGGAGCCACGACGCTGCACCGGCTCATCTACAAGCCGAAGGACAAGTCGCGGCAGCGGCTCCAGGAGCTGCAGGAGCAGCTCGACGACCTGGTACACCAGCTCACCGCCGAGGAGAAGATCGGCTACCCCGACGACCCCGGCAACCCCGCAATCGCCGAGGCCGTCAGCAGGCACCCGCAGGTCATCAAGCTGAAGGCGGAGGTCGACGCCGAGCGCTCGTCGCTGGAGCGCCCGCTGTTCGCCCTGAACCTCGAGAGCGAGGTGCGCAACGCGAAGCTCGTCATCATCGACGAGTGCTCGATGGTCGACGAGCAGATGGGCGAAGACCTGCTCAGCTTCCAGGTGCCGGTGCTCGTCCTGGGCGACCCGGCCCAGCTCCCTCCCGTGCGGGGCGAGGGGTTCTTCACGAAGCGGGAGCCCGACTTCCTGCTGACCGAGATCCACAGGCAGGCGAAGGACAACCCGATCCTCCGGCTGGCCACCGACGTGCGGGAGGGCCGCGGGCTCCCCGTGGGCGAGTACGGAGACAGCCGGGTGATCGAGCTGGCGAGCGCCGACGAGTCGCTCTACCTGGCCCACGACCAGATGCTGGTCGGCAGGAACGAGATGCGGAAGGGCTGCAACCGGAAGATCCGGCGGCTCCGAGGCCGCGAGGCCCCGATGCCCGTGCCCGGCGACCGGCTCGTGTGCCTGCGCAACAACCACGAGGTCGGCCTCCTGAACGGCGGCATCTGGGAGACTCAGGACGCGGTGCAGATCGACGCCGACGAGATCGGTCTCACGCTCAAGAGCGAGGACGGTGGCTCGCCCATCACGACGACTGCGCACACCCACTACTTCCTCGGGGAGAAGCCCCCGTTCTACCACATCCGCGAGCGGGACTGCTTCGACTTCGGCTACGCCCTGACCGTGCACAAGTCTCAAGGTTCTCAGTGGGACAGCGTTCTCATCTTCGACGAGAGCTGGTTCATGAAGAATCTCGCCAGGAACTGGATGTACACCGCGATCACGCGCGCTGCGAAGCGCGTGACGATCGTCCGCCAGCGTCGCTGACGGCTACAATCCAGTCCGCACCCACCCAAGCGAAAGAAGACGGAGGATCGACGCGATGTCATACGGCCCCACCCTGCCCATCTCCCAAGAGACTCACGCTGAGAAGTATCGCCTGCCTGGCGAGAGCTTCGAGGAAGGGACGAGACGGGTTGCGGTCGGTCTTGCGGACGACAACGACCACCTGGGCAGGCTCGCCCCCATCCTGCTGCACCAGCGGTTCATGGCGGGCGGGCGGGTCCAGGCGGCCATCGGCTCGCCCAAGGACGTCACCGCGTACAACTGCTTCGTGTCCGGCACGATCGACGACTCGTTCGTCGAGGGTGCCGGGAGCATCATGGCTCGCCTGCACCAGGCCGCCGCGACGATGCGCAAGGGCGGCGGCATCGGATACGACTTCAGCACTCTCCGGCCGGAGAAGGCGCTGATCCGCAAGCTCATGTCGGCGAGCTGCGGCCCGATCCCGTTCATCCGCATCTTCGACGCGAACGGTCGCTGCATCAGCAGCGCCGGGCACCGCCGCGGTGCGCAGATGGGGGTGATGCGGGTCGACCATCCGAACATCCGAGACTTCATCCGCATGAAGCAGCCTCCCGCTGAGGCCGCCCCCGTGATGGAGGCCATGGATGCCTGCGAACCGGGCAGCCCCGAGTGGATGAAGTGGTACTCCTGCCTGCAGAAGCTCCTCGACGTGAAGGGGTTCAACATCTCCGTCGCCCTGACCGACGAGTTCATGGAGTGCGTCCAGCAGGGCAGCCCGTTCAACCTCCGGTTCGGCGGCAAGGTGTACGAGACCGTCGAGGCCCGTGAGCTCTGGGAGCTCATGATGCGGTCGACGTGGGACTGGGCCGAGCCCGGCGCTCTGTTCATCGACACCATCAACAGGATGAACAACCTGTGGTACTGCGAGCGCATCGCGGCCACGAACCCGTGCGGCGAGCAGCCCCTGCCGCCCTTCGGTGCCTGCCTCCTGGGCAGCTTCAACCTCGTGAAGTACATCGCGACTCGCAGCGACGGCACCCGGTACTTCGACTTCAACCAGCTCCGGGACGACATCCGCCCGGTGGTGCGCGCCATGGACAACGTGGTCGACCGAACCCGTTACCCGCTCCGCGAGCAGGAAGCGGAAGCCCAGTCGAAGCGGCGGATGGGCCTCGGGGTCACGGGCCTCGCGAACGCCCTCGAGGCGCTCGGCCACCCCTACGGCTCGACCGAGTTCCTGCAGATGCAGCACCAGATCCTCTCCCTCATCGCCCGGTGGTGCTACATCGCGAGCACCGAGCTGGCGGAGGAGAAGGGCTCGTTCCCGCTGCTCGATGTCGACAAGTTCCTGCAGAGCGGCTTCATGAAGACCATGGACGAGGAGGTTCGTGACCTCGTCCGTCGCCGCGGCATCCGCAATAGCCACCTCCTGTCGATCGCCCCGACCGGGACCATCAGCCTCTCGGCTGACAACGTCAGCTCGTCCATCGAGCCGGTGTTCGCGTACCAGACCGAGCGGAAGATCAACATGCCCGGCGGCATGATCACCGAGGTGATTCCCGACTACGGGGTTGCCCAGTTCGGGGTGCGGGGCAAGCGGTGCTCCGACGTGACGGTCGCCGAGCACCTCGCCGTCCTCGAAACGGCGACCCGGCACGTCGACTCTGCGGTCTCCAAGACCTGCAACGTCCCGGCTGACACCCGCTGGTCCGACTTCCAGGACATCTACATGGAGGCTTGGCGCAGGGGCTGCAAGGGCATCACGACCTACCAGGTCGGGGGCCGCCGGGCGGGCATCCTCAAGTCCGCGGACGCGAAGGAGGAGAAGCCGGTGGAGGTCTGCCACGTCGATCCGAAGACTGGCGCAAGAAACTGCGAGTGACGGTGTTGCCTTCCTGTCGCTGACGGGTATACTTGTCGAGTCAGACCAGTTCAGGAGGATCTCGACATGAAGTTCAGCAGCAGCGTCGGCCCGGTCGGGCTCGAAGACATCGCGACCCTCAGCGGGTCACAACTTCTCCTCGTGCACAACGAGCTCCGTGCCGCGAACGGCGACTCGACCACGAAGAGGTTCGCGGACAGCAAGAGCGGCCGCGAGCGGACCACCAGAGCCTTCGAGCTCTGGAAGTCCCGGCAGCCCCAGCGGGCCACGCCGATCACGCCGACCATGGCTCCCGCCCCGCTCAAGGCGAAGCCGCTCCTGCGGCCGCAGGAGCCCGTCCGCGCGACCCCCGCCCCGGCAGCCCGCATCGTCTCAGCTCCCTCGGCGACCGAGGACGGGCTGATCCGCCTCCCGGCCCGCGGCGACATCCGCACCCACAAGCCGAGCACGAACCGCGGCAAGATCATCACTCTGGGCAGCCGGGAGCAGGGCGTGACGATGGCGGAGATGCGCCAGCTCACGGGTTGGGTTCCACAGCAGATCCGCTCCTGCCTCCGCCAGATCAACGACTACTCCGGCCACGGGGTCGAGGAGCGGACGCCGGACCACTTCTTCATCACCGGCGCTCCCAGGAGCCGCAAGGAGATGAGCTGGCCCGCTCGCGGCGACATCCGCGAGCACCGCAAGGGGACGAAGCGGGCGACGGTCCTCGAGATGCTCCGTCGGCCCGAGGGCGCTTCCTTCGAGGACATCAAGGCGGCCTGCGGGTGGAACGACATCCAGGCGTACGAGGGCATCAAGCTCCTGCACGGCTACCTGGGCTACGGCATCGAGGAGAAGGGCGGGGTCATCCGAGCCTACACCAAGGAGGAGCGGAAGTGACGAGGCAAGAGCTGTCGCTCCTCCTGTTCCTCGAGACCCAGGCCGTGGACAACGGCGGCAAGGTGCGGATCAACCGCATGAACAAGGAGGAGCTCGAGATCGCCAAGCGGTGGAACGACGAGGGCTTCCTGCAGTTCGGTCGCCTGAAGATGGCTGACATCGACAGCGAGCGGACGCAGGACGTCTCGACCCACTGGGTGCGGCTCTCCGACGTCGCCTGGACCACGGCTCATGCCGAGCGTCGGAAGCGGGCCGAGCGGTGCGAGCGCGTGAAGGAATACCCGAAGTGAAGTACCTCTGGGAGATCCTGGTCCCGACAGTCCGCCGCAAGGACGGCAAGCCGATCCGCACCCGGTACCACCGGGTCTGGGACGGGAAGGTCAGGGCCATCGCTGGTGGGCTGACCATACTGCAGCCCGCGAAGGGGCAGTGGGTCTCGCCCAGCGGGGAGCTCTTCTCGGAGCGCATGATCCCGGTGAGGGTCGCGTGCTCCGAGGAGCAGATCGACAAGATCGCTGACATGACTGCGGTATACTACGACCAGCTCGCGGTGATGTACTACCGCGTGGCGGACAAGGTGACGGTGAAGCACTATGGGTAGGTTCCCCGAAGAGTACATCGCCATCAGGAGCCGCATCCGGGATCTGTACCGCGAGCTCAACACCGGAGACTACGACCGCGCGGAGGTGACGATCGGTGGGTTCGAGATCCGCCTCTGGAAGGAGACAGTCAACTGCCGGACGAGGACGATCCTCGGCTGGAAGATGCCCTGGCACAGGGGCTACAAGTACACGAACGTCCTGGAGCTCACGGAGATGCTCTACTGCTACGAGAGCGCCCGGACGTGCCCGAACCTGAAGAGGAGCAACAGTGGGAACGCGCAAGTATGACAAGCTGAGCATCGAGGACTTCGGCGCTCACCTGCTCGACAACCTCGACCTCGACCCGATCTACGTCGCCCTCAGCCGCCTCAAGTGCGTCGAGGGCGGCTGGGATCTCGCTCGCCTGAACCGCTGGCTCATCGCCTACTGGTGCTTCTACCACGCCGGGGCCGCGTGCTACATCGCGTCCCGCCCGCGGGAGGAGTTCTGGGACTGGATGGAGCGGGCCGCCGCGAACCGCGTCGAGGAGCCGTGCCCGCTGGGCGGGAACGCCGTGAACGGGGGCTGGCCCCGCGGCCACGAGCGCCGCCACTTCCGCGGAGCCCAGGGCTACACCGCGGTCAAGGAGCTGAAGGCGAAGTACCCGGAGCCCGAGGACTTCGTGGTCGCCCTCCAGAGAGTCGACGCCGGAACGAGCGTCCCGTTCTCCAAGCTCTCCGAGAAGATCCGCGAGCACAGGAGCTTCGGCCCCTGGATCGCGTTCAAGGTCGGAGACATGCTGGAGCGGGTGCTCGGCAAGCAGGTCGACTTCACCGAGGCCGAGGTGTTCATGTTCGAAGCCCCGCGGGAGGCGGCTCTCCTGCTCTGGCGCACGAAGCAGAACCTCCCAGAGGGTGCGAGGCCGAAGGACGAAACTCAGGTCATCAAGCAGGTCGTGCGGTATCTCGCCGACCACTTCAACGGCGAGCACGTGGTCGGCAACCCGCCGGTGAAGCAGAAGATCGGCTTCCGAGCTCCACCCCTCTTCGACCGCCCGCTCGGCCTGCAGGAGATCGAGACGATCCTCTGCAAGTGGAAGAGCCACATGACGGGGTCGTACCCGCTGTGGAACGACATCGACGAGATCAACTCCGGCCTCGCCCTCTGGGCCGACACGTGCCCAGCGGTCGGGGAGTTCCTCCAGCACATGCCCAAGCGCCGATGAAGAAGATCCTGCCAATCCTCCTGACGGCGGCCCTGGGTGGCTGCTCGGCAACCCCGAGCAGCCCCCGGGTGACCGCCGGTCCCGAAGTCCCGCTCGAGAGCCCGAGCGCCTGGAGGAGTGGTATCGTTGACCAGTCCATCAGGGAAGCGCGGGAGCGGCAGCTCATCCGCGAGCTCGGCAAGGAGATCCGCAGGTGAAGACCATCAACGTCGTCGGTGCAGGCATCGCCGGATCCCTGGTCGCTCGCGTCCTCCGCGCCCGCGGGCACGAGGTGCGGGTCATCGACGACTGCGACGTCAACTCCGCGAGCCGCGCCAGCAGCAACCTGTACATCGGGAGCTGGCTGAAGAAGTTCAGCAGCTCCGCGGCGTCGAACGGCATCCGCGTCGTCGAGGAGCTCTTCGCCGGGAAGATCGACCAGCCCTTCAGCCGCGGCATCGCGGACGCCATGAAGGTGCGGCACATCGCCCAGCGGCACCTGCTGGTGGAGCCGGACGTCGTGACCACCGTGGTTCAGGCCGACGTCTTCACCTCCAGCGCCGTGAAGCCCGGAGTCCCGGGGGTTGGTACCGCCGAGAAGTTCTACGAGGGTCCAGTCGTCCTGTGCACGGGCCACCGCGGAGCCGAGCTCGTCCCCGGCCTGAAGGTTGACGTCAAGGTCGGCCACTGCATCCACTTCCGCGGCCGCCTCCCCGAGGGGAGGAGCTCGCTCACGCTGGCCTCGCCCTACGTCCACGCCAAGCTGTACCAGCTCGACGAGGACACGATCTACTTCGCTGACTCCGTCGCCGTGACGCGGGATGCCTACGCCAAGCGGAGCAAGGAGCTCATGGACCGGACGATGGCGAGGGCCGTTGCCCTCCTGGGCTACGAGCCGGAGGTGAAGTCGATCCTCGTCGGCTACCGACCGTTCGTCGCCGGGCACGACTTCGGCTACCTCGCTCAGGTGAAGCCCGACGTGTGGGTGCTGAACGGTGGCGGCAAGAACGGGATCATCGCCTACGCCGACGCGGCGGACAGGCTCGCCAAGGAGATCGCATGAGCAGCCCCATCCAGAAGATCAAGATCCGCCCGGCCACGAAGGCTGACCACGACCGGCTCGCGCAGATCGCCCGCAGCCACCGCGCCGGGCAGGGGTTCACGCACTTCATGTTCAGCGGCGACGCCGCGTACGAGAAGGGCTGGATCCGGGTCGCGGTCGTCGACGGCGGCGACATGGACGGGGACATCGTCGGCTTCACGTGCGTCCGCCACAAGAAGCGGGAGCCGAAGACGATGCTGTACTACATCATCGTCGAGACGTGGGCTCGCCGGGACTCGAAGCCGGGCGTCCGCATCGGTCAGGCTCTCCTCGACGACCTGATCGCAACTTCTCCGCACAGGTGCATCGAGCTGAGTTGCCTCAAGGACAACGCTGAGGCACTTCAGTTCTATGCAAAGAACGGGTTCGAGCAGAAGGGTGAGGCTCTCAAGGGGAAGGGTTGGCACCTGGAGCTCCGCTGGTGAACCAAGCCGAGTACATGCGCGAGTATCGCAAGGTTCCGAGGAACATCAGGCGTCGCCGCGAGTACATGCGCTCCCGGGAGGTCAGGAAGCAGATCATGCTCCGAGACGCGAAGAAGAGAGCCAAGAGGCAGGGGGTACCGTTCAGACTGAAGCTGGAACACCTCGAGATACCTGAGCGGTGCCCCGCGCTCGGTATCCGGCTGAGGCACGGCGTCAAGAAGTTCGTCGACGGCTCTCCTACGCTGGATCGGATCGTCCCGAGCAGAGGGTACGTTCCAGGAAACGTCGTTGTCGTAAGTCACAAGGCGAATCGCATCAAGAGCAATGCAACAGCTCGAGAGGTGTTGCTTGTCGCTCGGTTCTACATGCGGAAGACTAAATCATGATTGTGAACATCCGCGGCACATCTGGCTCCGGCAAGACGACCCTCATCCGTGAGCTGTTCAAGCTCGCCCGGGACCGCTCGGTCTGGGATCCGCTCTGGTCGGAGATCCCCGAGTCGCTCCTGCCCAGGAACGACAAGGGCGAGCTGAAGAAGCGCAAGCAGCCCTGGGGCTACGTCCTCGAGATGCCGGAGCCTTTCCGCCGGAACGTGGTCGTCATCGGCCACTACGAGACGGCGTGCGGCGGGTGCGACACCATCCCGTCGTTCGACTTGGGCTTCGCTCTCATCCGGGCCGCCCACAAGTGCAACTACGACGTGGTGTACGAGGGCCTGCTCTACTCGGCCGACGCCGAGCGCACGCTCGCTCTCCACCGGGAGGGACTCGACCTCCACGTCATCGCCCTGAACACCCCGCTGGACGTCTGCATCGCCTCGGTCAACGAGCGGCGTCAGGGCAGCAAGCGGGCGCTCAAGCGAGCCGAGAAGGGCGAGGAGAAGCTGCCCGACGTCAACCCGAAGAACACCGAGTCGAAGTTCAAGGGCACCCAGAGCACGATGGCGAAGCTCCAGGCCGCGGGCGTCGACGCTCACTGGTGCAGCCGGGAGGGTGCGGTGCAGCGCCTGGTCCAGCTCCTCACGGAGGGGCGAGCCGCTTGAACCAGGACAACGTCAACCTATTCTTCCGGATCGCTCGGGAGCGATACTCGATCAAGCTCCTCCGAGAGAAGATGCCGCACAGCCCCGAGCTCTGGACGGACGACGAGATCTTCCGCCGGTGGCGGTTCTGCAACGTCTTCCGCGAGGACGACAAGACAACCGCGTGGTTCCGCCGGAACATCCGCGGCCCGCTCTCGCTGCGGGGGCCGGACGTCATGCTGGCCACGGCGCTCTTCCGCTGGTTCAACCGCATCGACACGGCCGACAAGATCGTCGAGTTCATGACGGTCGAGGGGTACAGCGAGGACGGGATCCGGAAGGCGCTGGAGGGTCACAAGCCCCTCGTGACCGGGGCCTACATGATCAAGACGCCCGCGGGCATGAACAAGCTCGAGGGCATCCTCTGGTGCATGCGGCCCTACGTCAAGGACGTCGTGCACCTCGCGACCCACGTCGAGCCGGAGACCACCCTGGAGGGCATGTGGACCGTCCTCCGGATGTACCCGTACCTCGGCTCGTTCATGTCCTACGAGATCGTCAGCGACCTCCGCCACACCTGCCTCCTGCGCAACGCCCCCGACATCATGACCTGGGCCGCGGCCGGACCCGGCTGCGCCCGCGGGCTGGGCTGGGTCGTCGCGGGCGAACCCGAGGCGTATGGCTACACCTCCGCCAAGGACCAGCTGCGGATGCTGGCTCTGATGAAGGAGCTCCTCGCCATCAGCCAGAGCGAGGCCCAGTGGCCGAAGTGCTGGCCGAAGTGGGAGATGCGGGAGGTCGAGCACTGGCTCTGCGAGACCTGGAAGTACGTGCGGTGCCGGGACTACGGCCAGCCGCCCAAGGAGAAGTTCCGGTGCACCACCCCAGCAACCTGAGCAAGGCCGAGCTCGACGCGGCCTTCGACAACTCCGACTCCCGGCTGACGATCGCCGTCGACTTCGACGGCACGATCGTCGATCACCGCTACCCGGACATCGGAGCGCCCGCGTGCGGCGCGTTCGACTGGCTCCGCGAGCTGAAGCGGCGGGGGGTCAAGCTCATCCTCTGGACGATGCGGTCGGACTCGTCGAAGGACGGCCCCACCCTGACGAACGCGGTCGAGTTCTGCCGGAAGCACGGCGTCGAGTTCGACCACGTCAACGAGAACCCGGGTCAGCGCACGTGGACCACGTCCCCGAAGTGCTACGCCCACATGTACGTCGACGACGCCGCGGTGGGGGTGCCCCTCCGCGACTCGCCCCGGGCCGGTGGGCGTCCAGTCGTCGACTGGCACCGGCTCGGACCGATGATCCTCGAGCGGGTGCACGCTCACAACGACCGGAGGAAGAAGCCGTGAACGAATCCTGGTACAACCCGCTGTCCCTCATGCGAGCGATGCTCGGGCACCAGAAGCCCGACATCCTCACCGCCGACCCCAGCGAGTACGGCCGCAAGACCCGCACCCGCATCCAGCAGCTCCGGAACCGCAAGCGGTTCAAGCAGCGGAAGTCCCGGAGCCGCTGAGCGTGCCGCAGCGCCCGCCAGCGTACCTGCCGCCCGTCACCGACGACAAGGTTGTCGCGAGGTTCACCTCGCGCCTGTCCATGCCGGGGAACGACGCCTGCTGGTTCTGGTGGGGGCACGTTTCGGAGAAAGGATACGGCCAGTTCTGGATGGACGGCCGCGCCCACTGGGCGCACCGGGTCGCCTACGCGATCTGGGTCGGGGAGATACCGGCGGGCATGACGCCCGACCACACCTGCGGACGCGGGTGCTGCGTCAACCCGCGGCACCTGACGCTCGTCACGGTCTCGGAGAATGCGAGGAGGCGATGGGAGAGGGAGCGGGCAAGTTGCCCTCCGTCGACCGACGGCTATACTCAGGCGAAGGAAACGCAACATGCTGACGATCAAAGCACGCAACGTCCACCAGGCACTCCCCGAGATGCTGTATCAGCTCCGCGCTAGCGGGGTGCGCCGGGAGAGCCGCAACGGGCCGGTGCTGGTCTTCCCGCACCCGGTCGTCGTGGAGTACACGCGGCCGCAGGAGCGGGTCATGTACTGGCCCGAGCGGGACTGCAACCCGTTCTTCCACTTCTTCGAGGCGCTGTGGATGCTCGGCGGCCGCAACGACGTGGCCTTCCCGGTGCGGTTCAACAGCACCTTCGGCCAGTTCAGCGACGACGGCGTGACCTTCAACGCGGCCTACGGGCACCGCTGGCGTCGGTACTTCGGCTACGACCAGCTCGAGATCGTCGCCCAGAGGTTGAAGGAGAACCCCGACGACCGGCGCGTCGTCCTCGGGATGTGGGATCCGCACGAGGATCTCGGCTCGTCGAGCAAGGACGTGCCCTGCAACCTGAGCGCCTGCTTCCAGCGGGGTGCGGACGGCGAGCTGAACATGACGGTCTACAACCGCTCCAACGACATCGTCTGGGGCGCGCTCGGGGCGAACGCGGTCCACTTCAGCGTGCTGCAGGAGTTCCTGGCGCTCGCCATCGGGTGCCCGGTGGGCCGGTACTGGCAGATCTCCTGCAACATGCACGGCTACCTGAAGACGGTCGAGCCCCTCATGTCGCTCGCGGACAGGGCGTTCCCGTCGACCCAGGCCCAGGCGTCCGACCCCTACGAGCAGGGCGTCGTCCAGCCGCTCGAGATGTTCCCCTCCGGCACGGGGGGCGACTTCGTCAGCGACCTGGCGATGTTCCTCGACGAGGGCGAGCGGGCGATGGGGTACAAGACGAAGTTCATGCGTCGTGTCGCGATGCCGCTGCTGCGGTCGTGGCTCGCGTTCAAGGACAGCAGCGACCCGGCGCGGTTCCACAACGCGCGGAAGATCGTCCAGGTGGACTGCCACGCGAAGGACTGGGCGCTCGCCTGCGACCAGTGGCTCGTCCGCCGGGAGGAGAAGGCGCGGGCCAAGGCGGCCGCGACCCAGGAGGAGTGAGCCGTGCCCGACCAGAAGCCCCGAGTCTACCTGATCTGCCCCGTCCGCCGCTGCACCCCCGAGGTGCGAGCGGAGATGGACGCCTACGTCGCTGGCCTCGAGGCCCGCGGGTACGAGGTGCACTACCCTCCCCGCGACGTCGACCAGCGGAACGACGACGGCGGTGTGCGGATCTGCATGGAGCACCTCGACGCGATGATGGGCTGCGACGAGATCCACGCCTGGTGGGATCCCGCGAGCTCCGGCTCACACTTCGACCTGGGCATGGCGTACATGCTCCACGCCATCCGGTTCGTGCTGCACGCCCGCCTGGGCCGAGCTGGCATCGACGAGCTGCGGGAGAAGCACGACATCCGCGTCTCCGACATCCCGACCTTCGTGGTGGCCAATCCCCACCAGGTCAAGCCCGACCCCGAGAAGTCGTTCACCAACGTGCTGCTGGAGCTCGCGGCGCGGCCGAGGATCCTGACATGACGAAGTACAATCCCGCTAAGGCGAAGGAGTACGTGCAGCGACCTGAAGTTCGCGAGAAGCGGGCCGCGTACTACCGCAAGCCGGAGGTGCGAGATCGAAGGAACGCGAAGCAGCGAGCAGCGAATAGGGGACCGACCAACTACAAGAGGCGTCTCCGCAAGCTCCTCGCTCTTGGCCTCACCGCCCAGGAAGCAGAGCGACAGCTCGCCAAGACGATCTGCGACTGTTGCGGGGATCCGTTCGGTGAGGAGACTTCGCACATCGACCACGACCACAAGACGAACGAGTTCCGAGGGATGATCCACCTCCAGTGCAACGTCGCGATCGGTATGTTCCGAGATCGCGTCGGGGCAATGGTGCTCGCCTCTCGATACGTCGATCCCTTCAACCGATCTCCACTCTCGGTGGACAGCGGGCCTCGGTTCCTCGAGTACCTCGACGCAATCGCAGCAGAAGACGCTGAGGGGTTGCACGTGGCTGCGAAGAGCTACGGGCCTTCATGGAAGCAGGGCGGCGGCAGCAACGCCTTCGCCATGCTCAAGCGGAAGTGGGACCGGCTGGTCAATCGGCTGGTTCGCCCCGAGATCAACGGAGACATCTTCAAGGGGATCGCGACGGACGACCGCGGCGAGGGCGTGATCGACGACGTCCGCGACCTCCGGCGATACCTCCTGCTAGTCGAGGCTGAGATGCGGGCGCGGGGGTTCCGCCGCGTGCATCGGGACAACAAGCGATGAACGTATGCTGGACTCGCTGGCGGCTTGCGAGTTCGGTCGAGTTCCAAGCCGCAGGCAACCGCTAGAAAGCGGTCACATCCTAGAAAGGATCTGCCATGAGTAAGTTGTCGAACCGTCCGAAGCTGACCGATCCGAATCGCCTGAACCCGCAGACCGGGAAGACGCATGGCATCGCCATCTCGTTCTTCAAGACTCTGTGCCGGGCCATCTACTTCACCCCGGAGGGTCAGCGGGGGAGCCGAGTCGAGGTGGTCAAGGAGGCTCTCGAGATCATGCCCTGGTTTCCCGAGGAGCACAAGAGGCTCCGAGGCAGCCTCCCGACCGATTCCCAGTACCTGAACTGGGTGTCGACCACCGTCGGGTTCAAGTACGCCAGCACTCCTGAGTTGGCAATGAAACTCCTGCGGGAGTCGAAGAGCCAGGACGCGGAGGGCGAGGATCCTCGACTGTCGCTTCAGAAGAAGATCGAGCTCCTGGTGGCTCGTCAGCTCATCGCAAGGGATCAGTCACTGGACAGCCTTGACCACCTGAGGCAGCTCCTGCTGGACAACGGCTTCCGCCCCACCGGGCGATACGTCGAGGGCACCGGATTCGAGTTCGTCTACGTCATCTCGATGGGGGATCGCACCAAGGTGGGCTTCACTACGGACATCGAGGATCGCCTCGCTTCGTACAAGACCCACACCCCGAACAAGCTGGAGGTGTTCGCGATCCGCCTCTTCCCCGGCGATGGACGTCCGCTGGAGCAGCAGGTTCACAAGATGCTTGCTTCGACTCCGCTCCGCGTGGATGCACGTAACGAGTGGTATTTCATGCCCGCGGCGGTCGCCGAGGCTATCGTGATCGGCACGGCCGCCCAGATGGGCCTGTCCGTGGCTGGTGCCGAGAATCGCCAGACCGTGTGATTGAACGAGTCCAGAGACGAAAGCCTCTGGACTCGATTAGATGCAGCTCCCCATGTTCCGCCCATCCTGCTCGTGGGAGCCGACTCCCGTCTCGCAGCTGCCCTCCTGGGCCGGTGCGGAGCGGGTGTGCGTCGACCTCGAGACCCGCGATCCGCAGCTGAAGAAGCTGGGGCCGGGCGTCCGCCGCGACGGCAAGGTGGCGGGCATCGCCTTCACCATCGAGGACGGCCCGAGCCACTACCTCCCGATCGGCCACAGCGAGGACAACCTCGACCCGGCGCACGTCTGGGCCTACATCCGGGACCAGTTCCGCGCCTTCCGGGGGTGGGTCGTCGGCTCCAACTTCCAGTACGACCTGGACTACCTCTGGCAGAACGGCGTGGAGATGCCCAACATCAAGGGCATCCGCGACATCCAGGTGGCCGAGCCGCTGATCGACGAGCTCCAGGACGAGTACAACACCGACGCCATCGCGGCCCGGTACGGCCTGCCCGGGAAGAACGAGACGATCCTGCGCGACGCGGCTACGGCCTTCGGGGTCGACGCGAAGAAGGGGCTGTACCTCCTCCCCGGCCGGTACGCGGCCGAGTACGCGATGCAGGACACGCGGGTGCCGCTCCAGGTGCTCCGCCGCCAGGAGCGCCGGATCGAGGAGGCGGGCCTCTGGAAGATCTTCGACCTGGAGACGAGGCTCCTCCCCGTGCTCGTCAAGATGCGACGCCGCGGCGTGCGGGTCGACTTCGACAAGCTCGCGGAGGTCGAGAAGTGGACCATCGAGCAGCAGCACACCGCGCTGCTGAAGGTGAAGCACGAGACCGGGATCACGCTCGCCCTGACGGATGTGACGAAGCCGCAGGCGCTCGCGAAGGTTCTCACCCACATCGGGGTCGAGTGCCCCACGACGCCGAAGACCGGCCAGCCCAGCGTGTCGAAGGAGCTCCTCGCGTCCATCAAGCACCCGGTCGGAGCCCTGCTCCTCCGGGCCAGGAAGATGGACAAGCTCCGCAACACGTTCGTCTCCTCCGTCCGCGAGCACGCGGTCAACGGCCGCATCCACACGACCTTCAACCAGCTCCGCAAGAGCTCGGACGACGAGGACGAGGACGACACCGGCGCTCGGTACGGCCGCCTGAGCTCGACCGACCCGAACCTGCAGCAGCAGCCCGCCCGCGACCCGGAGATCGGGCCGTTCTGGCGGTCCATCTACATCCCCGACGAGGGGATGCTTTGGGCCGCGATGGACTACTCCCAGCAGGAGCCCAGGCAGGTAGTTCACTTCGCCGAGCTCTGCAAGCTGCCCGTGGCAGACGTCATGGGCCACAAGTTCCGCACCGACCCCAAGACCGACAACCACACCGAGATGGCCCGCATCATCGCGGGCGCTGGCGACGACTGGAAGCCTGACAAGACCATCCGCAGCCACGCGAAGGAGATCTTCCTCGGGCTGTGCTACGGCATGGGCGGGGCCAAGCTCTGCCGCAAGCTCGGCAAACCGACCGAGTGGGTCATGTCGCCGCGTCTGGGCAAGATGATCGAGGTCGCCGGTCCAGAGGGGAAGGCCATCCTCGAGGAGTTCGACCGCAAGGTGCCCTACGTGCGGATGCTCGCCCGCCTCTGCGAGGAGAAGGCGAAGAAGGACGGCGTCATCAAGACCCTGATGGGTCGCCACTGCCACTTCCCGAAGAAGGACGACGGCACCTACGACTGGACCCACAAGGCGCTGAACCGGCTGATCCAGGGCAGCTCCGCCGATCAGACCAAGCTCGCCGTGGTCATGCTGGACGAGGCAGGGTGGACCCCGCAGCTGCAGATCCACGACGAGATCGACGACAGCGTCCCCACCCCGGAGGACGCGGAGAAGCGGGCCGACGTCATGCGGCACTGCATCGAGCTGACGGTTCCCAGCAAGGTCGACGTCGAGATCGGCGACTCCTGGGGCGGGAGCATGAAGTGAAGTTCAAGGCAGTCACCAAGGTGAAGAGGCGATACCCCACGAGCACCCCGGGGCTGATCGCCCAGGGCGAGTTCCGCGTCAGGGGAGGTGGCTCCCTCTGGGCGAAGGTGCTCGTGTTCGAGCGCCCGCGCGACCTCCAGCGGTTCTTCGCGGAGGATCTCGGCCGCCCCGTCGGGAGGAAGTGCCTCGGCGCTGTGAGCTCGATGTCAACGTCGTTCTACGACGTGCGGCCGGGGCGGGAGATCAAGGAGCGCGTCGAGTTCGACCGCCGCTACTTCTGCCTGATCGGCCTCACCCGCGAGAACGTGACGATGCGTGTCCTCAGCCACGAGGCGGTGCACGCCGGGTTCTGCCACGCGAAGCGAGCCAGGAAGACCGACTGGGACAGGGAGGCACTTGGCTTCGACGAGGAGGCTGTCGCATATCCTGCCGGTGAGGTGGCACGCGAGCTCGTTGTCTTCCTGGAGCGAGAGGGTATACTCGAGACGCAGCCATGAACGAGAACGCCCCAGAGTTCTACAGCGAGCGCCGCGTCAAGACGCGGAAGCCGCACCGCTGCTACGAGACTCGTCGAGACATCCCGAAGGGAGCTCAGGCAGTCATCGTGACAGGCAAGTGGGACGGGGAGGTCAGGTCCATGTACTTCCTCCCAGAGGCAATGGAGCTCTGGAAGCAGGTCGACCAGCAGTACCGCAAGATGGACGAGGAGCTATGCTTCGGCGGGCTGCACGAGCACTTCGTCCAGCAGAAGCACTACAACCCCGACGACCCGCTCGTCGCTCGGTGGGAGGAGCTATGTCAGAAGCCAGCGTGAAGTGGGACCAGCGGTTCCTCCAGATGGCGGCCGTGGTCGCCGGGTGGAGCAAGGATCCGAGCACCAAGTGCGGCGCGGTGATCGTGGCCCCCGACCGGAGGGTCATCTCCCTCGGCTTCAACGGGTTCCCGCAGCGCATGCCGGACAGCCCCGAGCTCTACGCGAACCGCGAGGAGAAGTACAGCCGCATCGTCCACTGCGAGATGAACGCCGCTCTCTTCGCCAAGGAGAGCCTGCGGGGTGCGACGCTCTACACGTGGCCCTGCCTGTCGTGCGACCGCTGCGCGGTCCACATGATCCAGGCTGGCATCGTGCGGTGCGTCGCTCCGCTCCCGTCTGACGACATGCTCTCCCGCTGGGCACCGATGCTCGCCAAGACCCGCCAGTACTTCCTGGAGGCTGGCGTCCAGTTCAGCGAGTACCAGCTCACCGGGCACGCGGCCTTCACCATCCCGGAGATCGCGAGCTCGCACAAGCCATGATCAAGCGCATCAACCTATACGGAGGCCCCGGCTCCGGCAAGTCGACCGCGGCCCACTTCCTGATGTGGCGGCTCAAGTCGGCTGGCCTGCAGGCGGAGCTCTCGCGGGAGTGGATCAAGCGGCTCGCGTTCCGCGGCCCCGCGCCCGAGAGGATCTTCCTCCAGCCCGTCGCCTGCGGCGCTCAGCTCGACGAGGAGCTCCAGGCGCTCGCGACCGGAGCAGTCGTGGTGACCGACTCACCGCTGCTGCTCCAGGCCGCCTACGCCGAGTGCGAGCTCGACCTGAAGAGGTCGGTCGTGACGGCCCAGGAGATGGAGAAGCGGCACCCGGCCGTCCACATACTCCTGGACCGCGGCAACAAGCCGTTCGCCCAGGAGGGTCGCTGGGAGGACGAGGAGGCCGCCAAGGCGAAGGACCAGACCATGGTCGACCTGCTCCAGCTCGCGGGGTTCCGGTACCACACGGTGCCGCACAACCACTGGGAGCGGCTCTGGTCGGTCGTTGCGGGCGAGCTCGGGCGTCCCGAGCTCGTCGACGGGCACCCTGAGTGGTGCCGCTGCGTGATGTGCCTGCACTGAGGAATACGTTGGCCGAGAAGGCGACCAACTCCAGGATCCTGAAGGCGCTCCGAGGAGCCCGCCTCGACCCCGTGCGGATCGAGAACGGCGACACCTCCCCGGGGACGCCCGACATCAACTTCGTCTGGGGGTGGATCGAGGACAAGTTCCTCGACCACTGGCCGAGGCGGGGCGGCATCGTCAAGGTGCCGCACTTCGTGCAGGAGCAGAGGGTGTGGCTCACCCGTCGGCGGATAGCTGGCGGTGGAGCGTGGTTGTTCCTCCAGGTGGGACGGGAGTACCTGCTGTTCGACGGCAGGACCGCCGCGGAGGTGCTGGGGCTGACGGATGAAGAGACCCTCCGTCGTGCCGCCATCAAGGTATGGACAAGCGGTCTCAACGATTCGGAGCTGATAGAATGTCTGCGAAGTACACGACCCTGACGACGAGCTCGCTCACTCCCGGAGAGCGGCTGTTCATCCAGAGACGCCGGGAAGGCTGGACGGTTGGCCAGGCGGCCAAGCGCGCGAAGACTACGGTGTACCAGTACCGAGCCTGGGAGCAGGACCGCGAGAGCGGCGCTCCCTCGCCGGGCCTGGGCCAGCTGACCCCGCAGGAGAAGTGCGTCATCGCACGTCGCCGCTCGGGGAAGACCACGGCCCAGGTGGCGAAGGACGTGGGCTGCTGCCGCCTCTGGCTCCGCCAGATGGAGGACGGCAGGGCTCCTGTTGAGCGCCTGCAGGAGCACTGGCGCGTTCGATGAGCAGCGTTGCACCCAACTACTCCGACTCGCTGGCCTTCCTGGAGCGGTGGCTCCCAGGAGGGCCGTGGCTCCTCACTGCCATCGGCCTGGACAAGACGGGGATCGAGACCCGCGCGTTCAGGGCCGACCAGAAGGACGAGCTGCGCAAGTGGCTGGAGCAGCAGGGTGCGCACCGCAACATCTACTTCAGCGTCAACACGTGCTTCCCCGAGTACCTCGCGAGGGCTGACGGGACTCGGTCGAAGAAGACCGAAGCCACCGACATCCAGCGGATGGTATGCCTGCACGTGGACCTCGACCCCCGCGAGGGCGAGGACCGGACGAAGGAGCAGGAGCGGATCAAGGCTCGGCTCACGAGCAACCTCCCGCAGGGGGTGCCGTCACCGTCGCTCGTGGTGTTCTCCGGCGGCGGCTACCAGGGCTTCTGGCTCCTGAAGGAGCCCGTCGTCCTCGACGGTAGCAAGCCGATGGCGGAGGACGCCAAGCGGTGGAACCTCCAGATGGAGGTGCTCTTCGGAGCCGACCACTGCCACAACATCGACCGCATCATGCGGCTGCCGGGCACGGTCAACCGGCCGGACGCCAAGAAGAAGGCGAAGGGTCGAGTCGAGGCGCTGGCGGAGGTGGTCGAGTGGCACGCTGACCGGGTGTACGAGATCGGCCAGTTCACCAAGGCCCCGGAGGTTCAGACTCCCGGCGGCGGGGACGCCAGCACCTCGGGCGTGGCCCAGCGGGTGAAGGTCAGCGGCAACGTCAAGCGGTACAACGGCGACATCGACGCGGTCCCCGGCGCGGACAAGCTCCCCGGCAAGGCTCGCGTCGTCATCGTCCAGGGACTCGACCCCGACGAGCCGCACAAGTTCGGCAACAGCAGGAGCGAGTGGCTCCTGTTCGCTTGCTGCGCGATGGTTCGGGCCGGGTTCGACGACGACACGATGTACGCCGTGATCACCGACCCGCGGTTCGGGATCAGCGCCTCGGTCCTCGACAAGGGGAGCGCCACCGAGAAGTACGCCATCCGCCAGATCGAGCGGGCCAAGGAGGAGGCCGTCGACCCCTGGCTCCGGAAGCTCAACGAGAAGCACGCGGTCATCCGCAACTGGGCCGGGAAGACCCGCATCATCGAGGAGGTCTGGGATCCGATCCTCAGCCGCCACAAGGTCACGCGGATGTCGTTCGACGACTTCCGCAACGGCTACATGCACGAGCAGGTCCAGATCGGGCAGACCGACAAGGGCGTGCCGATCACGAAGCCAGTCGGGCAGTGGTGGCTCCAGAACAACCAGCGGCGTCAGTACGAGACGCTCGTGTTCGCTCCCGGGAAGGAAGTGCCCGGCGCGTACAACCTCTGGCGCGGGTTCGCGTGCGAGGCACGGCCAGGAGACTGCAGCAAGTTCCTGAACCACCTCGAGCACATCCTGTGCCGCGGCGTCAAGGAGCACTACGACTACCTCATCGGCTGGATGGCCCGCTGCGTCCAGCAGCCCGCCAGCCCCGGGTACTCCGCCGTCGTCATGCGGGGCGGCATGGGCACCGGCAAGAGCTACGTCGCGAAGATGTTCGGCTCGCTGTTCGGTCGGCACTACATGTCCGTCACCGACCCGAAGCACCTCGTGGGGGCGTTCAACGCGCACCTCCGTGACTGCGTGCTACTCCTGGGCGAGGAGGCGTTCTACGCTGGCGACAAGAAGCACGAGTCGATCCTGAAGATGCTGATCACCGAGGAGCTGATCACGATCGAGGCGAAGGGCGTCGACGCGGAGGCGAGCGGCAACTGCGTCCACCTGATGATGGCCTCGAACGAGGACTGGGTGGTGCCGACGAGCTTCGACGACCGCCGGTTCTTCGTCCTCGACATCAGCGAGGACCGGAAGGAGGATCACGCCTACTTCCAGGAGATCACGGAGCAGATGGACAAGGGTGGCCGCGAGGCGCTGCTGTACTTCCTGCTCAACTACGACCTGAAGGGCTTCAACGTGCGGAAGGTGCCGAAGACGGCGGGCCTCCAGCAGCAGAAGCTCCTCTCCATGGACCCCATGGAGGCGTGGTGGTACGAGAAGCTCCAGAACGGGAAGCTGCTGGTTGAGCACGACAACTGGCGGCCAGAGCTCGCCTGCCAGGATCTCCAGACGGACTTCTTCGAGCACTGCAGGCAGCTCAACATCGCCCGCCGCGGCGACAACACCAAGCTCGGGGAGGCGCTGAAGAAGTTCTGCCCGCCCGAGGCGCTCAAGGTGACGCAGGGTCGCTCCCCGGTCGAGGTCATGATGCCCGGCGGGCAGAAGAAGATGATCAACCGCCCGTACTACTACAAGTTCCCCTCTCTCGAGGAGTGCCGCGAGTGGTGGGACAGGAAGTTCGGCGGCCCGTACCAGTGGCGCAAGGCGGAGGACGGCGAGCCGAAGAAGGACGAGGTGCCGTTCTGATGCGCCTGCTCGTCTGCGGAGGTCGCGACTTCTCCGACGTCGCTCTCCTCGAGAGTATCCTGGACGACATTCACTCGAAGACTCCTGTGACGTGCCTCGTGCACGGCGCTGCGAGAGGAGCCGACGCGCTCGCGGCCCAGTGGGCGGCGAGCAGGGGCGTCCCGGCGCTCGCGTTCCCGGCCGACTGGGAGCGGGACGGGAGGGCGGCCGGTCCCCTCCGGAACGGCCGCATGCTGGAGGAGGGCCGCCCCGATTCGGTCGTCGCCTTCCCCGGCGGCCGCGGGACCGCCGACATGGTGGCGAGGTCCAGGCGGGCCGGGCTGCCCGTCACGGGGCCGGGAGCTCCTCCACCCCCTCCAACCGAGCCTCGGCTCTTCTGACCATGCAGGGTTGCTCATGGGCGATCGTGCTGTATAGTTCGTGCACAGGGCGACGATTGTGTCGCCCTATACAGCGAAAGGATCACGATCATGGCTCATGAGATTACTGTCAAGGACGTCTTCGGCGAGGTTCGGGCGCGCGGCGAGCGAGCCTGGCACGGGCTGGGCGTCGAGATGCCCCCGGGCCTCGGCGCGTGGGAGGGCTTCCAGCGCATCGGCCTCGACTGGGAGACCGAGCTCCTCCCGATGCAGGCGGTCCTCCCCGAGGGCGGCGTGATCGCGGCTGACGACGTCAAGATGCACGTCCGCAAGGACACCCGCGACTTCCTGGGCACGGTCAGCTCCGGCTACCGCCCCATCAGCAACCGCCGACTGGCCGAGTGGATGGACGAGCTCTGCGGCGCTGACGCCGCGGTCCAGCTCGAGACCGCTGGCTCCCTCCGCGGCGGCCGCCGGGTGTTCTGCTCGGTCAAGCTCCCGAAGACGATCGAGGTCGTGAACGACGACATCCTCGAGCTCTACATCATCGGCTCCAACGCCCACGACGGCTCCGCCCGCTTCAACACCTACGGCAGCAGCATCCGTCCCGTGTGCGCCAACACGCTCGGCTTCTCGGAGCGCGACCTGCACCGCGGCGTGTCCTTCCAGCACACTGGTGACGTCGACATCAAGATCGAGAAGGCCCGCGCCGCGCTGGGCATCGTCCTGAAGGAAGCCGATCGGTACGAGACCGAGTGCCAATCGCTCGTCCGCCTGAACCTCAACAAGGAGCAGATCTCCGCCTACTTCGAGGCGGTGTACGACAAGACGTTCGGCGTGATCCACGACAGCCTCCCCAAGGAGGAGCAGGAGCGCCGGGCCGAGCACAAGAAGAAGACGCTGGCCCAGTGGATGCTCCTGATGGACGACGCGAAGCAGAACATCAAGGGCATCACCGGCACCGCGTGGGCCGCCTTCAACGCCTACTCGCAGTGGTCCGACCACGAGCGCGGCCGCTTCGGCGGGGTCGACGAGAGCGACGACCGCGTGCACTCGAACCTCTTCGGCGTCTCCGCCATCGGCAAGAAGAAGGCGTGGAAGCAGGCCCTGAGCCTCATCAACGGGAAGACGCTGGTCACCGCCTGATCCGATCGGTCCTTCGCTGGGGAGGGGTGGCTCAACCGGCCGCTCCTCCCGTTCCCCGGGAATCGCCCAACGCCCGGGACGGCCAACGACCTGTGCCGCGGGAAGCGGGACGTAGATCCCCTCGTCGAGACAATCGGCGGACCTCTCAACCATCTCCACCCGGAGGATGCTGCCCGAACGGGTCGATCCGGGAGAGTCGGAGCGGATGAAAGTTCGCTCCGCCTCTTGCCTTCTGTTCGCTGTGAGCGATGATTGAGCCAGGAGCAACCCATGACTACGATGAAGTTCGATCTCGAAGCCGTCCGCGTCCGCCTCAGCGAGGCATTCCGGGTGCTCCGCGCCAAGGGATACTTCGCCAAGAAGAACTGGAAGTGCTGCCAGAGCTGCGGCTGCGCCGCGATGCCCCAGGGGACGGAGAAGTACGTCTTCTACCACGCCCAGGACAGGCAGGACCTGATGGACGGAGAGAAGTTCTACCTCGCCTGGGGCGGCGACTCGCGAGAGATTGTCGCGGCGCTCCGCGAAGCGGGCCTGCTCGTGGAGCACGACGGCTCGAACAGCACCCGCATCGCGGTGCTCGGTGCCGACAGCGAGAAGTGGGCCGCGACCGGGTACAAGGTCGGTCAGCGGGTCATGGTGCGCGGCGACCGCGCCGACTCCTGGCGGCACGCCGAGATCGTCGCCGAGAAGCCGTACCGCGGCACCGCTGGGTTCGACGTGACGAACCTGGACGTCGACCCTCACAACCCCGCCGACTCGAAGGGCGGCTGGACGTACCCCGCGTTCATGCGGCCGATCCCGCAGGACCGCCCGATCATCGCCATACGGCCGACGTCCATGAAGGGCCAGGTGCTCTTCCAGATGTGGCGGCCGGAGGACACCTTCAAGCCGACGGTGTCACTCCAGATGCCCCAGGACTACGCCGAGTGGCTCGCGAAGCTCGCGGCCGCCGACGAGAACGGGCCTGGCGTCCGGTGAACGGCCTGACCGACAACCACGTTGACATGTTCGCCCGACTGTGGAAGGAGTTACGACCCATGGCAGAGAAGTCAGTCCTGCTCGCACCCTCCAAGCTCCCGAAGCCGGAGGATCTCCAGTACCCCATGCTCGCCAGCCTGAAGTTCGACGGCCTGCGCATGCTCGTACGACCCGGCGACATGCTCACCCGGTCGATGAAGCCGCAGCCGAACCTCAACCTGCGGAGCCACCTGGGCGAGCTCATGCAGTTCCTCGTGTCGAACAAGCTGGTGCTCGACGGCGAGCTCTACTCGGACGAGATCGACTTCTCCGAGCTGAGCGGGCTCCTCCGCTCGACCGACCAGCCGATCCCCGACCACGTGCACTTCCACGTCTTCGACGTGCTCACGGTCGACGAGTGGGAGCGCGGCGAGATGCCCGGGTTCTTCGACCGAGTGTCGTTCCTCAACCAGCTCAAGCTCGATCGGTTCCCCCGCGTCCGCACCGTTGAGCAGCGGCGGGTGGCCTGCGCCGACGACGTGCGGGCGATGTACGCCGAGGCTCTCGAGGCGGGCTTCGAGGGCGTGATGCTCCGCTCCATGCGGGGGAAGTACAAGCAGGGGCGAGCCACCGAGAAGGAGAACATCATCTTCAAGCAGAAGCCGTTCGACAACCACGACGCGGTCGTCATCGGCTTCGAGCAGCAGCGGGCGATCCGCGACGACATCGAGCGCGGCGTCAACGAGCTCGGTCGCACCAAGCGCACCCACCGAGCGGAGCACTTCGGTCTCGCCGACAACATCGGCAACCTCCGGCTCCGCGACGAGAAGGGCCGGGAGTTCAACTGCGGCTGGGGCCGCGGCTGGACCCACGCGAAGAGAAAGGAGCTCTGGGACAAGAGGGACTCACTCCTCGGGCGCTGGGTGGAGTTCCGCTGCATGGGCGTGGGCGAGAAGGATCTGCCCCGGATGCCCCAGCTGGTGAGGTTCCGCGACGACAAGTAGTCCTCGCAGTCACTTGCCTTCTGCGAGCTGTGAGGCATACTTGAGGCGAAGGAGCTGACCCATGAGCGAAGCCGAGCAGAACCCTGTAGCCCCAGCGAGCAGCGAGCCCGCGGCCGCCAAGAAGATCCAGCTCAACAGCAAGACGCGGCGGGGCCTCGCCCTGATGCGGATGCTGCTGATCGCTGCATCCGACCCGAGCATGCCTCCCTACCAGACCCTCGTCGACCGCCTCAAGAAGCGGAACGTGGACGAGCTCAACCAGGCGCTCGCCTGGGCCGAGCAGAACGAGGACTGGGAGTCGGTCGAGAAGTGCTGGGAGATGATGAAGGAGAAGAAGTCGTGAAGGGCGTCACCGTCGTCAGCGAGCGGGAGATCACCATCCGCATCCGGGACGAGCGCCGTCGCCAGTACACGCTCGAGGATCGACCCGGAGTCTTCGCCCTCCCGTCCCACCGCTGGTGGAGGAAGGGCAAGCGGCCGAAGCGTGACAGCATGCGGCAGAAGTGCTACGACGCAGAGGCCGAGGTGCGTCTGCCGATGAGCGGACGCAAGCTCGAGAACCTGGAGGACGCGGCTGCATACCTCCGCGACACCATGGAGACGGACTGGTTCCAGCGCCGCTGGCCGAAGTTCGTGGAGCTCAGGATCAAGTACAGCCCGCAGACCGGCGGAGCCAACGCCT
>Ga0116153_10001097_pt1 | contig 27614 bp, 13 predicted proteins | sample AD_UKC028_MetaG_FD_89896 | JGI IMG/M metagenome (GOLD analysis project Ga0116153, IMG submission 89896) | Active sludge microbial communities of municipal wastewater-treating anaerobic digesters from USA - AD_UKC028_MetaG | ecosystem: Engineered > Bioreactor > Anaerobic > Digestate | place: USA...
AAACTCTTCATACATAATTACTGCAGATGATGAAGGGTATGCACTCACATTCGAAGTAACTCCTTATTCCACTTCTGGTTACCCCACTACAGGAGATGCTGTACAGAGCACTGCAACAGGTGATGTGCCAATAAGTCCGACTTCTCCCAAACCTGTTGCCTCTGATGTATGCATTCAGGGTATACGTGCAGAAGGACAGGTACTTACAGCAAGATACACTTATACCTTCACAAGGGCAGAAGGCGCATCTGAAAGAAAATGGTTCAGAGGTGCCACTGAAAAAGGGACAGGTTTAACTTATACGCTTACAGCTGAAGATATTGCAAGTACAGAAGAAATTACATTTCAGGTCACACCTAAATCAGTTGCAACAGTCAAGACAGGTACAACAGTAACCAGCGCACCTCTGGCACGCATCAATCTTACGCAAACAACGTATCCTGTAACTGTGGAATCTGTTACTTTAACAGCAAACAATGCAGGTGGTGTATTCTCAGGTTCCAATGTTACAAACGGTATATTCTCTCCAAAGAATGCCGGTGTTGGAGGTCCATTTACTGTTACTTACAATTATAATATAGAAAATACAACAAATACCTGTTCTCAGAAGGCAACAAAGGACCTTACAGTAATACCTGCATCAACAGATTTTGGCTCTGTAAAGACCGTTTACTGCCGTGACGAAGGACAGGACCTGATTACTGTTGAGAACATTCCTGCTGATGCTATTCCTTACACACCTTATGGATTTTTCATTAATTCCGTCGGGAACAAAATCGGAATAGTGTCAGGATCGGAAAATCTTCTGCCTAATCCATATTCGGGAACTGCTCCATGGTCAGTAAGCATTGATCCGGCAGCTTTGAATGTAGGTACCAGTTACCTGTACCTTTATTACAACTACCTGGGTTATTATTATCTCCTGAGGGCAACGCTTGTTTTGGAGCAGGTCGGTACAATAACTGAAATAAGTAATCTCAGTACAGATTATTGTGCTGCAGACGATCCCCAGAATATTCAGGTATATGGCTTATATCCTTCAGGCGGTACTGCCGAATGGACTGGTTCCATCCTTACTGATAAAACCAGCCTGATAGCCAAAGTACATCCAGAACTGGGAACTCCCGGGCAGACATACCATATAACTTACCAGTACACAACAGCAAACGGATGCAAGAGCAATATCCTTCCGAAAGATGTGACAATTCATGCCATGCCTGACGCTTCATTTGATCTTGATCCTACATATAATGTTGAAGGTGATCCATTTACGCTGATAGACCCTATGCCTGCTGACGGTGTATTTTATGGTGACGGCATTTCAGGGAATAAATTATTTCCGAATCTGGCAGGAACCGGTCCAAAAGCTATACTTTTCAGGATCGTCGATGGCAATGGGTGTATTGATGAGCAGAGTAAAAATACTGTGATAAGAAAGGCTCAGGGGACTATAAACGGACTCTCTTCAGTTGAATGTTACCGCGATCAGACAATTAATGTTACTGTTACAGGGCTCCCTGACGGTCCTCTGGATGATGTGATCATAACTGATTTCAAAAATAAAAAGAACAGTATTATATGGACTTCAGGAGCTACAGCTCTTTACAATATTGCTGCTGCAAGGGCAGGATATGATACACTTACATTCTCATATACCTGGGACGATGTTCTGTATTCAATAACAAAGGGTGTCTATATTGATTCCATAGGCAAGATAGTGATAACAGGGCTTAAAGACAATTACTGTGATTATGAAGGTACTGCTACTCTCAGAGTGCTTGTTGAGAATTCAACAGGAAGCGGTAATTTCTCATTCTCCGGTCCATCTGCAGGATTCAACAACTATGGATTGCTTGCAGATTTCTATCCATCTCTGACGCCGCCTTCAGGCACCCCTTACGCAGTGAGTTATACTCATACATCAACTGTCAATAACTCAGGATGTACGAAAACTGCATCTCTGCCTGTAACTGTTAACCAGGCTCCTGCTGTAAGTATCTTCAACTCCAGAGTTACAGTTAACGTTAAAGAGGATCCTCTTTCATTAAGCGGATCACCTGCTGAAGGAATATTCTCAGGTAAAGGTGTTTACAAGTCAGGTACTGATTATGTTTTCAATCCAAATGTTGCAGGCCTTGGAGATAATGAGATTGCCCTGACATTCACAGACACAAAAGGTTGTACGACAGCGAGGAAGGATACTCTTTACGTAAGAGCCTCGAGCGGGACCATTCTGGGCATAAATCCGAATAATCAGTACTGTTATGATGGTTTGACGGATACCCTTACCTACAGCTCATCAAATCAGTGGTTTAACGGATCATTCTCCGGCGCCGGCATAACCGATATTGGTTCGGCCAGGGCTGTATTTAATCCTGCTACTGCAAGGAAGGGAGATCATAACGTAACCTTTACATATTATGATGTTTATAACACTAAGTTCGAAGTTTCGGCTTCTGTGAATGTTGATTCGCTTGGTGTTGTTGAGATTAAACCAATAACTGCCGGAGATGAATATTGTGAAAATGATACTCCTTTTGAGCTAATAACAACGCCGAGAGGAGGTATCTTCACCGGACCAGTGACAACCGGATTTTTCACACCTTCAAAAGCGCTTGGCGATACTGCAATTACTTATACCTATCTTAATGTAAGAACAGGTTGTTCAATAACAGGAAGAGTACCTTTTACAATTCATCCTGCACCCGTTGTCGCCTTTGCTCCTGTAAACCTTTGCATTAATATTAGCAGCAAGGACAGTACACGTTTCATAAATAGTTCCACTTCTGCTGATGAAGTCAGTTCCTGGCTGTGGTCATTTTCTGATATTGGAGGAACAGAATACAGTAGCAGACAGGAACCGGGATATCCGTTCAAATCAGGTGGTCAGCATCTAGTAACTCTCACTGCCACAACAGTTAATGACTGTAAGGTCAAAAAGGACATTACTTTTGATTTTGGTGTAAAACCAACTGCTGATTTCCTGTGGAAGAATGAATGCTTTATTGCCGGTGATTCAGTAATGCTGTATGATAATACTATATCACCATCAGAAGTCAGGTCAAGAACCTGGAATTTCTTTGATGGAAGGCCTCTTAAAGCAGGTACTACCGTTTACTACCCCAAAAATACAATAGGAGCCGTACCAGTCCGTTACATTGTTGAAACAAATTATGCAAACTGTTCCGATACTGTTTTCAGGAATATCTATATCAGACCGAACATTGTGATTTCAGCCGATGGGTATTTCGAAGACTTTGAATCAGGCAGCGGAGGCTGGTCAAAAGGAGAGGAAGACCTTAACAGCTGGACCTTCGGAACTCCTGACCGTAACACAATTAAATCAGCAGCCTCGGGCACTGCAGCCTGGTTTACAAAATTCGATACAACGCAGGTAGAAAATTCTTCTGTTATCTCTCCATGTTTTGATTTTACAAATATTCAGCGGCCAATGATTAGTATTGGTCTGCGCAGGAGTTTTGACAGGGATATGGACGGTGCAGTGCTGCAATACCGGCTTGGAGATAATGAAGACTGGCAGCCTGTTGGCACCCTTGACGATGGCATTTTCTGGTATAACTCAGCCGTTATTAAAGGATTACCGGGTGGAGACAGGCTGGGCTGGACTACAGGAAATGAAAGCACCTGGATAAATGCAAAACACTCCCTTGATGATCTTAAAGGCAGGAAAGATGTTAAATTCCGGATTGCTTATGGATCGAACGGGAATGCGAAAGGCAATGACGGCTTGGCATTTGATGATATCTTTTTAGGTGAAAGGAAACGAATAGTCCTTCTCGAACATTTTGCAAATGCTTCATACCTGAAAAGCAGTGAGGCAACTGAAATGATAAACGAGATTGACAACCTGTATGACAAGGATATTGCAAATATCCAGTATCATACAAACTTCCCCGGAATAGATTCATTCTATATAGCTAATCCGGGTGATGCAAGCGCGAGAGTTTTATTCTACGGTCTTACAAAGACTCCTTATTCCTTTATCGACGGAGGTACCGGGAAAGACAAAGCTGACGTCTTCGCTTATTCGCAAACAATTTCAGGAGTTCTGGCGCCCATCGATAAAAATGTAATAATACAGAGAGGCCTTATTGAACCTTTCTTCGATATTGTAATCGATACCCTTGATATATCGGGCGGAGTGCTTACAGTTAACGGAAAAATAACGAGTCTTTCAGCAGATACAATATCAAACCTTACTTTGTATGTTGCTGTAGTTGAGAAGACAAATTCAACTCAGACAGGCGCTGCAGGCGAAACTGTTTTCAAAAATGTGTTCAGAAAATTCCTTCCTGATGCAGCAGGAATAAATCTCCCCAGGATCTGGAGCAAAGGCATGTCATTCTCAATAACTGATATGTCGTGGATTATTCAGAAATCGTTAAAACCATCAGATATTGAGGTAGTTGCCTTTATTCAGAACAATATCACAAGAGAAGTATACCAGGCTTCATCAATGTTTGCAAAGAAAATTGCTGTCGGTATCGAAAAACCGGGCATAATTGGCAATATTGGATTTTCGGTTTATCCGAATCCCGCACGACATCAGCTCTCATTCAGCTTTGATGAAGCTTTGCAGGATGATACTGAAATCTTCATCTACGATTTCTCCGGCACAATAGTCAGAACATACAGGACTGGCGCAGGTGAAACAGAATTCACTGTAGATGACCTGGGTCTTAAGGATGGAATGTATCTGATAAAGGTATCTTCAGGAGGCATGAGCAAGGGCTTTAAAAAGCTGATCATTTCAGGGAGCTGAATAGCTTTACGGGAAGACCGGGAAGTAACTGTTTGGGATACTTCCCGATTTTCCCGATTCAAGCCTGTAAAATCACGTTTTTTCACTAAATTTGCACCTTAATTTTATGAGTTAGTAACATTTACATTATTAATATATGAAGAACAGGAAAACTTTGCTGATGATTCTCGATGGCTGGGGTATAGGTGATGGTTCCAAGGCTGATGTTATAAGTCAGGTGGGTACACCCAACCTTACATACTATAAAAATAATTATCCCAATTCACGTCTTCATGCTTCAGGTGAGAACGTCGGTCTGCCCGACGGCCAGATGGGAAACTCCGAAGTGGGACATCTTAATATCGGCGCAGGCAGGGTAATCTACCAGGACCTTGTCAAGATAAATATGGAATGCAAAACAGGTGATATAAAGAAAAATAAAACTCTGACTGATGCCTTTTCCTATGCACGTGATAACAACAGGCAGGTACATTTCATGGGACTGATGTCAGATGGTGGGGTTCATTCACTCGACAAGCACCTCTACTCACTCTGTGACATGACTAAGGAGTACGGTATTAAGAATGTTTTCATTCACGGGTTTGGCGATGGCCGCGACACTGATCCCCGGAGCGGTATCGGTTACATGAGGAACCTGCTTGAACATCTGAAGAAATCAAATGGCAGGGTGGCATCATTCATAGGAAGGTACTATGCGATGGACAGAGACAAAAGGTGGGAACGTATCAAGGAAGCTTATGACCTTCTTGTTGATGGGAAGGGCACTCCGTATACAGATATACTTAAAGGTATGCAGGATTCCTATAATAATGGAGTCACTGATGAATTCATGAAGGCAATAGTCATAACCGGACAGGACGGAAAACCGGTTGGCACAATAAAGGAAGGTGATGTCATAGTTTTCTTCAATTTCAGGAACGACAGGGCAAAGGAACTTACCATAGTTCTGACCCAGAAGGATATGCCTGAGTTCGGGATGAAGACAATTCCTCTTCATTACTGCACAATGACACCCTACGATGCAACTTTTAAAGGTCTGCATATTATTTATGACAAGGAAAATGCTGATAATACAATAGGTGAGATCCTATCAAAAGCAGGCAAAAAACAGCTGAGGATAGCCGAAACAGAAAAATATGCTCATGTTACCTTCTTTTTCTCGGGAGGGCGCGAGGAAAAATTCCCGCTTGAGGAAAGGATCCTTGTTCCGTCGCCAAAGGTGGCAACTTATGATCTGCAGCCGGAAATGAGCGCATTCTCCGTAAAGGATTCAGTAATTAAAGCTATCGAGACAAAGGAGTTTGACTTCATCTGTCTGAATTTCGCTAACGGCGATATGGTAGGACATACAGGCATATATGAAGCTATTCAGAAAGCTGTAAAGACTGTTGATGAATGTGCGGGAGCAGTAATTAAATCGGCAAGAGAGAACGGATATGACGTTCTTATAATTGCTGACCACGGGAATGCTGATAATGCAATAAATGAAGATGGATCTCCAAATACGGCACATTCACTTAATCCGGTTCCTTCAATACTTGTAACTGATGATTATAAGACTATTAGGGAAGGTATTCTTGCCGATGTGGCACCAACATTGCTTAAGATAATGGGTGTTGAGATACCAAAGGAAATGACCGGGAAGGTACTGGTATAGCTTTATGCTCCGCATCGACGACACAATATTCAGCTTCGACATACTTGAAAAGAAATTCAGGTGCGATCTGCCCGCCTGCCTGGGCAATTGCTGCAGATATGGTGATTCCGGAGCCCCTTTAAGTAATGAGGAGGTGCATATACTTGAATCTGTATATCCTATTGTTAAGACATTCATGCGTCCGGAAGGGATAGCTGCTGTTCAGGAAAAGGGAACAAGCGTAAAAGATTTTGAAAATGATAATGTAACTCCTCTTGTCGGGAATGAGGAGTGTGCTTATGCAATTGTTGACGGAGACATTTTCAAGTGTGCAATAGAACAAGCCTTTGAGCAGGGAAGGATAAAATTCAGAAAACCGGTTTCATGCCATCTGTTTCCCGCTCGTATAAAGTATTACTCCGATTTCAGGGCTGTCAACTATCAGGAACTGCCAATCTGCAGTTCAGCCAGGGAAAAGGGGAAAAATGACGGAGTATACGTTTATGAATTTCTTAAAGAACCTCTGATAAGGGCACTGGGCGAGGAGATGTATTCAGAGTTGTGCATTGCCGCTGAGGAGCTCAGGAAGCAACGCTCTGGAAAAAAATTGTAAGTCATTCCATATATGTCTGTCATTCAGATAGATAATAAAAGATTTTTTGATCTTTCCTGTTGATCTTATTCAATATTCACGATACTCAGTGTGGTTTTATTAAGTAGCTTATTAAGAGGGGAATGTCTATTATTCTTTAAAAAGGCTGCATCAGCCTAAAACAATGAAAATCTTTGTCTTAAGCTTTAATTAATATGGCTGATTATTTAAATAAATCTGCCTAAATACCATTGTTTTAAGAATTCTGTTAAGCTGATTCAGTGTTTGTCTTAAAAAAATCAATCACGCAAGACGTCAAAAAATGTCCTATAATTGCAAGTAAATGAGTAGTTTACATCAGTTATTTTCAACGTATAATTAAATTAAAATATGTTAATTATTATTTTAAAATTTTGGAGATTCATTTCTTAAATAATATCTTTAAGCCATTAAATTAAAACCTAAAACTAATTTGTATGAAGAAACTATTTCTGCTGATTGCATTGTTTGTGTTTTTAGGTGGCTACACCTTTGCACAAACAAGAGTCATTACAGGGACAATTACCTCTGCAGTGGAGGGGGAAGGTCCAATTCCTGGTGTAACAGTTCAGGTGAAGGGCACGACAATAGGAGCATCAACCGATGTTAGCGGTAATTACTCAATTACCGTTCCTGCAAGTGCAACAACTCTTGTTTTCTCTTATATCGGGATGAAATCCATGGAGGTGGAGATTGGCGGCCGCAGCGTAATTGACGGTGTACTGGAATCAGATCTCGTAGGATTGAACGAAGTTGTTGTAACAGCTCTCGGTATCTCACGTGAGAAGAAAGCTCTTGGATATGCTGTCCAGGATGTTAAGGGAGACGACCTTTCAAAAGTTCGTACCCAGAACGTTGTGAGTACACTCTCAGGTCGTGTTGCCGGTGTTCAGATCACCACTGCTACTGGCCAGATGGGTGGTGGCGCCAAGATTAACATCCGTGGTAACACTTCTCTTACCAAGAATAACCAGCCTCTGTTCGTTGTTGATGGTATTCCGATTGACAACTCCGACTATTCTTATGGTGCAACAGGCGCAGGAGGTTATGACCTCGGTAACCTTGCATCAGATATCAACCCTGACGACATCGAATCAATATCAGTTCTTAAAGGAGCGAGTGCTTCTGCTCTCTATGGTTCAAGAGCTGCAAACGGTGTTGTTATGGTAACAACAAAAAAAGGAAAAGCAACTGCTGAAAAATCCTTCGGAGTTACTGTAAACTCAAGTGTGAGCTTTGATAAAGCAAAATATTTTCCTCAGTATCAGAAAGTATACGGTGGTGGATATGGCGATTTCAACGTTATAACAATTGACGGAACAGATTATAATTATCCTTCTTATGAAATAGATGAGAGCTGGGGTCCGAAACTCGATCCTTCAGTTAAAGTGCTTCCATGGAATGCATTTGACTCATTTGATACCGAAAATTACATGAAGGAAGTTCCATGGGTATATCCGGAAAATGATTATACCTATTTCTTCAAAACAGGTATCAACTATACAAATAACGTAGCTGTTAACGCAAGCAACAGCAAGGGTGCCCTTCGTTTGTCATATACAAACATGGATGTGAAAGGTATTTATCCTAACAGTACCCTTAAGAAAAATACTGTTAACCTCAGTGGGAATCTTGCAGTTAACGATCGTCTTGACACATGGATTAATGCAAACTATGTTCAGAACGTTGCAACAGGCCGTCCTGAAACAGGTTATGGCGACAGGAACCCTGTGCAGAAAATGTGGCAGTGGATTCATAATAACGTTGATTACAAGGATCTTGAAAACTATAAAACTCCTGCCGGAGCACAGAGAACATGGAACAGGAACTGGTATGATGATCCGACTCCTGCTTATACAGATAACCCATACTGGTCAAGTTATGAGAACTATGAGAACGACAGGCGCGACCGTTTCTATGGAAACTATGGTCTGAACCTTAAAATTGCTCCCTGGCTGAAATTTACCGGCAGGATGGGTCTTGATTATTATAAACTCTATACAGAAGAGAGATTTGCTATCGGTTCACAGGCTATTTCAGAATACTATAAAAGTATATGGACAAGCATGGATGTGAACTCTGAATTCTTTTTCACAATCGAAAAACGTTTTTCAGATGATCTGATCGGCCTTACATCTATTATCGGTGGTAACAGGCTCGACAGAAAGTACTGGAGAGACGGTGGTATTTCAGTAGGCGGTCTTATGCTTCCGGGTCTTTATAACCTGAGCAACTCTTACAATAAACCAACTGTTTATGACTACCATTCATGGAAAAGAATCAACAGTGTATATGCCAACGTAAGTCTCGATTATAACAGGATGCTTTACCTTGATCTGACAGCCCGTAACGACTGGTCATCAACACTTCCTGCAGAAGATCGTTCATATTTCTACCCATCAGCTACTGTCAGCTTTGTACTTACAGAGCTTTCAAGCCTGAAAGACAATAATGTTCTTTCATTTGCCAAGCTCAGGGGTGGTGTTGCCCAGGTTGGTAATGATACAAGCCCTTATGACCTTATGGACTATGTAACCCTTAATACTTCATTTACAGACGTATATGGTGTTCTCAACCCAAGGATGGGCTTCTCAAGCACACTCGCAAATGCAAACCTGAAACCGGAAAAAACAAATTCATGGGAAATAGGTGCAGAGCTGAAATTCCTCCAGAACAGGGTTAACCTTGATGTGTCTTACTTCAATAAGGAAACTATCGACCAGATCGTTTCTGTAAGAGTTTCAGGAGCTTCAGGTTATGGCTTCAAGAATATTAACGCCGGTAAAATGGTTAACAAAGGTATCGAAATTGCTCTTGGCGGTACACCTGTCAAAACAAGAGACTTCTCATGGGATATCATGTTAAACATTGCTACAATTGAAAATACAGTTGACGAAATCGGTCCTGGCCTTGATTACCTGACACTTGGCAGCGGCCCGTTCAAAGTTCAGAGCGGTGCATTCGTCGGAATGTCATATCCTATTATTTATGGAACTGATTATGTAAAGGATGACGCTGGCAATCTTATTGTTGGCACGAGCGGCCTTTACCTTCCTTCAGAAATCAAACCTCTTGCAAATGTAACTCCTGACTTTACAGCTGGTCTTACAAACTCATTCAGATATAAGGGTTTCGATTTTAATGTTCTGTTCGATATGCAGAGAGGCGGTAACATGTATTACCTCTCATATATGTGGGGAATGTACTCTGGTATTATTGAAGAATCAGCCCAGATCAATGAGAATGGAAAAAATATAAGGGATGATGTTGCTGACGGCGGCGGAGTACTTCTTGAGGGAGTATATGGCTCCTATAATACTGTAACAAAAGAGATTACTTATCTTAATGAAGACGGGTCAGTTAGTGCAACTCCTGTTAAGAACGTTACACGTGCAGATGGTCAGGCATGGGCTGAATTTTATTATGACGGTCCGGACAGTCAGAGCATTTTCAGTACAGATTTCATCAAATTAAGAGAAATCAGTCTCGGATACAATATTCCTTCCAGCTGGACAGGTCCGATTAAAGGTGTGAGAGTTTCTGCATTTGCACGTAACCTTGCAATCTTCGGTGCTGCAACCAAGCATTTCGATCCTGAATATCTGCAGATGGCTGGTAGTAATGCCCAGGGTATTGAGGGTGGTTATCTGCCAAGTCTTGTAACATACGGTTGTGGCCTTAACTTTAACTTTTAAATAGAAATAATATGAATGCGGTAAGAAAATACAAAATATTACTCACACTGCTTGTCCTGTTGGGAATAACAGGATGTGAAAAGGATTTTGACAAGATCAATACAAATCCGAATGCAGTTACCGAGGCAGCTACATCAGCTCTTCTGACCCAGGCTATCAGGGATTACGCTTTTAATGATTTTGACGTGTGGTATGCAGGCCGTCAGTCATCTGTCGTAAGCCAGTATTTTGCACAGCGTAACTATACCTCTGAAGACAGATATGCTTTCAGATCAGGTACAACTGACGGTTTCTTCAGAAACAACTATATCTATATGAACAACCTTCAGAAGATCATCACCCTGAACACTGATCCTAAAACAAAGGATCAGTATGCAAACCTCTATGGCGATAACAATATGCAGATTGCAATTGCTGAGATAGTAAAATGCTGGGCATTCCAGCTTATTACAGACTATTTTGGTGATGTTCCTTATACTCAGGCTCTTGACATGGCGAAATATCCTCAGCCTGTATATGACACCCAGAAGAGCATCTATGATGATCTGATTGCAAAAATGAAAGACGCTCAGACAAAGCTTGAAAACTCAACAACCGATGGCTTTTCAGTTGGTGATGTTTTCTACGGCGGCGATCTTACAAAATGGATCAAACTTGCAAACTCACTCAGATTACGCCTTGCTCTGAGGGCTTCAAATGTCGATGCAACTTACCTTGCTGAAGCTCAGGATGCAATTGCTGACGGAGTTTTTGAGAGCAATGATGACAATGCAACCTTCTTTTTCTCATCATCAGGTACTCCTAATGAAGCTCCCTGGTATAACGGATTTTATGTAAGCGGCAGAAATGACTTTACATACACAGCACGTTTCCTGGACCTTCTTAAAGGAAACAACAATCTTTCATTTATTAATCCATTCAATGGCCTCAGCGATCCAAGATATGTAGTATATACAACCTATACTTCAAGCAGACAGGGTGTTCCTTATGGAATGTCAGATGTTCTCACTCAGAAATGGTGGTCAGGTAACTCAGCAACAAGAGTCAGCCTGTTCACAAGAAACCCTGTTATCCTCGATGCTAACTTCCCGACAACCTTCCTTGACTATGCAACAGTTTGTTTCATGGTTTCAGAAGTTGAAGGATGGGATGCTGCATGGCTTGAGGAAGGTATTCGCGCATCTTTAGCCCAGTGGGGTGCAGATGATGCAGGTGATGCTTATGTTAACGCAGTTCTTGCCAGATTCAATGCAGCAACTGCAGAAGGCAAGAAGGAAATCGTTATTACACAGAAGTATATCCACCTTGTGATGCAGCCTCATGAAGCATGGGCTGAATACAGAAGGACAGGTTATCCCAAATCACTTGTTAAACCTGGTGAGGTTACAGCAGTGATTGGTGGTGAAGATGTTGTGTTTACTCCGGCAACGGGTAGCGAATCAGGAGCCGATGTTGTAGCACGATTCAAATATCCGACTTCAGAATTCACACTTAACAAGACAAATGTTGAAGCAGCTGTTGCCCGTATGGGCGAAGATTCTCACAAACAGAGAGTTTGGTGGGATGGCGGTGGTCTTCAGTAATAATCTGAAAACTAAATAAAAGAAGGGTGCCTCACAAGGGCACCTTTTCTTTTTATATTGTTTTATTCTACCTTTAGATTTACAAGTTCAAGCCTTGTACTGCCTGCCCTTAATACCTTAATTACTATATTCCCGATCCTTATAACGTCGTTGGTGCCGGGGATACTCCCGTGAAAATAGAGGATCATGCCTGCAAGTGTTTCAAAATCATCTTTCTCCGGGAGGTTAAGCTTGTATTTCTCATTCAGGTAATCTATCTCAAGCCTTCCTGAAAAGACATATTCATTATTGCTTATCTTCTTTTCAATAAGATTATCAGTATCATGTTCATCCTTTATCTCTCCAAAGATCTCTTCAAGCACATCCTCAATAGTGATCATTCCCGAAGTGCCGCCGAATTCATCAACAACAAGAGCAATATTTTTCCTTTCATCAACAAAGTGCTTCAGAAGCCTGTTGGCCGGCATAGTCTCGGGTACTATGGCAAGCTTTCGCTGTATCGACTTTATGTCAGACGGATTTTTGAAAAGGTCCTTAAGTTCTGCATAACCGGTTATGTTGTCTATGCTATTTTCGTAAACAAGTATCCTTGAAAAGCCTGTTTCAATAAACCGGTGTTTCAGATGGTCAATGCTGCTGCCTGTTTCAACCGCATCAATCTCAGTCCTTGGTATCATGCATTCCCTGATTCGAACATTTGAAAAATCAAGGGCATTCTGAAATATCCTGATATTATTGTGTTCGCTTTCTGATTCATCAGTTCTTTGTTTTCCCTGGTTAATGAAGTGATCAAGATCAACCTTGCTGAATATGTGGTTTTCCTCATTTTTCTCACTGGCTTTCAGTCTGAAAACCATCCTTATGAACAGATTCGATAACGCAAGTGTAAACCTGCTTAAAGGATAAAAGATCACAAAGAAAAAAAGCGTGGGGATGCTCAGGTTCCTCAGGAAAAAATTGGGTGAAATAATAAATACTGTTTTAGGAAGGAATTCGGCTACTGTTAGAATAAGAAGTGTTGATATTACCGTATTAATAATAAGTATAAGCACTTCAGAATCAATATAAAGAGCCAGCTTTGGCGTCAGGATATTTGAAAAAACAAGGCCGTACATTACAAGCGCAACATTATTGCCAATAAGCATTGTGGCAATGTACTGTCCGGGATTGTTTGTAAACAGCTTAAGTATTTCAGAACCAAAAACACCCTGTTTCCGGTCAAGCTCTATCATAAGCCTGTTGGAAGCAATAAATGCTATCTCCATGCCGGAGAAAAATGCAGAAAGGACTATGGCAAGGATAATTATCAGTATGCTGTCCATACTGTAAAATTAACTCTTTTTTCTTTGCCGGTGTCTTATAATGGCAAACAGAAAAGAGACAAGGGCTATTATGAAAAACAGGAATGTTTTTGAGCCCCCTTCAGTAAGGGCAAAGCGAATTCCGCTTAAGATGGCAACAGCGCCGACTGTCCACCAGATAATTTCAAGTATAAACAAGGAACTATTCCTCATCCTTTAGATATATTGTTGCACTTACTTTTTTGATCTTGCGCTTTCGCAGATGCGGATCAGATTCAAAACCCGTGCCCATAACTATCTGATCTTCACTTGTCAACCTGACAAACCTGTCGGAATATATAAGATCTTTCTGCTGATCCCAGTAAAGTATCTCAGTCTCAAGCTTATCCTTCTGTTCGTTAATAACAACAACACTGTCCTTTAGTTCCCAGACATCATCGGACTTTGTATATTTAGCATATTTAGCAGAAACAGAACCTGTTGGATCGGGCTTGCCATCAAATACCTGTACGTTTATGCCTTTGCTGAATTCATAGTAAGGCTTACCCGAATTATCGTATTGTTCCATTATGGGGAAGGACATTATCAGCTCAACCTTTCCCGAATCGGAATATACAGTAGTATCGTTCTTTAAGGTAATTGCAGGCATTGTGAGTATATCGGCTTCAGGAATGTTTTCACTTTTTCGTTCACATGCAGATATAACGAAAATCAGCAAAACAGTAAATAATCCGGGTACAGAAAGCTTATTATTTAACCCTGAATAACTCATCAGAAGGCTGCTTATACTGTTAATTGGCTAGTCGTATTTACGCTGGATAAACCAGAAATCGTAAAAATTGATGCTTGCGCCAATTGTAATTATTCTTTCATTGTGCATTCCGGAGGCCTCTGATCCCTTCTTCTGTGTCAGGTCTGCGAAGATATTGGCGCGTGACAGGGAATTTTTTCTCAGGGGCAGTCCAAAACCAATACTAACGCCTGCCTCTTTTATCTGGCTGTTATTAATTACAAGGTAATTGTCGCCGGCATGTGCACCGAGTCTGTATTCAACTCTTTTAAGGTAACTGAAATTTGAGTATCTGTCGGGAACAATTTCAAGGCCCCACATGAATGATTTTGTTTTTGCAGCATATCCGCTATATCCGGGTATATCTGATTTACCCCAGTTTGTTGCAGAAAAATCGAAGGAAGTTGTGTATTTATCAGTTTTTCCAAAGGAGATCCCGGCCCTGTATGTAGCCGGTATTAATATAGGGGCTGCTTTATCTGATACAAGGGATATTGTGTCTACGGCATTATAAGCTGAGGTCTTTACGGCAATGTAATAATAGTCTGATTTATATCTTTTTTCCGAAGCCATCGATAAACCGGCAACAAGGAAATACTTGTCCTTAATCTTAGTCCTGTACTGCATTCCATACTCAAGGTTTATGCCCCTTACCTGCATCTTCTCCGAAGTGCTGTTATGGAAATAGTTGTCAAGATCATCAAACCTGAGTGTGAAATTACGTTCAAGAATTCCGAAAAGCAGGGCCATGTTGACACCCACAGAAAAGTTCTTTGTAATATTTGCTCCTGTACCAAGAAAAGCATTTGACAGTCCGCCCTTTCCCTTATAAAACAGGCTGTAAGGCCCTGTAACTGCACTGTAATCTGCATCTCCTTCCTTTATATCCTGTGATATGTTGTAGTAACCATAACTGACAGGCACTATACCTGTAGCAATGCTCCATCCTTTCGCAACAGGGAATCCCATTACAAGATGGTTGAAGGTCATGTCATTTGAGTTATACAGTGCATCTCCCTGGGTAAGTGTGCTCATACCGAAATCCATACCAAAGTCGAAGACAAAGGAGTTGGTATCTATGCTGCTGTATGAGGCAGGATTCATGTAGAAAAGGGAACGGTTATCCCTGAGTGCTGTACCTGTTCCTCCCATTGCACGGCTCTTGAATGAACCCTGAGGTTCAAGCACACCAATGTTGAACCTGGCATAAGGGGAGTTTATTTGTTTCTGGGCAATAACTGCAGGAAAAAGTACTGAAAGAAGCAGGATTGTTATTAATAAGTATCTGTTACGCATTGTATTCAAGAATATAGTTCAGCCCGTCAAGCACTAAATCAGGTGACCATATTACACTGTCGTCCAGCTTTTTCTTAAGATATCCACTGTCTCCGCCAGCCAGTATGACCCTGCTTTTCTTATGCTTTTTTTCAAACGTGCGAATATACTCATTTATTTCATATATGCTCCCATTTATTACTCCGGAGAGGATTGCATTGTAAGTATTGTTCCCGGGAGTAATATATTCATCAGTAAGGGATAAGAGGGGAAGCTTGCCAGTGTACTTATGAAGGGCCTTGAACCGCATCTCAAGTCCGGGAGCGATACTGCCTCCAATATATTTGTTCCCGATAAGGTAATCGTAAGTGATTGCAGTGCCTGCATCAATTACAAGTATGTTCTCACCAGGGAACATGTTGTAAGCTCCGGCTATCCCTGCTAACCTGTCTGTCCCAAGTGTCTGGGGAGTCTCATAATTGTTTTTGAAAGGCAGTTTTGATTTGTGCGATAAAATATGCACAACAGGTATATTCGAAACAAGCAGATCGGTGACGAAATGCGGCAGCTTTTTCACAGATGAGACTATAACTTTCTTAATTCTTTTGTCAGCCAGTTTATTCTCAAATTCCTCGCAGCTGAGATCATTAATCCTGTCGGCTGATATCTTTTTGCTGCCTTTATAAAAGGCCAGCTTTGTGCTGGTATTACCAACGTCTGCTATAAGGTTCATAGTGTCAATAAAATATCAAAGATAATAAAAAGTGCCTAAAGTGCCTAAAGTGCCTAGAGTTTGGAGTGAACTGGAGTTTGGAGTGAGCTAAAGTTTGGAGTGAGCTAGAGTTGTAACAATAACTCTAAGTACTCTAGTCACTCTAGTCACTCTAGGCACTATAGTTCACTCTAGGCACTTCCTTTAAACTCTTCCAGAACTTTGATTGCAGCTTTAACCGAGCGGACTTCACTTACTGTGAGGCTCAGCTTCGCTTCTTTCTGCTTCATTGTCATCTGCTTCTGGCGTCTGTTTACATGATTCATTATGGAAACGAAAAGCTGGCTGCGGTAGAAGGGTGAATTATGGTCCGATACAAAATTGGCAATCATAAGGTTATTCTTCAGAAGCACCTTTTCAATACCCAGTTTTTGGGCAAGCCACTTCACTCTGACAATATCGAGAAGGGCCTGGGCAGGCACCGGAAGTGGGCCAAACCTGTCGGTCAGCCTGTTTGTATAATTTTCGAGCGATTCAGGACTGTTAATCTCGTTTAACTCCTTATATAATCTTATTCTTTCGGGAATATTTGAGATATACTCATCAGGGAACATTATTTCGAGGTCGGTTTCTATCTGGAAATCATGTACAAATCTGCCGGTCTCCGGTTCTGTTTCAGGTTTACTGATTTCAGCTTTTTCAGGCATTGCAATCTTCTCTGATTCCCTCAGTTCCTGCATGGCTTCATTAAGTATCCGCTGATATGTTTCAAATCCGACATCGGCTATAAAGCCGCTCTGTTCTCCTCCAAGCAGGTTGCCCGAGCCTCTTATGTCGAGATCCTGCATCGCGATGTTGAATCCGCTTCCCAGTTCCGAATATTCCTCAATTGCCTTTAGCCTCCGGCGAGCTTCATGTGTTAGTGTTGTGAGCGGAGGAGCAAGGAGATAGCAAAAGGCCTTCTTGTTTGACCTTCCTACTCTTCCTCTTAGCTGGTGCAGTTCTGAAAGACCGAAATGATGAGCGTCATTAATGAATATTGTATTGGCATTTGGTATGTCAAGTCCCGATTCAACAATAGTTGTTGCAATAAGTACATCATAGTCGCCCTGGATAAAATCGAACATGATGTTTTCAACATGAGGGCCATCCATCTGTCCATGCACAACAGCTGTTTTTATATTCGGGCAGATCCTGTTTATATGCGCCTGTATCTGTTTGATGTTTTCAACCCTGTTATGTATAAAAAAGACCTGGCCGTTCCTTGAAACCTCATACTCAATACCTTCCTTGATGATTTCCTCATTATAACCATATAATTCAGTAATTATGGGCATCCTGTTGGGAGGAGGCGTATTGATTATTGAAAGGTCGCGTGCTCCCATAAGTGAGAACTGCAGCGTCCTAGGAATGGGTGTGGCAGTTAGTGTAAGCGTATCAACATTCGCTTTTAGCTTTTTAAGCTTTTCCTTTACAGAAACACCGAACCTCTGTTCCTCATCAATAATAAGAAGTCCAAGATCATTGAACTTAACATCCTGACCTGCAAGCTTATGCGTGCCTATTATTATATCAATTTTACCCTCTGCAAGGTCAGCAAGTATCTTCTTCTGTTCAGCAGGTTTCTTGTGTCTGCTTATATATTCAACAGTGCAGGGAAAGCCTTTCAACCTTGCAGAAAATGTTTTGTAATGCTGTAAGGCAAGGATTGTTGTCGGAACCAGCACCGCAGTCTGCTTTGAGTCAGTTGCTGTTTTAAATGCAGCCCTTATTGCCACTTCGGTTTTTCCGAATCCTACATCTCCGCATATAAGCCTGTCCATGGGATGTTCGGCTTCCATATCCTGTTTCACGGCAACAGTTGCTGTAAGCTGATCAGGAGTATCTTCATAAATAAACGAAGCTTCAAGCTCTCTTTGAAGGTATGAATCAGGAGAATATGAATATCCGGGCGAAGACATTCTTTTTGCATAAAGAAGTATCAGGTCCTTCGCTATATCCTTTACTCTTGCCTTTGTCGATTGTTTCAGTTTCTGCCAGGCTCCCGATCCAAGCTTGTAAATCTTTGGTTCGGCATTGTCCTTTCCTTTGTATTTTGAGATCCTGTGGAGGGAGTGGATACCGACATATAATACGTCATTATCGCGGTATACAAGCTTTATTGCTTCCTGTATCCTGCCGTTAACCTCTATCTTTTCAAGTCCGCCGAACTTGCCTATCCCATGATCGATGTGGACAACATAATCTCCCGGGTTGAGTCCTGTTAATTCTTTAACAGATAAGCTTTCCTTCTTTGTGAAATAGCCCCGTATCTTAAATTTATGATACCTGTCAAAAATCTGGTGATCAGTAAATACTGAGATCTTAAGGTCGTGATCGGTAAATCCACCATGCAGATTTATCAGCAGAGGATTGAAAGCCGCTTCAGGATTTATCTCTCCAAATATTTCCCGGAGTCTTTCTATCTGTGATTCGCTTTCAGAAACTATATACGTTGCATATCCTTCTGCCTCATTTGACAGCAGTTTTGAAGTGAGGAGATCGAAATTCTTATTGAATACAGGTTGTGGTTCTGTCCTGAATTCAAACCTGGCATCCGGCTGAAAGAGTGATTGTCTGCCAAATTCAGCAATGCGGAATTTTCTGCACTGTTCTATAAAATCATTCCCTGTTGTAACAAGGTCACGTTTATCAGTGATCTGTCCGTCTTCCTCCCTGCGGGAAGTGGCTGAAAAAATGTTGTTGATCTTCTCACGCACATAGACGCCATCCTCAATCCAGATCAGGGATGACGGTGGTAAAAAGTCTGTGAATGAGTCGTTTATCTGTTCAATTGACAAATCCTGTATATTAGGTATAACAGATATCTGTTTATGAGAATCAACAGATAGCTGATCATCGGTATTGAATGATCTTATCGTTTCAACCTCTTCACCGAAGAAATCTATCCTGTATGGAAGATCTGCTGAGAAAGAGAAAACGTCAGCAATGCTTCCTCTGATTGCATACTGGCCAGGCTCAGATACAAAGTCAGTTCTTGTAAAATTGTACTCATGAAGCATCTCCTCAAGAAACTCAAGTGATAGCTTGTCACCCCTGCTTATATTGAATGTATTCTTCTTAAGACTTCTCCTGCTGATCACCTTCTCCATCACCGATTCGGGGTAGGAGACTATTATCCCTTTCCTTTTGCCTGATGCAAGAAAATTAAGCACTTCCGTCCTGAGTACAATATTTGCAGGTTCAGTCTGCTCGTACTGAACTGACCTTTTATAAGTTGAGGGAAAGAAAAAGACAGCATCTTCTCCTGTAAGTGCAATCAGGTCGTTATAGAAATACGCTGCATCCTCTTTTTCAGGTAATATTACAAGATGTGTTGTCTGGGTTTTTGACAAAACTGTTGCCAGCACCACAGCCCTGGAAGAAGCAGTAAGGCCTTCAAGCCTCAGGGTGTTAATATTTTCACTGGCTGCAGATGCTGTTAATGATGCAAGATGCGGGTGCCCGAGGTATTTCTGTATAAAGGGACTTTCTTTCATTTCCTGATTCAGGCGGCAAATTTACATCATTTTTATTATTCATTGCCAGCTTCTGAATCTCATGCAGAATATTGTTTCCTTTCCCGGTACTGATCTGACAGTTAGACTGCCACCGTGCATGCCCATAATCTGTCGCGATATGCTGAGTCCGATACCGGAGCCTGAGGCCTTTGTTGTAAAGAATGGAACAAAAATATTTTCAATGTTCTCTTCCCTGATTCCAGGCCCGTTATCAGCAACGCAGATCTCAGGAAGCATATCATCTGTAATTTTTGCGCTTATGCTTATGCGGCAAGAGGGATTGTTCACATTTGCCTCGAGTGCATTTTTCACGAGGTTGATCAGCACCTGTGTTATCAGGTTCTCATCTGCAAGTATCACGAAATCAGATGAAAGAATGCTGAATATAAGTTTTATGTCAGAACTTTTATCCGTGGGTGCAGAAAGGAGTTCCACCCTGTTGAACAGATGAGAAATACTGAAATGCTTCATCTCCGGCTTCGGAATATTTGTAATCTTCCTGAAGGCATCAACAAAATTCATCATGCCTTTTCCCTGTTCTCTTATGGCTTCAAGCCCGCGGAGTGTCGTTTCAATATTATGAATGCTTACCTCTTCCGGATTTACCTGTTTATCATCTTTTCTGTAAATCTTCTGAAGCGACTCTGACAAAGATGTAATGGGAGTTATTGAGTTCATTATCTCATGCATAAGCACCCTTATCAGTTTCATCCATGCGTCAAGTTCCTTCTCGTCGAGCTCATTCTTTATATCCTGTATTGATAGTATTGTCAGTTCCTCAGATCCTGAGCCTGATGAAGTTGATTTGAGGAGCAGGTTTATTTCACCGGTGCTTGTATTTACTGCAGTAAGGTGTTTCTCGTATGGCTTCAGATTTTTTATTATCAGATAAAGCTTCTGATCGAGGCGCTCAATCTGATTTATGTGAGTTAATGTTTCAGCTGACAGAAGTTTCTTCGCTGCTGAATTTGCATGGTGAATAAATCCTTTTGCATCATAAGTGATTATTGCTGTGGCAAGAAATTCAAGGATCTTATGAAAGAACTGTTCCTGCTGCCTGTTCTCAATTTTAAGGTTCTGTATCTGCTCATTCACCCTGTTCATGCTTCTGTGAAGCTCCTTCAGGTTCCCGCTCTTGTTGTCAATTGAAAATGACAGGTTTGAATCGTCATTCTTAACCGAGTCAAAGAAAAATCTTATGTTCCTGTTCGTTTTGTTGAGGAAGGTGATGAGGTTTACTGTAACTATGATAATTGCAAGTGAACAGATGACCGAAAGCCTTGGTGAAGACATTCCGAATATGAAAAATCCAAGGAGAACACACAGGAGAGCTATCAGAAGTACTCTTACAAGAATATTGATATACAGCTTTTTACTTAGCATCCTGTTTAAGTTTTCTGAACTTGTTATAAAGAGTCTGTCGTGTAATTCCAAGCTGTTCTGCCGCAGCCGTAAGGTTACCATTGTTCCTCTCGATTGCAAGGTTGATCATACGCTCTTCCACCTCGTCAAGTGGCATTATCCTGACTTCTGTATCAATGCCCTGCATGGGTCTGAGGTATAGATCCTCAGGTTTAATTACATTTGAATCACAGAGGATTACGGCTTTTTCAATTGTGTTCTGAAGCTCCCTGATATTTCCAGGCCAGGAATATCGCATGAGCTTGTCGAAGGCATGATGGTTGATCTTCATATCTGCCTTGCCGTATTTGAGGCAGAACTTTCTAAGGAAAAATTCTGACAGTTCTATAATATCATTTCCTCTCGACCTCAGAGGGGGTATCTCTATCTGGATAGTATTGATCCTGTAGAGCAGGTCTTCCCTGAAAAGGCTTTCCTTCACCATTTTTTCAAGGTTTCTGTTTGTAGCGCTGATAAGCCTGATGTTTACAGCCACAGGCTGGTTTGAGCCTATCCTGCTTATTGTCCTGTTCTGAAGGGCGGAAAGGAGTTTGGCCTGCATCTGAAAGGAGAGGTTGCCTATTTCATCGAGGAACAGGGTTCCCTTATCAGCAAGTTCGAATTTTCCCTGCCTGTTTTCGCGGGCATCGGTGAATGCTCCTTTCACATGACCAAACAGTTCACTTTCAAAGAGTGATTCGGGAATTGCTCCCATATCAACACAGACAAGCAGCTCATCTGCTCGGGATGAAAGTTTGTGGATCTCCTGAGCTATCAGCTCTTTTCCTGTACCATTTTCACCGGTAAGAAGTACATTGGCATCGGTTCCTGCGACCTTTTTCACCATTTTCATTACGCCCTGCATCTCTGGAGATGATCCTATTATCTCCATCCGTTCCCGGTTTATTTCCTTCTTCAGACCTGACTCTCTTTCCCTCAGGTGCCTGACCTCTTTTTTAGAGATGTTCAGCTGAACTGCGAGCTTTAATGTTGCAATAAGTTTTTCATTGTCCCAGGGCTTGAGCACAAAATCACAGGCACCCTCCTTAAGTGCCCTGACTGCTGTTTCTACATCCCCGAAGGCAGTGATCATCACAACTGAAATATCGTTATTGAATTCCCTTATCCTGCTCAGCCAGTAGAAGCCCTCATTGCCGTTATTCATCCCGGCGGTGAAGTTCATATCGAGAAGCACAAGGTTATATTCAGTCTTTCTCAGTTCGGTAAGTATCTGACCTGGACTAGTGAGAGATTTAACATTATTGAATTCCGGAGTAAGCAGTATCTCAAGTGAGGTAAGGATGCTTTTGTTATCGTCAACTATCAATATGTTACCATTCTGATTTGGCATCTGATTTGGCATGTATCCTTAATTAACCACGGAGAGACACGGAGTTTATCACGGAGTATCACTGTTAAAAACTCCATTTTTAACTCTGTGGTTAAAATTAATAAAAATATGAACACGACATTAAAAACGTAAAAATATTTTACGATAAATAGTAAAATAAATATACGATAATTATTGGACATAATTAGTAAAAAACAGATATTCAACGCATTACTATGATGGCATGAAAATAGTAATATTATTTATGGATTAATGTACTATTTTGAATATCGGGGAATATGAGAGTATTATTTAAAACAGTTTTCAGGAATTTCGTCCGTCACCCTGTTACTAACCTGATAAATCTGTTTGGCTTATCAATAAGTCTTTCAATTGTAATTATACTATCAATATATAGTTACAGCGAATTGACGACAGATAATTTTCATGAAAATGTCAATGAAGTTTTCATACTGAGAAAGAATGCTTCAGCAAATTCAATTTACACTCCGGGCGTTCTTGCTGAAACAGTAAAAGGAAAGATACCCGGGATCAGATCAATTGTACGAATAACTGCTCCTTGGGAAGCCGTAGTATTTCAATCAGAGGAAAAGGAACCAATTATTTCAGATATGCTGTTTGCGGACAAGGAGTTTTTTGAGCTTTTCAGTTACAGAAGTTCTGAAGGCAATCTGAATATTGCTTTGGAAGAGCCAATGAATCTGGCAATTTCAGAGTCTCTTGCGGAAAAATTGTTTGGTGAAGACCAGGTTGTTGGACGAAAATTAAAATATAATAATGATAAAATCTTTACAATTTCGGCTGTATTTAAAGAGCAGGAAAAGAATACCTGTTTCAGGTTCAATTCAATTACTTCAGTAGAATCTCAGAAAATCCTGCAGCCTTATCCGGAACAGTACACAAGATGGGGGTGGAATAACTTTCAGACATTTTTCTTTCTGGAAAGGAACCAGAATCTGAATAATATTATTGCAAGTATGCAACAGCTTATCCCGGAAGAGAATGATGAAAGGAAACAATATAAAGAGGCTGGTTTGATTCCACTGAATAAGATTTATTTTTCAAAATTGTGGACTTTCAGGGATTATATGGTTTTTGGCAGCTTTAAGAAAACCTTTACTCTCTTGATGGTTGCTATTTTAGTACTGATGATAGCGCTTGTTAATTTTGTCAATATCTCCTCATCACAATGGAGAGAAAGAACCAGACAATTTGGTATTTTGAAAGTCCTCGGAGCAAACAGATTCCTTATTGTCAGAGAGATCACAGCAGAATCATATTTAGTTTTTCTTGCAGCCCTTCTCATTGCCATACAGCTTTCCTCTACTTTCTCACCGGTAATTCACAATACAACAGACATTATTTTTAATGAGAGAATTATTGGCAGTTTCGGATTTATAATTCTGACTATATCAGGTATTATAGTTCTAAGTGTTATTATAAGCATAATACCGGCTATAAGGATATCATCCTCAAATGCAATTGACAATCTGAAAAGGACAATTCTGAAAGGGAAAATCACGTATGCATCCAACGGCACACTTGTTACCATTCAGTTTATTGTTGCAATAGCCCTTATATCCTTCACAATTTTAGTCCAGAAGCAGGTAATTCATGGTACAAGCTCCCTGGGAATTAACCAGGATAATATTATAAATATTAAACTGACTCCTCAACTCATAGAAAAAAAGAATGTCCTGCGGACAGCGCTGGAAAAAATACCAGCTATTGATAAAATTTCATTCTCACAATATTATCCTGGCACTCTGATATCAAACTGGGGAGTTGAAATTGATCTTCAGGGGGAAAAGAAAATGGTCTTTTTTGATACTTTTTGTGCGGATGAAAGCTTTTTTTCACTCATGGGACTCAATATTATTTCTGGCAGGCTTTATTCTGACAGCTTATCAACCGATAAGGATAAAATGGTTGTGAATGAGTCGTTTATTAAAAAATATAATATAGCCGATCCGTCCTCTTTATCACTTGCTACGTTCGACGGGAGGAAAGCTGAAGTATTAGGAGTGATAAAAGATTTTCATCATAAGCCTGTTAATACTGAGATTGCTCCGCTGGTAATCAGGAATGATGGCGATTGCTCTTTTTGTGCAGTACATTTTACCTCAAAGGATTTCAGAGCTATGGAAAAAACCTTAGCAGATATAAAAAAAATTGCTACTGAAATATCACCCTCTTTTCCTGTTGAGGTCTCATTTATGGATGATGCAATACAGGGAATGTACCAGTCAGAACTGACGTTCCGTCGGGCATTTATGCTGCTGGCGGCCTGCGCCCTTTTGATCTGTTGTCTTGGAATACTTGCAATGTCGATATCTGTTTGTCAGAAGCGAGTTAAAGAAATAGGGATAAGAAGGGTGAATGGAGCGAAAGCATCTGAGATTTTATTTTTGCTTAACCGTGATCTTGTTAAATGGGTAGTCGTTGCTTTCATTATTTCTGTTCCGGTTTCATGGTATTTTATGAATCTCTGGTTGAAAAGTTATGCATACAAGACAGATGTAAGCTGGTGGATCTTTGCTGTTGCAGGGATATCAGCCCTGACAATTGCACTTTTAACTGTCAGCTGGCAAAGCTGGAGAGCTTCGACGAGAAATCCTGTTGAGGCGCTGAGGTATGAGTAATTTACCCCCTAAATCCCCCAAATGGGGGACTTTGAAAAACCGTAATGAAGGTCCTAAATCCCCCGCATCGGGGGTTTGGGGGGTAAAAACAAGGGACTTGAAGAAATGTACCGGTTATCAAAAGCCCTTCATATTAAGGGGTAAAAGATTGAAGTAAAGGGGATTAAAATACACGAATTAAAAAAGAATGAATCTTATTTCTTATCAGATCAGACAATTTTCCAGCCAGAGATTCACCACAATTGTCAATTCTATTGGAATGACAGTTGGATTTGTATGTTGTATAGTAATAGGATTGTATGTAAAAAACGAATTAAGCTACGATAATTTCCATTTAAAACATGAAAATATTTATAGAGTCCTGACCTCATACCCTGAGAATGAGTATAGAAGCGCACAGGTAACTTACAGGATTGCTGATAATCTGGCCAAAAATGTTTCGGGAGTTGTTGCTTCAGCTAGATTATATAATTTGTGGGGACCATATAATTTATCATACAATAACGTAAGCTATAATGAGAGTGACCTGTATTATGTTGATTCTTCAATAGTTGACATATTCACCTTCAGGTTTTTATGGGGAGACAGCAGCAGCGCTCTTAATGCACCGGAAACTGCAATAGTATCAAGATCAGCAGCCATAAAATATTTTGGAAATGAGAATCCCATAGGTAAAAATCTGATACTGGATAAGATTTATAATATACGAATATCTGCAGTAGTTGAAGATTTTCCTCAAAATTCACATCTTAGGTTTTCCTTTTTGATCTATGACCCCTCCCGGATAAAATCATTTGGCAGATGGATTAATGAATCATGGGGATTCAGGAATTTCTACACGTATGTTTTGCTTTCACCAAATTATTATACAGAACAATTCCAAAAAGAGTTCCAGAATTTTGTCACTGAAAATGTTGATAGTTCTTACAGGAAGGATGTTCCAGGTTTTACTCTTCAGAAGCTTCGTGATATTCATCTCTATTCGGCAGATATCGATAATGATTTTGAAAACCAGGGGAGCATAAAATCTGTAGTCATCTTTGTAAGTATTGCAGTATGTATCCTTATTATTGCCTGTATCAATTATGTATGCCTTAGTATTTCAAACGTATCAAAGAGATCAAGAGATGTTGGAATACGAATAATACATGGTGCCGGAAAGTCAAATATAGTTTTGCTTTACATCGGTGAATCAGTTGCCCTTTCAGTTTTATCTGCGGCTCTGGCGGTATTTATTTCGGGAGCCATTCAGCCACTGTTACTTGATTATGCTGGCTTCAATTTTAATATTAATGACCTCAACAGCTTACCTGCTATAGTATTTTCTGTCAGTATTCTTTTGCTTGTTTCAGTTGTTTCCGGATTGATAATGTCAGAATATGTTATAAAACATAAAATTCCTACAATGTTAGTTCGTCCCGGAACGATCAAGCTGAAGGAATTCTCAACTTCAGGTATTTATGTATATTTTCAGTTTCTTGTTTCTATTGTCATGATTATTTGTACCATCTTTATATTCAGGCAATTAGTATATATGCAGGAGACAGAAATGGGATTTAATCCAAAAATGGTAATTAATATATCTGTTGCCAAGACATTTCAAACAGCTAAAGCCTTACAGGAGACTTTGTTGAAGAATACTCAAATTAAGGATGTTACTATTGCCTCTTCTCTTCCCCCGAGCCCATACCACTATGGAGCGGCTTCCTCTCCCGACGAACCTTCAATTGAGGGAATTTCGGTTAAATGTTTCTTTGTTGATTACAATTTTATTGACTTCATGGGAATGAAGATAATAATGGGTCGGGACTTTTCTTCTGATTTTAGTACTGATCTTGAGCATGGTGCGATAATAAACAGGGCATTTTCTGAACGAATGAAGTGGAATAACCCTATTGGCAAGAGACTGAAAAACAGTTATGGGAATAAAGAGCTGGTTGTTATTGGGGTAGTCGAGAATTTTCATTTCAGGTCATTCAGAGAAGTTATAGAACCAGTAATGATATGTTTAAGTAAGAAAGATTATTTATATAACATAGGTGTAAGATTTAGAGGTACAGATTTAATCTCGACATTAAATTATGTCAGGTCATCATGGGATAAATTTAACCCAGATTATCCATTTGAATATCAGTTTCTGGATCAGAAAATTGAGAATAATTACTATAAAGACAAGATGCAAGCACGCATTTTATTAATGTTCTCACTTTTAGCGATTACAGTATCCTGTCTGGGATTAACTGCTACATCATCT
>Ga0116153_10001099_pt1 | contig 27586 bp, 18 predicted proteins | sample AD_UKC028_MetaG_FD_89896 | JGI IMG/M metagenome (GOLD analysis project Ga0116153, IMG submission 89896) | Active sludge microbial communities of municipal wastewater-treating anaerobic digesters from USA - AD_UKC028_MetaG | ecosystem: Engineered > Bioreactor > Anaerobic > Digestate | place: USA...
CCGCAGGCAAGTAAAGAACTCCATAAACTCCTCGACCGCGTTGATGAAGCGATCGAACGACACAAGCCCGCTGACTGCATCTCAAAGAAATGGGTCAGATAGGAAAAACCAAAGGCCCGATCGGGTTCCAGCCGTAAACCGACGCGCTGACGCGGAGGCGGGGCGAGGACCGCCCCGCGCTGCGAGAAGTTTATTTTTTCCTTAGAAGGACCATGGCCCCGAGGAACGAGGTAAAGATCACGACGCAGTTATAGGCAAGCCAGTAGAAATCGTTTTTAAAGAAAAGCCCTGCGGCCGTGAGCGCCGACAATATAAGCAACAATCCTCCGATTGTTTTTTCGTTATTCATAATGCTTGTCTCCGTTTTTCTGTTTTTAAAATAAGCTAGGTTGGTAAAGCTTCCTCGACCGGAACGGATCCTTCGCCCGAGGCCGCCTCTTGCGATGAAGATTGAGCGGCCGACGCGATGCTGCCCGCGACAGAGCTCTGCGCGCGCGCCGCGTCTTGGGCGGAGATCTGCGCCGCTGAAGTAACGCCTCCGACGATCGCGCCCCCCTCCCGGATCAGATCCTGCGTCGCGGATTGGACGGAGGAGGTGACGCCGTCCACGATCGCGTCTCCTTGGCGGACCGTTTCCTGGGTCGAAGACTGGGCAGCCGAGGTAACGCTTGCAACCGTGACAGGTTTTTCTAAGGCGTCGGCAACTTCTTGCATGGATGACGCTGCTTCATTTACCATTTTCTCCGGCAGTTCCGGAATTGCCGCGGGCGCTGGAACGGAAGCTGGCGCGACCGCCGCGGGCTGGCTCGACGCCGGCGTTTCCTTTTTGGCGCATCCTAGCGCGGCCCCAAGGATCAAAATAGCGAGTAAGATTTTTTTCATATTAAACTCCTTTTGGTTGACAGTTCTTTGTTGTTTAAATCAAAGGGGCTTGATTCTCTTCGAATCTTCCCCTCGAAGCCTGCGGCCTTGTCGTACGAGCCTTACCTTGAGGCTCGACGGCAAGGTCGTTTTTCATTAAGAAAAACGGAGAGGGCGAGATTCGGCGCCTTCCGCTTCGCTACAGGTCGGCCACCCGCCCTTGAAACATGACGCCAAGTCATGTTTCAGATCAGGGCTCCCTTCGAATCTTCCCCTCGAAGCCTGCGGCCTGATCGCAGAAGGTCTTCCTTGAACCTTCGCGATCAGGTCGTTGTTCACAAAGAACAACGGAGAGGGCGAGATTCGAACTCGCGAGACCTTTCAGTCTACCCGCTTTCCAGGCGAGCGCACTAGACCGGGCTATGCGACCTCTCCACAACCGGCTATGGACCCCGTCAATAATGGCGGAAGGGGGGGGATTTGAACCCCCGGTAGCAGCATTAACTGCTACAGCGGTTTAGCAAACCGCCGCACTAAACCGGGCTATGCGACCCTTCCGCAAAAACCTGTATTACAAAACTTTTTAGGATTTCCCGCCACAAAGCTCTGGCGGGTCCGTCCCCTTAAACCGGGCTCGGGCACCTCTTCCCGCCGGTGATGCGGCGGGACCCCGCCGATTCTCAGGCGGTGGCCATGAATCAAAACGCGATAAAGTCTATGTATTTCCCGTGAGCCGGTCAAGAAACGATACGAATGTGTTTTACGCGAGATAGGGCTGCAGTGCCTTCGGGAAAACAATGTTCCCGTCCGGGGTCTGGAAATTCTCAAGAAGGCAAAGCACGATCCTGGCAAGCGCCAGCCCGGAACCGTTCAGGGTATGAACGAATTCCGGTTTCTTGGTTTTCGCGTTCCGGTAGCGGATGTTCATCCGCCGGGCCTGGAAGTCCGTAAAAAGACTGCAGCTTGAAACCTCGAACCATTTCTGCGTGACCGGCGCCCAAGCCTCAAGATCGTAACATTTCGCCGCCGCGAAACTCATGTCCCCGCTCCCCAAAAGCACGACACGGTAAGGAAGTTCAAGCGCCTGCAGGACGTCTTCGGCGTCCTTAACAAGCGATTCGAGTTCTTCGGCGGAGGTTTCCGGTTTGACGAATTTCACCATTTCGACCTTGTCGAACTGATGCACACGTGAAAGGCCGCGCGTGTCTTTGCCGTAAGAGCCGGCTTCCTTGCGAAAACACGGCGTATAGCCGGTGTATTTGACGGGCAGGTCTTTTTCTTCGATCGTTTCGTCGCGCAAAAGGTTCGTGACCGGCACTTCGGCCGTGGGGATCAAAAAATAAGACCCTTTTTCCTCGCCTTCGCCGGCGGCCAGCGCGTACATGTCTTCTTCCATTTTGGGGATCTGCCCGGTGCCCCGCATCGACGCGCGGTTGACGATCGCGGGAGCCCAGACCTCCGTGTAGCCGTGTTTTTTAAGATGAAGGTCGAGCATGAAATTAATGAGCGCCCGTTCGAGCTTGGCGCCCGCGCCGAAGTAGACCGGAAATCCCGCGCCCGTGATCTTGCTGCCTTTTTCCATGGAAAGAATGCCGAGCTTCGAGGCAAGTTCCAGATGATCCTTGGCTTTTGGGAGGGCTTTTCGCGGCTCCCCCCAGGTCCGGACCACTTTATTGCCCTCCGTGCCCTTAGAAACCGGTACTTCAGGAAGAGGCATATTTGGGATGAAGACTAATATTTTATCTATTTCTTGTGAAAGTTCACCCACTTTAGCGTCTAAATCTGCTATTTTTTGGGATGATACCTTCATTTCGGATATAACGCTGTCAGCCGGTTTTCCCTGCTTCTTTAAAGCCGCGATCTGGTCGTTGGCGGCATTCCGTTTAGCCTTAAGATCTTCGGCTTCCTTAAGAAGGGCGCGGCGTTCGGCGTCCAGCGAGAGGAGTTTTTGGAGGTCGGCTTTAACGCCTTTGGCGGAAAGGCCTTTTGCGACTGCGTCGGGATTTTCCCGGATGAACTTAAGATCGAGCAAAGAGATCTCTCCTATTTAGAGCTCTTCTTCCCTGTTTTTTCCTCGCCGACAAGCTCGAGCTGTTTGGAGTCCGACTCTTCGTCTTTGGCCACGACGCGCGTCGCGGAGGCGATCTTGTCCTTGTCTTTGAGGCGCATCACGCGGACACCGACGGCGTTGCGGCCCGAGGTGCGGATCTGGCTGACGGGGCAGCGCACGACCATGCCGCCGGTCGTCACGATAATGATCTCATCCTCGTCGACGACGGTCAGGACGTTGACAACCTTGCCGTTCTTTTCGGAAACCTTGACGTTGATGATGCCTTTGCCGCCGCGGGACTGGATGCGGTACTGCGAAAAAAGGGATTTTTTTCCGAAACCGTTCTGCGTCACGGTGAGCGCCGTCGCTTTCGGGTCGACGATCTCAACGGCGATCACCTCGTCGCCTTTCGCAAGATTGACGCCGCGCACGCCGCTCGCCGTCCGGCCCATTTCGCGGACGTTGTCTTCTTTGAAGCGGATCGCCTTGCCGTTGCGCGTCGCGATGAAGATCTCGTCCTTGCCGGAAGTGATCTTGCAGGCGACGAGCTCGTCTTTGTCGCGGAGCGTGATCGCGTTAATGCCGGTGGAGCGCGGCCGCGAATATTCGATCAGGTTCGTTTTCTTGATGACGCCGTTGGCGGTCACCATCACGACGTAACGCTTGTCGTCGAATTCCTTGACCTGCAGGTAGCCGGAGACCTGTTCGTTCTGCGCGAGGGAAAGGAAGTTGACGATCGCTTTGCCCTTGGCCTGCCGCGACCCTTGCGGGATGTCGTAGGCCTTTCTCCAATACACGCGCCCCTGGTTCGTGAAGAACATGATGTGGTCGTGCGTCGAGGCAAGGAACATGTGCTCGATGAAATCCTCGTCGTCCCGGACGCCCGAACCCGAAACGCCGCTCCCGCCCCGGTGCTGGCGGCGGTACATGGAGACCGGGATGCGCTTGATGTAGCCGGCATGCGAGATTGTGATGAGGACGTCTTCCTGCGCGATCAGGTCTTCGATGTCGATATCGCCTTCCGCCGCGACGATCTGCGTCCGGCGCTCGTCCCCGTATTTTTTGAGGACTTCCTGCGTCTCTTCCTTGATGATATCAAGGACCTTGCGGCGGCTTTTGAGCACTGTTTTGTAATATTCGATCTTTTTGATGAGTTCGAGGTATTCCTCGTCGATCTTCAGCCGCTCAAGCTGCGTCAGCCGCTGGAGCTGGAGTTCGAGAATGGCCTTCGCCTGGATCTCCGTCAGCTTGAGGGTTTTCACCAGCCCTTCCTTGGCAAGCTCCGGGCTCTTGGACGTACGGATGATCTTGATGACTCTGTCGATGTTGGCGATCGCTTTTTTGTAGCCCTCGAGGATGTGCGCCCGTTTCTCGGCCTTGTCGAGCTCGAACCGCGTCCGGCGCAGGACGACCTCGGCGCGGAAGTCGACGAAGCGTTCGATCATTTGTTTGAGCGTGAGAATGCGCGGCTGGCCGTCCACCAGGGAAAGCATGATGACGCCGAAAGTCGATTGCATCTGCGTGTGTTTGTAGAGGTTGTTCAAAACGACCTGCGAGATGGCGTCTTTTTTAAGCTCGACCACGATCCGCATGCCGTCGCGGTCGGATTCGTCGCGGATATCGGAGATGCCTTCGACTTTTTTATCCTCCACGAGCCGCACGATCGATTCGATCAGGTTGGTTTTGTTCACCTGGTACGGGATCTCGGTGATGATGACGGCGTCTTTTTTGCTGCGGCCGGTCTCGATCGCGGCCTTGGCGCGCATGACGATCTGCCCGCGGCCGGTCTCGTAGGCTTTCTTGATGCCTTCGCGGCCGACGATGAGCCCGCCGGTCGGGAAATCCGGGCCGGTGACGATCTTTGAAAGTTCTTTGGCCGTGATCTCGGGGTTGTCGATCGTCGCGATGATGGCTTTCGCGGTTTCCGTCAGATTGTGCGGCGGGATGTTGGTCGCCATACCGACCGCGATGCCGCTGGAGCCGTTGATCAGGAGGTTCGGGATCTTGGACGGGAGGATCGAAGGTTCCGATAAGGATTCGTCGAAGTTCGGGACGAAATCCACGGTCTCTTTGTCGATATCGGTTAAAAGTTCGCTGCTGATGCTTGAAAGCCGGGCTTCGGTGTAACGCATCGCGGCAGCGTTGTCGCCGTCGATCGAACCGAAGTTCCCCTGTCCTTCCACAAGCGGGTAGCGAAGCGAGAAATCCTGCGCCATGCGGACCATGGACTCGTAGACCGCGGTGTCGCCGTGCGGGTGGTATTTGCCGAGCACTTCTCCGACGATACGGGCGGACTTCTTGTAAGGTTTCCCGTGCGTGAGCCCGAGCTCGTTCATCGCGAAAAGGATGCGGCGGTGCACGGGCTTCAGCCCGTCCCGGACGTCCGGCAGCGCGCGGCCGACGATGACCGACATCGAGTAATCGATGTAGGAATCCTTCATCTCCTCTTCGATCGGCCTCGGGAAGACTTTTTCGTTCATTGCGTATAAATTTTTTTGGGGCTGCTGCTGTTCTGCCATGTTTTATTCCTTTTAAATATTAAATGTCCAGGTTTCTGACGGCCTTCGCGTGCCGTTCGATGAAGGCGCGCCGCGGCTCGACCGCGTCGCCCATGAGCACCGTGAAGATCTCGTCGGCTTCGACGGCGTCATCCAAAGTGACTTTGAGCACGGTCCGCGTTTCGGGGTTCATGGTGGTTTGCCACAATTGTTCGGGGTTCATTTCTCCCAAACCTTTATAGCGCTGGAGGGCCATGCCCTCTTTGCCGTTGGCTTTAATATGGGCCAAGACATCGCGGAGCGCTTTGGTTTCCATTTTCTTTTTCCCGAGGGCCACCTCGAAACGCATTTCTTCGCCGTCTTCGAAATCATCGAACCCGAATCCGTATTTTTCAAGCCGTTTCTTCGCTTTTTCGAACTCTTTGGCTTCAAAGATCTCGACCAAGTCGTGAAGCGGCGCCGTTTTTTCTTCTTCCTCTTCGGCGGCCTCTTCTTTTTCTTTGCCTTTTTTGGCGGGTTTTTTCTCTTCCTTCTTCCCCGCTTCCTTGGCTTCGGCTTTTTCGGCCCGCTCTTCTTCTTTGCGTCTTTTTTCGCGTTCCTTTTCGAGGTCTTTCAAGAAATCCTCGACTTCTTTCTCGGAATAAAGGAACGTCTCCGTGTTCTTGTCAAGAACCCGCACGAGGTAAAGCGGGAACCCTTTTTTCTTATCCTGCGCTTCCATGAAACGGTGCCACAGGATGCCTTTGCGGGCGAGCGAACGTTCGAGGTCTTCCATGGCCTGGACCAGGTCCATCAGGTCGCGGAGTTCTTTTTTCTCGATCGTTCCTTTGACGCCGATCTTTTTGACCAAAACCCCTTCGAGGCCGAAATCAAGGAGCATGTTGTTCATTTGCTCTTCGGTCTGGACGTATTGCTCCTCCTTGCCGCGCTTCATCTTGTAAAGCGGCGGCTGGGCGATATAAATATGGCCGTTCTCGATGAGTTTTTTCATCTTCCGGTAGAAAAAAGTAAGGAGCAGCGTGCGGATATGGCTTCCGTCCACGTCGGCGTCGCACATGAGAATGATCTTGAAATAGCGGAGTTTCTCGAGCGTGAACTCCTCCTCGATGCCGGTGCCGAGCGCGGTGATGATGGTCCGGATCTCCTCGTTGGAGAGGACTTTATCGATGCGCGCCTTTTCGACGTTGATGATCTTGCCGCGGAGCGGGAGAATGGCCTGGAAGCGGCGGTCCCTTCCCTGCTTGGCGGAACCTCCGGCCGAATCTCCCTCGACTAAATAAATTTCGGTGTTCTGCGGGTCCTCATCGGAGCAGTCCGCGAGTTTTCCGGGGAGCGAGGCCGATTCCAAAGCGCCCTTGCGGCGCGTCAATTCTCTCGCTTTTCTCGCCGCCTCGCGGGCGCGATAAGCCAGCGCGGCTTTTTCGACGATCTTATTGGCGACCGGCGGGTTTTCCTCGAAGAAAGCGCTCAGCCCTTCATAGATCACCGAATAAACGATGCCTTCGGCTTCGCCGTTGCCGAGCTTGGTCTTGGTCTGTCCTTCAAATTGCGGGCGCGGGACCTTGACGCTGATCACGGCCGCGAGGCCTTCGGTCAGGTCGGTGCCGCTTAGGCCGGTCTCAATGTCTTTAAGAAGATTTTTGCTTTTGGCGTACTGGTTGGTGGCGCGCGTCAGGGCGGTCTTAAAGCCGCTCATGTGCGTCCCGCCCTCGATCGTGTTGATGTTGTTGGCGAACGAGAAGACGTCTTCGCCGTAGCTGTCGTTATACTGGAAGGCCGCCTCGACTTCGACGTCGTCCTTACTTTTGTCTACATAAAAGATCTTTTTATGGAGAGGATTTTTGTTGCGATTGAGATACTGGATGAATTCAGCGATGCCGCCTTTGTAAAGGAAAACGTGCTCTTTGATGTCTTTTTTGACGCGCTCGTCGCGGATCGTGATGCGCACGCCTTTATTAAGGTAGGCCAGCTCGCGCAGGCGGTTGGAGAGCACGTCAAAGCTGAACTCGATCTTCTCAAAGATCTCCTTGTCCGGCATGAAAGAAACGGCCGTGCCGCGGTCTTTCGTCTTTCCTTTTTCAACAACTTTGGTGACGGGCTTTCCTTGCTCGTATTTCTGATGCCAGACCTTCCCGTCGCGGCGGACCTCGACTTCGCACCACTTGGAAAGGGCGTTCGTGACCGAAACGCCGACGCCGTGCAGGCCGCCCGACACGCGGTAGGCTTTGTTGTCGAACTTCCCGCCGGCATGAAGCGTGGTCATGACCACTTCAAGCGCCGATTTTTTCTGCGTTTTGTGCATGTCAACGGGGATGCCGCGCCCGTCGTCGATCACTTTCACGCTGCCGTCAGGGTGGATCTCGACATCGACGCGCGTCGCATGTCCGGCGAGGGCTTCATCGATCGAGTTGTCGACCACCTCATAAACCAGGTGATGCAGGCCTCGGAGCGTGGTGTCGCCGATATACATCGCGGGGCGCTTCCGGACCGCATCTACTCCTTCTAAAACTTGGATCTTTGTCGCGTCGTATTTTGCCGCTGTTTCTTCTTTTTTAACTTTCTTTTCTTTTTCGCTCATGACTTTCCTTTATATAAGAAGTGATTATTTCCCGACTAAAACCCTGACTTCTTTCACCGCCGCCTCGCCCAGCGCCGCCTGGGCGCGTTTCAGGAACGAGGCCCGGTATTTTTGACTGATCTCAAAAGCAAGCACCGAATCATCCACATGGATGTAAAGGATCCCTTTCGAAGAAAGCTGGGGGTGTGTTTTTTTTGCGAGTTTTTCTCCCGCGATGCTTGCCCAGGAATCTATTAAAAGGCTCCTTTTTTGTTTCTCCGGATCTTCAAACCCTTTAATGACTTTGGGTAGAATTGAACGGATGTCATCCATGAAGAGCTATTCTATTTTCGTCATTTTTTGCTACTAATTAAGCTGCATCGGCATGATCACGTAAAGATATCCCTCCCGCCCTTTAATAAGCCCGGGTTTATCGGGGTCGTTTAAAGAAATACTAATATCTTCATCAGGAAGGTTTTTTAACACATCGAGGAAATACCCGGGGTTAAAACCGATCGTGATCTCCCCTCCTTTAAATTCCGCCGGCAGCTCTTCTTTTGCTTCCCCCATATTAGGGGTTTTAGCGGATACAATGATCTTATTCTTTATAAAATCAAATTTAAGCGCGGGCGCCTCAGGAGAGGTTAAAAGGGCCGCCCGGCGGACCGCTTGGAGAAATTCTTCCCGGTTGGCTTTTACCTGTGTTTTTTCTTCTTTAGGGATCACTTGGTCATAGTTAGGAAAATTTCCTTCTATTAAGCTCGAGGTGAGGTAGGTGTCATCAAAATAAAAAATGACTTTATTTTGTGTGTGGATGATCTTCACCATTCCTTCCCAGTTTAGGAGTTTTAATAATTCATGGACGGTTTTTGAGGGGATAATGATCTCTGTTTTTTTATTTATTTTTTGTTTGATGTCTTTTTTATAGAACGCCAACCTTCTCCCATCTGTAGCCGCAAACCGTATTTGATTACCCTCTAAAGAAAGAAGGATGCCGTTTAAAACATACCGTGTTTCGTCGTGGGAGATCGCGAAAGAAGTTAAAGAAAGACTTTCTTTAATGACCGCCTGCTCTATTTCAATAGCGTTCTCTAGATTAAATTCCGGTAGTTTAGGGTATTCTTCTTTATCCAACCCCATGATTTTAAAATGGGATTTCCCGGCTTTTATACTAATGGTGTTGTTTTTTGTGACAGAGATCTCCACGCTCCCTTCTGGAAGTTCTTTAATAATGTCAAAAAATTTCCTTGCTGGGACAGTGATGCTCCCCCCTTGAGAAATTTCCACAGAAAGAAGGGTGGATATTCCCACCTCCATGTCTGTGGCTACGATTTTCACCTTTCCGTCTTTTTGTGTTTCAAAAAGGAGGTTATTTAAAATAGGAAGGGTGCTTGGTTTTGCGGCAGCAACATTTACCCCCAAACCAACCTTTTTTAATAATTCACTTTTTTGGACTTTAATTTCCATAAACAACCCCTTTTGCTTTTATGATTCTATATTTAAAAACAGTAATCTTAGTAATAAACCTTGTGTTTTTGTGGATATATTACCTAACCCATTTATTTATAATAAGATACAAAAACAGTTTCCTGTGTATAAAAACACTATTTTTTCAACAAACCAACCAACTTATCTAAAACCCCCCGGAGGGAGACATCCCGCTCGCGCTCTCCCGCTATTTTATTACAAGAATGGAGCACAGTGGTATGATCTTTTCCCCCAAAGAATTCACCTATTTCAGGCAAGGAATGAGATGTAAGCTCTCTTACAAGATACATCGCGATCTGTCTTGGGCGGACGATAGAAACCGTCCTTTTTTTAGCGCGCAGATCGGAAACTCTTACATTAAAATAATCCGCCACCACCTTCTGGATCTCTTCAATGCTGAATTTTTGGGCCTCTTCCTTAAAAGCGTCTTTTAAGATCTCCTGCGCCAACCGGACATCCACTTTAGAATTTGTAAGGGTGCAATAAGCCACCACCCGGATCAACGCTCCCTCTAGTTCCCGGATGTTTGACTTAATCTTATCCGCGATAAAGTAAGCGACATCATCCGGCACCACCACGGTTTCCCGTTCCATTTTCTTTTTTAAAATCGCGACACGGGTTTCAAAATCCGGCGGCTGGATATCCGTCACAAGGCCCCACCCAAATCGCGACACAAGCCGTTCTTCCAAGCCCGGGATCTCCCGGGGCGGGCGGTCGCTTGTGACCACGATCTGTTTGTGCGCGTCGTAAAGGGTGTTGAAAGTATTAAAAAATTCTTCCTGGGTGGAATCTTTTTCCGCGATGAAATGGACGTCATCGATCAAAAGAAGATCGAGCGAGCGGTATTTTGCCCGGAACTGCGGCGTTGATTTTGTCTGGATCGCGGTGATTAACTGGTTGGTGAATTTTTCACTGGAAATATAAAGGATCTTAAACTCAGGATGCCGGCGCCACATCTCATGGGCGATCGCCTGCAAGAGGTGGGTTTTCCCGAGGCCCGTCGGGCCGTAAATAAAAAGAGGATTGTACTGTTTGGCCGGGGATTCGCTGACCGCTACCGAAGCTGCGTGGGCGAAGCGGTTGCCCGGGCCGATCACAAAATCATCAAAAGTGTAACGCTGGTTCAGGATAGAAGGCGGGTCTTCCTTGCCTTTTTCACGGGAAGGCGCGGCGGGAACCGGCGCGGCGCTTTTAGGCGGCTCGACCACCCGGTAAACGATCGTTAAAGGATGGCCCAAAACCTCTTCGACGGAAGACAAGATAAGATTCTGGTAATGGTCCTCAAGCCACTTTCCGTAATATTGGTCCGGGACGCTTAACGTAAGTGTTTCCGGCGTCGCCTCAAGAAGAGAGACCGGCGCAAACCAAGTTTTGAACGACCGTTCGCTTAGTTCCTTGGAGAGAATGCCGCAGATCTTCTTCCAAAGCTCTGAAAGCGATTCCCCAGACACCGAAGGAGCGGGCTGTTCCACAAAAAGGTCTTCTTATCTTTTTTTCAACAGGTTATTAATAAGAAAAAATTTATTATTTTAAATATTGTATTCTGTTAACCGTAAAATGTGGAAAAATAATAAAAAGCTTATAAACAACTTATCCACAAGCAAAAAAACGACAAAATAAAAGCCCGCCGCTCAACGAACGAACAGGCATGGCAGTAAAACAAAAGCAGTCTACAACAAAAAAATTTTTTGTCCAGCGCCTTCGCAAAAAACTTTCTTTAAAACGCCACAAAAATTCCAAAGACCCTGGCGTGCGTCTCCGGGAATAAAAAACTGGATATTCGCCCGGTTCTTGACTATAATCCTCGCCTCATGAACCCCGTTAGACCTCAGGCGTTTTTCGCTCACGAGCCAGAGGCTTTGGGGCAAGCATGTCAAAGCGTTTATCCTAAAACCCCAGCATAACATTGGAGATCTAACGGGGTGAAAAGAACCTATCAGCCTTCCAAAAGAAAACGGCGTAATAAGCACGGCTTTCTCGCCCGCACAAAGACGGCCGGGGGCCGGAAAGTCCTTTGGCGCCGGCGCAAAAAGGGCCGGAAAAAACTGACCCAAGTATAAAAAGTTGGAACCCACAAAACGGCTCGGATCCGACCAGAGGATCCGCCGGCAAACAACCTTCAAGCTCCTTTCCGAGAAAGGACGTTTTGTCCGGGGCAGCTTTTTTTACCTATGGGCCTGCCGCGCCGAGGATCTAGGGCGCGCGCCGGCGAAACCAAAGCCGATGGTGGGGATCGTCGTGGGTCGGAAAACAGACTCCAAGGCGGTCGGGCGGAACTTATGGAAACGCCGTATCCGCGAGATCTTTCAAAAACACCAGAAAGACCTCCGCCAAGAGGCGCTTTGCCTCATCAAGGCGCGGCCGCAAGTAAAGCAGCCCTCGTACGAAGCGATGGAACAAGAGCTCGTCGGACTTTTTAAAAAAGCGGGGATTTGGGCATGAAGCAGGTTTTGATCTTTTTGGTCCGTTGTTACCGCGCCGTGTTCGCGCCGCTTTTCGGGCCTTGCTGCCGTTTTAGCCCAAGCTGTTCCATTTACGCCGAGGAAGCGCTAAAACAAAAAGGGGTCTTTCGCGGCCTGTTGCTCATGCTAAAACGACTTTGCAAATGCCATCCATTCCATCCGGGCGGATTTGACCCGGTCCCGTAAGGAGAGTTTATGGACAAAAACACAGTAAAAGCGGTCGTCCTTTCAATGCTTGTCCTGATCTTTTATCCCTTTCTCGTAAAATGGTTCTACCCGCAGGCCTATCAGAAAAAAACGGTTGAAGTAACAGCCCCCGGGCCTCTTCCCGTCTCATCCGCTCCGGTTGTTACCGCCACCGAAATACCCGCTTTAGGAAAGGCCCCCGCGCCGGCCGTGGCACTCCTCGAAAACGATTTTTATAAGATCGAATTTTCCACGCTGGGAGGAACGATCACGAACCTTTCTTTTCTGGGAGAAAAAGGGCGCGAAGAACTTACCAAAACAGACTTTTTTTCGGGAGAGGCGAACGAGTCGGGCATTTTTGGGTTAAGCGTTCTGCACGAAAAAGCGGATCTCGCGGAGACCATTTTTAAAATGGTCCGGCGCGGCGGCGAAGACGAGGTTGTCGAATTTGTTTACGAGCTGCCGGGAGCATACCGGGTCACCAAGACTTATACGGTCCATAAAAAACAGCCCGTAGTCGATCTGGTCGTCCGGGTCAAGAACCTTTCCGAAAAAGAAAAGCACTTCCCTCTCACGCTCAATTACGGCATGAACTATGAAAAAGGGTTCGAGAAAAACTACGGCTATTATGACGCCGCCGTTTACGCGGATAAACTCCAGACTAAAGACCTGGCGCACATCAAGAAGAAAGGGTTTTTCTTTCCCGAAAAGACCGTTTGGGCCGGTTTCATTAAAAAATATTTCGCGTTGCTTGTGAAGCCCGCCGGGAAGATCCTGGAAGGGACGGCCCGCGCCGATGAAAAAGCCCTTTGGGGCGAAATGACGATCGCGCCCCTCACTGTTTCATCGGGAGACGAGGGCGAACGCAGCTTTTTGGTCTATGCCGGGCCGCAGCGCTATGAAGAACTAAAAAGTTTCGGCGCCGGGTTCGAAGAGATTTTTTCGCGAGGATTTTTTGGAATATTTCGAGGGATGCTTTTTTCGGCTCTGAGATTTTTCTATCGGTATACGCATAATTTTGGGTGGGCAATAGTACTTCTAACGCTTTTGGTCAAACTCATCTTTGCATATCCTTCGCACGCCATGTACGCCAATATGAGGAAAATGCAAGCTCTCGCGCCCAAAATGAAGGCGATCCAGGAGCACCACAAAAAAGATCCCGCGAAATCCCAACAAGAACTGATGGCGCTCTACCGGCGGAACAAGGTTAACCCCATGATGGGTTGCTTGCCGATGATCATCCAGGCCCCCATTTTTATTGCTATGTACCAACTATTAACCCAAGCCGTCGAGCTTCATGGGGCACCTTTTATTGGCTGGATCACCGATCTCTCCGCTCCGGACAGAATGTTCATGCTTCCTTTTAGCTGGAACCTTCCCCTCGTCGGCACTTTTAACTCTTTCAACCTTCTTCCGCTTCTAATGGCTGCGTCTCAGGTTTGGTACCAAAAACTCATGCCGTCCCAGCCCGGCTCGAACCCGGAACAAAAAATGATGATGAACATCATGCCTCTCGCTTTCGGCATCTTTTGTTATAACATGCCTTCAGGGCTGACACTTTACTGGACACTGCAGAACTTTTTTTCGATTATCCAGCAGGTTTTTATTAACCGCATCGTAATCGTTCTGCACCACGAAGACCAATAAAGACAGGGACTCGTCTCTCGCGGTTCGGGCCTCGTAAAAACCAAAACGAGTCCCGAGGGACCAGTCCCAAGTCCCGCAGCAAACGCGCAGGAAAACCCCCTAAAAGAGAATGTCTTTATCTTCAAGTTCTAAATATGCAGCGATTGTCGTAGGCGCCGGACACGCTGGCGTGGAAGCTTCCCTCGCCGTCGCAAGGAACGGATTCCCCGTCCTTGTCATCACCATGGATACGAGCGCCATCGCCCGCATGTCGTGCAATCCCGCGATCGGCGGACTGGCTAAAGGCCACATCGTCCGGGAGATCGACGCGCTCGGGGGCGAAATGGGCCTTGCGACCGACGCGACCGGGATCCAGTTCCGCATGCTTAACAAATCCAAAGGCCCCGCCGTGTGGGCGCCGCGGGCGCAAGCCGACAAACAACAATACGAGCTTTACATGAAACATGCGCTGGAGGCGGAAAAAAATCTGACACTCCGGCGAGGCCAGGCCACAGAGATCCTCGTTAAAGACAACGCCTGTTACGGCGTTCGCACCAAAGAGGGCGAAACTTTTTTAAGTGAACACGTGATCCTGACCACAGGCACTTTTCTTCAAGGATTGATCCATGTCGGCGAAGAACATTTTCCGGGCGGGCGGCGCGACGAGCCTCCGGCCGTCGGGCTTTCCGATTCGCTTCGGCAGCACGGGGTCGAGCTGGTTCGATTTAAAACAGGAACGCCGCCGCGTTTAGATCAAAAAAGCATTCGGTGGGAAATCCTTGAGGAACAAAAAGGAGATAACCCCCCTTCTCCTTTTTCATACCGGACGAAAAATCTCAAAGTCGAACAACTTTCTTGCTACCTGACCCACACGAACGAAAAAGTCCATGAGATCATCCGGGCGAATCTTCAGCGGTCCCCGCTTTACGCCGGCAGGATCACCGGGATCGGCCCCCGCTACTGTCCTTCCGTCGAAGACAAGGTTGTAAAATTCCCGGACAAAAAAAGCCACCAAATCTACCTGGAGCCCGAAGGACGCGACACAAACGAGATCTACGTGAACGGCTTCCCCACTTCGCTCCCCAAAGACGTCCAGGACGCGGCGCTTCATAAGATCCGCGGGCTTGAGAGCGCCGAGATCCTGAAATTCGGCTACGCAATCGAATACGATGCCGCGCCGCCGACCCAACTAAAGCACTCTCTTGAAAGCAAAAAGATCCGGAACCTGTTCTTTGCGGGGCAGATCAACTGCACCTCCGGCTACGAAGAAGCCGCGGCTCAGGGGCTTATGGCCGGCCTTAATGTGGTCCGCAAGCTTTGCGGTGAAAGCGAATTCGTTCTTGACCGGACGGAAGCTTATACCGCAGTTTTGATCGACGACCTGGTTACCTGCGGAACCAACGAGCCCTACCGGATGTTTACCTCGCGCGCCGAGTTCCGGCTTTTGTTGCGGCAGGACAACGCCGACGAACGGCTCATGTTTTACGGCCATCAATTTAACTTGATCGATGAAAAAACCTTCGCGGCATTTAATGAGCGCATGGACCGGATCCGGAAAGACCTTGAAACTTTAAAAACAAAAAGGTTTCACGGTGACACGCTGTATCAATATTTAAAGCGTCCTGAACAGAGCTATAAGTCATTGATAAATAATAATTTACACTCAAGCTGTCTTTCGGATGAAGAAGCCCATCGCGTTGAGACAGAAATTAAATACGAGGGCTACATCGCCCAGCAGCGAAGCGAAGTAAAAAAATTTTCCAGACTCGAAAAAAAGAAGATCCCCGCTGGTACGAACTATGACGAGATCACAGGCATCGGCCGTGAAGCAAAAGAAAAGCTCAAAAAAATCCAACCCGAATCGATCGGCCATGCCGCAAGAATCCCGGGAATTTCCTCCTGCGACCTTTCCTTGATCGCCGTCCATATCGAGAAAAACGCCAGAAAAGACCAGGCACGCTGACCAAGGGCTGGCGTTTCTTTTTCATGGCCCACCTCACGATAAAAGATCCTCCTTTCCTTAAAACGCCTATTATTTTATATCTATCACCGTATGTGGTTACGTCAAAATTGTGTATTGTTTCACGTGAAACATGTTACCAATCCCTTTAAATTTAAAACTAAAACATGATCAAAAAGCCGAAGAACCAATCCAGGCGTTTCCAAAAAGAAAAATTCGTTCTTAGCGGGTAAACTCGAACAAAAGAACATGCTTGCCATAGCAGAAAAAATAAGTAAACTATCAAAAACGTTTGACGATAAAATGATATAGAAAGAATCACTGATTTCATATGACAAACGTTTCACGTGAAACATTCGGAGGATCCATGGGTAAAATATTCTCATTTTTCAATCAAAAAGGCGGCGTTGGAAAAACAACATCCGTTATCAATATAGCCACTGTTATAGCAAACTTAGGAAAGAAAGTTTTGTTAATAGATCTCGATTCGCAAGGCAATGCTACAAGCGGACTTGGGATAGAAAAGAATGAAAATGAATCCACAGCTTATCAACTTCTTGTGGAAAACACTGATCCTAAGACAATTATTAAGAAAACAACTATAGAGAATCTATGGGCCATACCGTCCAACGCGCATTTGGCCGGGGCGGAAATGCATCTGATTAGCCAGGAAAAAAGAGAATTTGTTCTTCGTGAGCAACTGGAAAAAATATCCGTTGAATTTGATTATATCTTTTTAGACTGTCCGCCATCGCTAGGGCTTATAAGCATAAACGCTTTAACTTCAAGTAGTTACGTTGTTATACCTCTTCAGTGCGAATATTACGCTCTAGAAGGGCTCGGGCAACTCCTCAATACCTATCAACTTGTCAAAAAAAATCTGAGTTCAAATCTGGAGCTTGGCGGCGTCATTCTTACCATGGCCGATTTCCGGACCAACCTGACGCAGCAGGTGATCGAGGAGGTCCGGAATTATTTTAAAGACAAAGCGTTCCAAACCGTGATCCCGAGGTCCGTAAAGCTTTCAGAAGCCCCGAGTTTTGGCAAGCCCGCTGTTCTTTATGACCCGCATAACCGTGGGGCCCAAGCCTATGTCGAATTGGGGCGCGAGTTTTTATCGCGCTTCGGTTCCGATGAGGACCGGCAAAATCTTTCCAGGCAGGAAACCGTCGCTAATTTAGACACTCAAACGACCACGGCGCAAAATTCCGAACCGGCGCCGGCAGGCGAGCAAGCGCAGACAACCCCGTCCAACACCTAAGACAGCAATCTATTTTTTAAAAGGAGCCATACCATGAAAAAAGCACTCGGCAAAGGATTAAGCGCCCTGATCCCGGACAGCTACAAAGACCAAATGGCTGCCGCAACTCTCCAGGAAATGCCGGCCGCCACCGTAACCGTCGAACCCGAAAAGGCCGCGCAAAAAACGACGGTTTTTTCAAAAACAGCGGCATTCCAGCTGATCCCCATATCTCGGATCTCTTCGAACGCGAACCAGCCGCGCAAAACTTTCAACACCGAGACCATCGAAGAGCTTGCTGATTCCATACGGGAAAAGGGCGTCCTTCAGCCGGTGATCGTGAAACAAAAAAAGGACGGGAACTACGAACTGGTTTGCGGCGAGCGGCGATTTCGCGCGGCAACGCTTTGCGGGCTGCAGGAAGTGCCGGCCATCATTAAGGATGTTGCTAACGAAGATTTTCTTGAATGGGCGCTTATCGAGAACATCCAACGCGAGGACTTGAATCCCATCGAAGAAGCGGAGGCCTACCAACGCCTCGCGGAAGAAAGGGCGATCTCCCAGGAAGAGGTCGCCAAACGGGTGGGGAAGAACCGCGCGACGGTCGCCAACACTTTAAGACTTTTGCGCCTACCCTCCGAGATCAAACAATACCTGATTGAAGGACGTCTTTCAGCCGGCCACGCCCGCGCGCTTTTAGGGCTTTTAACTCCGGAACACCAGCGCCACATGGCCAAACGAATCGTCGAAGAAAACCTCTCGGTCCGCCAGGTCGAAGCGATCGTGAACCGGAGCAACGCGCACAAACGGAAGGCAAAAACAGCGCGGCATTTGAGCGCCGAGATCGTCGACCTTGAAACGCGGCTGACGCATTTTCTCGGGACCCAGGCGAAGCTTTACCCGCGCAAAAACCAAAAAGAAGGGCGCATCGAGATCCAATATTTTTCGCTCGACGACCTTGATCGCGTGCTCCAAAAAATAGGGCTTCCTAAGAATTAAGGCCGGTGCTCGCGGGCCACGAAGAAAAGGGTCTTTACAGAAGTCCTATCTAACATGCTATAATTTGCCGGTTTGTCGCTTTTGCGCTCTGCCGTTATCATTACTAGAAGCAATTCCTCGCAAAACCGACAAAGACCTTTCAACCGAAAGGATTTCCGTATGATGCCGAAATGTTTTTTGGCGAAAAGTTTTTCCATCCTTTTAACAATCTTTATTTTGGCCGGTTGCGGTTCCTCGCTGGATACGGGCGATAAAGGCGTGACCGAAGTCAAAGTGAGCTTCTGGGGAACGCCGGAAGAGATCGCTATCATTACGGAAGCGCTTGCCCCTTGGCGGCAGCAGCACCCCGAGATCAAGATTGTTTTTGAGCATACCCCCTATACAGGTTACATCAGCAAGGTTTTAACACGTATTGCCGGCGGCGCCGCTCCCGACATCATCGCCACCGAAGTCGATTACTTCGTGACTTTCGCAGTCAAAGGGGTTCTCGAGGACCTTTCGCCATACGCCGCAGCGGATACCACCGGGTTTAATAAAAACGATTTTTTCCCGCAAATCATCGATCGCTTTACTTATGAAGGAAAGCTTCTCGCCATTCCGCGCGATATCGCGCCTTTTGCCTGTGTTTTCTATAACAAGAAGGTGTTCGACGCAGCGGGCATTCCGTATCCCACCGACGACTGGACCTGGAGCGACATGCTCCGCGCCGCCCGCGAACTCACCAAAAAAGACGAAACCGGACGCGTCACGCAGTATGGTTTTTACACGTGGGCGTGGCAGAACTTTGTTTACGGCAACGGCGGAGCGCTTGTCGACAGCGTCAAGCACCCCACCAAAACGCTTTTAGGAGAAGATCGCTCGGTGATGGGGATCCAATTCTACTCGGACCTGAGCAATCTTTACGAAGCGATGCCGACACCTTCGGCTTTCACCAATTTCGGCATGGGCGCCGACCGCATGTTCGCCAACGGCCGTATCGCGATGTTCCTCTCGGGCATTTGGGAAACTCCGCAGTTCCGCAATTATGATTTTGATTGGGACGTCGCGATGTTCCCGAAAAATGACAAGGGGGTCCGCGCTTTCGGCACCGGGGGAACGGGATACGCCATCCTGAAGTCCTCCAAACACAAAAAAGAAGCCTGGGAAGTGATCAAGGCCCTGACGGGGCCGGAAGGACAGGAACAATTCGCGAAAAAAGGCCTCGCGCAACCGGCGCGTATCGCCGTCGCCCAAAGCGACGCCTTTGCGCAGGACACTTCTGTGCCGCAGAACAAAAAAATGCTGAACGAAGCGGTCCAGTACGCTGTGTTCAGCCCGTTCCACCCGAAGTGGCGGGAGATCGAAGAAAAATACATCCGCCCGAAACTCGACCTCATTTTTAGCGGCAAGAAAACGGCGGTCGAAGCCGCGCGCGAGCTTGTCCCTGAAGTGAACGCCGAACTGCAGTCACCCGAATAACCGGCATATTTCTAAATAAGGAAAAAGGAGCAGCTGTTTTTATGCCCAAAAAAACAAAAACTAAAGAAAAGGTAAAAATAACAGTTCGAGGGAAAGCGGGGATTCCCGCCGAAAAAAAATTCGCTTCCAAGTACGGTTATTTCACGGCCGACGGGCGCGAATATGTGATCACGCGCCCCGATACGCCGCGGCCCTGGGTGAATGTGATCTCCAACGGGGATTACGGCATGATCGAAACCCAGACGGGATCGGGATTTTCATGGCGCGACAATTCCAACCTCTCACGGGTTACGCGCTGGGACCAGGACCTCATCCGGGACAATTGGGGGAAATACATCTATGTCCGCGACCGGGACAACGGCGATTATTGGTCCGGTACCTGGAAACCCTGCATGCCGAGATATGATTTTTTCGAGGTTCGTCATGGGCAGGGCTACTCGGTTTTGACCAGCAAGCTCCATGGGATCCGCTTCGAAAAAACGGTCTTTGTCGACGTGGAAGACCCGGTCGAAGTCTGGAAAGTCGTTTTAACGAACGAGTCGGGGAAAAAACGCCGTCTCAGCGTTTTTACTTACTTTGATTGGTGCCTCGGCAACTGGTCGGACACGCACCGCGAGTTCCATAAAACGTTCATTGAAACATGGATCGACCGGAAGAACGGCTGCATTCACGGCCTGAAGCGGGCGCCGCTCGTGCCCGGTTTTATCTCGACCGGCATGGCCGAGAAACCGCTCCAGGGGTTTCATGCGGCAAGCCCCAAACCCGTCGCTTATGACGGCGACAAAGAATCTTTTTTAGGCCGGTACGGCGAAACCCACGCGCCTGCCGCGGTCGTGGAAGGCAAATGCCGCAATTCGGAAGGCAAATGGGGCGATGCCGCAGCAAGCCTTCAAGTCGATGTTGAATTGGGACCCAAAGAATCCAAAACCGTTGTCTTTACGCTCGGGTCGACGCGCAATCGCGAAGAAGCGGAACGGATCATTCAGAAATATTCTCATCCCAAGTCGGTCGACCAGGAATTGCACCGCGTCAAAGCGCTCTGGGACTCTTTTATCCACGCTTCGGAAGTCGAAACGCCGGACGAAGCCCTTAACTTCATGACCAATATTTGGATGAAGTACCAGGCCATCTCGGCGCGTATTTGGGCCAAGTGCGCCTACTACCAATCGAGCGGCGGCTACGGATTCCGCGACCAGCTCCAGGACTGCCAGATCTTTTTCGCGACGCGCCCGGAACTTGCCAAAAAGCAGATCCTCATGCACGCCGAGCAACAGTTCCCCGACGGGACCGTCTATCACTGGTGGCATCACGGCACGAACACCGGGGCCATTACGAACTGTTCCGACGATCTTTTGTGGCTTGATTTCATCACACTGAATTATCTCGATGAAACAGCCGACGAAGCGATCCTGGACACAAAAGTAAAATTTCTTCCGGACCCGAAGACCAAAGAGGTCACCTCCGGCACGCTTTATGACCATCTTCTCCGGTCGATCGATAAAGCGTTTACAAGATTTTCGCCGCGCGGTCTGCCCTTGATGGGAGAATGCGATTGGAACGATGGTTTAAGCCATGTCGGCATTAAATGGAAAGGCGAATCGATATGGCTCGGGCACTTTCTTTACGGGATCCTTAACCGTATCGCGCCCATCATGGAAAAACGCGGCGATAAAACAAAAGCCGCGGAATATCTCAAACGCGCGGAAGCGATGAAACGCGCCCTTAATGAGCACGGATGGGACGGGGAGTGGTATCTCGGGGCGACGCGTGATGACGGAAGGCCGCTTGGCAGCAAAAAATGCGAAACGGGTAAGATCTTCCTCAACTGCCAGACCTGGGCGGTGATCACGGGCGTGGCCGATGAAAAAAGAGCGCGGGTCGCCATGGATTCGGCCGCGAAATGGCTCTATAAAAAATACGGCCCGCTTCTTTTAACGCCGGGCTATAACAAGACCGACGCGACGATCGGCTACATCACGCGCTATGCGCCTTCGGTCCGCGAGAACGGCGGCCTTTACACGCACGCGGGTACTTGGGCCGTTCAGGCGGAGACCATGATGCGCGACGGCGACAAGGCCTATCAGGTCTATAAAAGTTTCAATCCCGCGCTTCGCGGCACCGAGCCGGACATCTATTACAGCGAACCCTATGTGACGCCGGGGAACGTAGACGGTCCGGATTCTCCCAACAACGGCCGCGGCGGCTGGACCTGGTACACCGGTTCGGCGGCGTGGTATGCTGTCGTCGTGATGAACTGGCTTCTCGGCATCCGGCCGACGGCCAAAGGGCTCTTGGTCGATCCCGTGATCCCGAAAAAATGGGCGGGATTTAAAATAAAACGGCTTTTCCGCGGAGCGACGTATCTCATTGAAGTCAAAAATCCCGGTCAGACGGGGCAGGGCGTCCGAAGCGTTTTTGTGGACGGGAAGAAACAAAAAGAAAATCTCATTCCCGACTTCCGGGATAGCGGAATCCACCGGGTCGAAGTCATTTTGGGGTAGACGAAGCTATGATCCTTTCAAGGAAGCGGCCGTCGGGTTCGAAAAAGATCCTGAAGGCCGCTTTCTTCTCCGTTTCCCTTTTCCCGCTTTTTGCTTTTGTTCTTACGGTTCACGCCGCTTCCAAAGAAACCCGTTCTCGACCCTCAGAAACCTACGTGCAGCAGATCGGCCCCGCTGAGGAAAAAGAAGAGCTTGATATCGGGAACGTCTACAAGAACATGCCCCCCAGCAAATCCCTTCAAACTTCCACTCAATTCAAGGTAGTGGACGACTTCAATTCGGGGGAACTTAAGAACAAGCTCGGCGGTAACTGGTTCGTCGCGGAAGGGCAGGAAAAGAAAATCCGGCTTGACCTTAAAAAAGAGGACGGCCGCGGCGTCAGGTCCGGATCCTCGCTTTGGGCGAGGTACAACCTCCGGAGCAAAGACCAGGGTTCGTTCCGCGCCCCGCTGGAACGCCTTGATATCAGCGCGGCGCGCTATCTTGTTTTCAAATGCAAAGTGGATTCTGCGACGCCTTTCAGCGGCCGCATCCGGGTCTCTTTGACTGATTGGGCGGGGAAAACGGTTGAAAAAGACATAACGGAATCCTGCGTCGAAAAACCGGATTGGAATGATGCCACGCTTCCGCTTTCGACCTTCGCGGGCATCGATCTAAACCAGCTGAACTATCTTTCTTTCAACATTCTTGCCCGGAACACCAACATGGCGGGGAAACTGGGCCTGGATGAGGTCGCGTTTTTCGGCCACCCTGAAGTGGGGTTTGAGAGCGTGGAGGATAACCTGATGGGATTTCCTAAAACCGTATTTGACGAACCCCGGCGCAAGGAACTCTTGGCGACAAAAAGGGAAAAAGAATTCCTGCTCGGGATCGCCAAGGATACGTGGCGTTACTTTGAAGATGCGCGGGATAAGAAAAAACATCTCGTGGTCGACCACATCAAGGTCGGGGATTTTCCTCTGGCCGCGGCGTACACCTCGCCCACCAATATCGCTATGGACCTTATGGGCACGGTCGCGGCGCGCGAACTGGAGCTTATCACTTTCTCGGAAGCCGAGGAACGCGTTCAGGACGTTTTGCGGACCCTGAAAAAGCTAAAGACCTGGAAAGGGTTTTTCTATAATTTTTATGAAACAACGCAGCTTAATGTGAGCCGGCAATTTGTCTCAAGCATCGATAACGGCTGGCTCGCCATTTCTCTTGTAGTGGTCCGCCAGGCCTTCCAGGGAGAGATCGCCAAGGACGCCACTGCCCTTCTTGACGCCATGCATTTCCAGGAATTCCTTGATCCGGAGAACAACCATCTTGTGATCGGTTATGACATAGAACGCCAATCCATGACCCCTTACCATTACGGCATGCTCGCCACCGAGGCGCGGGCCATGAGCCTTTGCGGGATCGGCAAGGGCGATCTTCCCAAAGATCACTGGTGGTATCTTTATCGCACGGCTCCGGCGGCCTGGAACTGGCAGACGCAAAAACCTCAGGGGAAAATGGTCCAGCGCGACCGGGTCAGTTATTTTCAGGGCTATTATAAGGACGGCAAAGAAAAATTCGTGCCAAGCTGGGGCGGGTCGCTTTTTGAGTTCCTGATGCCGACCATGGTGGTTCACGAGAAAAAATTTGCCCCCAGAAACCTCGGGCTCAACAACCGGATCGTGACGGAGCTTCACCGGGATTACGCGTTGCGGGAAAAGAAATATCCGGTTTGGGGCATCTCGCCTTCCGCCACCACGGACGGCCGGAAATGGCAGTACGGCGAATATGGCATCAAGCGGCTCGGCGTCAAAGGGTATCCCGACCGCGGCGTGATCACGCCGCACGTAAGCTTTCTCGCGTTGGAAACCCTGCCGAAAGACGCTATTGCCAACATTCGCGCATTTCTTCAATTCAGCATCTATGGCGAGTACGGTTTTTATGACACAATCACTTTTCCGAGCCAGAAGGTAAACCCTCAATATTTGGCGCTGGATCAGGGGATGGTCCTTATTCCGATCGCGAATTATCTTAAAAAAGGTGTGATCCAGGACTATTTTCACAAAGACCCTGTCGGCGAAAAGGCCAAAGAGCTGCTCGGGAAGGAAAGTTTCTTTTAACCAGAAATAACCTAACTTGTTTCATTGAAATAAGTTAAGATGCTTAAAAAGCGCGCAAAAATGAGCGCGCAGGCGGCACTCAATTAATGCTTTGACAAAGCATATGTTGGAGTTAAAATGAGTGGCTCTTGAGCTACTTATATAGCGTTAACGAAAGAAGTTATGACAGAAACCGTTCCTGAAAGGAGTTCCAATCTCATGATCATTAAACAGATGCTCAAAGACCGAACCCTGACCGACAAGGAGAGAAAAAACCTCGCCATTCTTGAAGTGATCCGGAAAAACGGCCCTATCTCCAGGACGGATATTTCCAAACTGACCGAATTGAACATTGTGACGGTCTCGAACTACGTCAGCCATTACATCAAAAAAGGCCTTGTGATCGAAGGTGAGCTGGACGAATCCACCGGTGGCCGGAAACCCGTGCTCGTGGAGCTCAACCCGAAGGCCGGCTATATCGTGGGCGTCGGGTTGAACATGATGAGCATGGTCGCGGTCTTAGTGGATCTTGAGATCAACGTGATCAGCGAGATCAAGCGCGAAAGGGCCCCCGAAAATTCCGAAAAAGTCATTTTGCAAATGGTCGACCTTGCGGCGGAGATCATCGAAAAAGCGGAGATCGACAAATCCAAGATCGTCGGCGTGGGCGTCGGCGTTCCGGGCATCATCGACGAGCGCGGCCGCACGATCCGTTGGCCGCAGAGCTTGGGCGATAAGGATATTTCAGTCTGCTCTTCCATTAAAGACACTTTTGAAAAACGTCTCAACATCCCCACGATCGTTGAAAATGACGCGAACGCGGCGGTGCTCGGCGAAAAATGGCTTGGCCTTGACCGTGACGTACGGAACATGGTCTATATGTTCTCAGGCGTCGGCTGCGGCATTCTCATTAATGAGGAGATCTACCGCGGGGCGAACGGAGCCGCGGGAGAGCTCGGGATCATGAGCCCGCGCGCCACCAAGGATTATGCCTTCAAAATCGAGAACCAGCTCGGCCGTTGGGAAATGGAGATCGGCACCGTGCGGCACGCTCGCGAGAGGATCGAAAAAGGCGAGACTTCCGCCATTAAGGATTTCGTCAAAGGCGACCTGAACAAGATCACCTTCAAAGAGATCGTCCGCGGCGTCAAAGAAAAAGACCCTTTAACCCTGAAAGTGGTTGAGCAGGCCGGCCAAGATCTTGGCAAGAAGATCGCTTTTATCGTAAATCTTCTTAATCCCGAAGTGGTCGTGATCGGCGGCGGCGTGGAAGACTGCGGCGCGCCGCTCCTTGACTCCATCAAGAACACGGTCAAGGAATGGTCGGTCGAAGAGGCCGCCACCCAGGTGAAGATCATCCCGTCGGCCTTTGGCGAGAACGCCGTGGCGCTCGGCGTCGTCGGCATCGTCGCCCGCGAGGTCTTCGCGCAGGCCTAGCAGTTCCGGCAGCCGGGTCCGGACATGAAAAAACTCATCCAAGCGCTGCAGTCCAGGGTCCTTTCGGGGGGAGAGATCACCTACGACGAGGCCCTCCGCTTGGCCTCCATCGAAGATATTCCCACGACAGACCTTCTCTTGGAAGCCGCTCACGCAGTGACCCAAAAATTCTGCCCCTCACAGCCGGACCTTTGCTCGCTCGTGAACGCAAAAAGTTATCTTTGTTCCGAGGACTGCGGTTTTTGTTCCCAATCTTCCCACTATAAAACCGGCGTCAAACGCTACCCGCTCATGAAGCCCGAAGAAGTTCTGGAAGCCGCGCGGCAAAGCGAAGCGGCCGGCGTCAAAAGCTTTTGTGTCGTGACAAGCGGCGAAACCCTGGATCATTCCGAATTTGAGCAGGTCCTCGCCACCTTCCGCCTTTTAAGCGAAAAAACAAATCTTCGCTTGGACGGATCGCTGGGGAATCTGACGGCCGAACAGATCCGAAAGCTCCGGGGCGCGGGCATGCGGCGCTTTAACCATAATCTGCAGTGTTCGCGGGAATTCTATCCGGAGATCGTTTCCACACACACTTATGATGAACGCATGGAAACGCTCAAATTTTTAAATGAAAATGACGTTGAGGTCTGTTCGGGCGGTATTTTCGGAATGGGGGAGACGCGCGAAGACCGCATCAGGCTCGCGTTCGAGCTCAAACCCTTTAGCCCGCGCTGTCTTCCTATCAACATCTTGAACCCGCGCCCGGGAACACCGCTTGAAGACCGGCCGCCCGTCGATCCCGCCGAGATCGTGAAAACGATCGCGATCTTCCGCTTGATCCATCCCCGCGTCAATATCAAACTCGCGGGCGGCAGGGAGCTTAATCTCGGAGTTTATTTCCAGGAAAAAGCGCTTCGCGGCGGCGTGAACGGATTTGTGGTGGGGGGCTATCTCACCACGACCGGCAATCCGGTCCGGGAAGACTTGGGCATGCTCCGGAATGCCGGTTTTTCCGTCGAAGCCGCAACTCCCGCCGCAGACAGCGTTTGCGGTCCTGCCCGGTAATCCTTGGAAACAACTCTTAAAGATAAAACCATTTTAATCACGGGCGGCACCGGAGTCCTCGGACAGGCCTTTGTGCGGAAAGCTATTTCAGCCGGCGCGCGCGTTCTTTTTACTTATCTCAAATCCGCCGAAAAAGCGCGAGAACTCGAAGCGGCCGGCAGCGAAGGATCTGTTTTAGATCTTGCCGATACGCGGGCCATCGAAGAGTTTGCGGCGGGAGTGGAGAAAAAAACCGGCCGGTTGGATGTCCTGATCCACAATGCCGTTGCGACCGCCGACGCTTTGATCGAAAGAATGTCCGAAGAGCAGTGGGACAAAGTCCTTAAAGTCGATCTGAAAGCCCCCTTCTACCTTACCAAGCGGCTGCTTCCTTTATTGCTCCGGAGCGCGCCCAGCAAAGTCTTTCATATCGTCAGCATTGCGGGCCTGAACGGGCTCGCCGGAGCCGCGAACTATGCCGCGGCCAAGGGCGGCTTGATCGCCATGACCAAAACGCTCGCTAAAGAATTGGGCCGCAAAAAGATCCTCGTGAACGCCGTGAACCCGGGATTTATGCGTTCTTCCATTACGGAAAAGGTGCCCGAAGAGATTTTACAAAAGAATCTTGCGATCAGTCCGCTCAAGGCTTTTTCGGATCCCTCGGAAGTCGCGGATTTCCTCGTTTTTCTTTCCTCCGACCGGATGCGCCAGGTCACCGGACAAGTCTTTCATTTTGAATCCCGGCTTTTCTAGGGTAAAATCCCTCTCTGTTCGCATCCTGGAGGGGCTATCAAAAAAATGAAACGACGGGTGGTAGTGACGGGTATTGGGATCCTTTCCTCGATTGGAAATACGGTCGCCGAATTTTCTCAAAATCTCAAAGCCGGCATTTGTGGCAAAGAAAAAGAAGAGCATTCCATCGTGGGGGGTTACGAGTTTCCCCCGATCTTTCCTCTCAAAAAATTTGACCCGAGAGCTTACAAGACGCACCTTCTTGACCCTTTCATCCAATATGCCGTGGCCGCCGCGGAACAGGCCGTTACGGATGCCCGCTTTGATCTTTCGGCCGCGGATCCTTACAGTATTTCACTCTCCGTGAGTTCAAGCAAAGGCGGCGTTCACAGTCTCGACCGTTTCAAGGGCCGCCTGTTGAAAAACCCAA
>Ga0116153_10001102_pt1 | contig 27549 bp, 18 predicted proteins | sample AD_UKC028_MetaG_FD_89896 | JGI IMG/M metagenome (GOLD analysis project Ga0116153, IMG submission 89896) | Active sludge microbial communities of municipal wastewater-treating anaerobic digesters from USA - AD_UKC028_MetaG | ecosystem: Engineered > Bioreactor > Anaerobic > Digestate | place: USA...
GGATCTTCACCCACGGCCGCGATGAGGGCCGTTGCGCCCTTGGCGCCCAGACCGGGGATCGTCATCAGCGCTTGTGCCTGCGGATGGCTTTCTGCAAGCGTCTCGATCTGGCGATCGTAATGGTCGACACAGCGGTCAAGATGGCGTAGTTCCTCAGCCAGTTCCCGCAATTCCGCCCGGAAGCGGTCGCTCAACCCGTTGGCGGTGTCTTCGAGAATCTCTGCGAGACACCGGCCGACGTCCGCGCGGCCTTGGGGCATCTCGATACCGTATTCCAGCAGCAAACCGCGAATCTGGTTGATCTGCGCCGTGCGCCGTTCCACGACCAAACTGCGCATCCGGTGGATCGCCTGGATGTCCTGTTGCTCGACCGTCTTGACCGCCACGAACCGTAGGGTGGGACGCTGTGCCGCCTCGCAGATTGCCTCAGCATCGACCGCGTCGTTCTTGTTGGATTTCACGAAGGGTTTGACAAACTGCGGCGCGATCAGGCGCACCTCATGCCCATAGGTGCGAAACAACCGCGCCCAGTAGTGGGCACTGCCGCACGCTTCCATCGCCACCGTGCGGCAGATTGGCCATGAACTCCTTCAGGCGTGTCCGGGTGAAGGTCTTGCTGATCACGCGCTGTCCGCGCTCGTCCACGCCGTACACATAAAAACTCCGCTTGGCCAAGTCGATCCCAACGACCTTCACGACACGCTCGTTGCTGGTATGCTCTTTCATGGGTCCGCTCCGCGATCTCGGTTGACGATGTTTGACGATATCGCTCATTGTGCCCGCTTGGGACTCGTTGGAGGAGCGGGGCAGACCATCCCATTAGTCTCTAAGCTCACTCTTGGGAAGAAATTGGCTTCCCAGGAACCTTAGCAGGTTCCTCCCCAAGAGTTACCTCCAACCTTATCCAGAACTCACATGCTATTAAGGAAGAGTCATGCGTATCCTCCTCATTGATGACCACACCTTGTTCCGCGAGGCTCTTCTGCATGTACTCAGGGAGTTCGATAATACGGCCATGGTGATTGAAGCAGCGACCGCCAAGGAAGCCATCCGCCTAGCTGCTCATTATCACGATCTGGATCTGATCCTGCTGGATTTGACCTTGCCCGGCTTAAACGGCCTGTCCGCTTTGCCCGAACTGCATGAACTCAGACCGACGGTGCCTTTGGTCATCTTGTCCGCTTCAGAGGATTCGGTTGATGTCCGGCAGGCATTGAATGCGGGCGTGATGGGATACATTCCCAAGTCGTCCAGCAGCCACGAGATGATCACGGCTTTACGCCTGGTGTTGGCGGGCGAAGTGTACGTTTCGTCGGCCATGCTGGCGGCCTTGGAAAGCTTGGAGGCAGGTTCGGTGCCAGTTACCGTGGCAGCCGTGGAGGAGAGTGTTGAGGGGTTGACTCCCCGACAGTTGGAAGTGCTGCGCCTGATGGCGCAAGGTTTGTCCAACAAGGGGATCTGCAAGCGTCTGAATGTAGTGGAAGGTACGGTAAAACTGCACGTCACCGCCGTTATGCGGGCGTTGAATACCTGCAACCGCACCCAGACGGTGATTGAGGCGACGCGACGGGGCCTGATACCCGTGTTGGATAAAGGGAGCTAGCCCAGCAGCTCACGCTCGCGCAGATGGAGCAGATGATGTAAGGCGCTGCGCAATTTGGCCGGCTGCACGGGTTTGTGCAACAACGGGTAACCGCTGGCTTCGGCTTCGCGTAGGCGGTCGGGAGCGGTATCGCCGGTAATCACTAAGGCAGGCACATAACGGTGCAGCACTTCTTGCAGAATCACTACCGCCTCCAGGCCGGAGAACTGGCCCTGGAGACGATAATCCACAATCAACAGTTCAGGAGGCGGGATGTGCGCTTTAAGCTGTTGCTGCGCTTCTTCCAGCGAACCAGCCTTGATGACGGCGCAGCCCCACTGTTCCAGCAGGCCCTCCATGGCGGCCAATACGGTCTCATCGTCATCTAGTACCAGCACCCGGTGACCTCGCAGCGCCTTAGTCGGAGTCGGAGTCGCTAAGGATGGGGAATGGCATGACGAATCCCGGAAGAGGGGTACGGTAATCGCAAAACAGGAACCGTGCCCCAAGCGGGAACGGACCATAATTTCATGCCCCAGCAAGGTGGCCAACCGCTTGACAATGGCCAGCCCCAACCCCAGCCCTTGGTGCCGATCCCGTTCCGGATTGCCCAACTGATGAAATTCTAAAAAGATATTGTCCAGTTGATCTTCGGGAATACCAGAGCCTGTGTCGTGTACCTCGATGCGCAGTTTATCACCCCGGCAACGGGTGCCTACTAGTACGCGGCCATTTGAAGTGTAACGCAGAGCATTGGAAATCAAATTTCTTAATATACGTTCGAGCATGGTGGGATCGCTTTGCACGATGGCCCGACTGAGGCGCATTCGCAGGGCATTACTCATCCGGGCGAGGGATTGATGCTCGGGTTCCAGCCGCTTGAATCGCCTTCGTTCCAGCATGGTGCCGAACGGATTGATCCCGTGAGATCGATATTCGGTTTCCAGCCGCTTGAACAGTTCGACCACGACGACAGGGCCTATGTTGGGGTAGACCACGCCAGCATCCAGCTTGGAGATATCCAGCAAGGCGCTCAACATACTGTCGATGGCCCGGATGGAGTCCTCAATCTGCTTGATCAGCGGATCGGTTTCAGTATCGCGTACCCGATCGACCAGATTGGCGAAAAACAAGCCCAGGGCATGGATGGGTTGACGTAAATCATGACTGGCCGTTGCCAGGAACCGGGTTTTTGCGGCGTTGGCTTGCTCCGCTTCTTGGCGGGCCGCATCCAGCGCGTCCTCCCGGTGTTTGAGTTCGCTGATATCGGTGCAGGTCAGTACCCGGCTACCATCCGGTGTGGCGTTTTGCAGGATTTCGATGATGGCGCCATCCGTGCGACAGTACTCAATTTGTCTTTCCCTCAGATGATCCAGCGGCGGATTAGCAGCGTGCAGGATCGTATCGATAGGTTGGCCGTGTTCGATCCTGCAGCTACCCAGGCCGAGTAAATCCAGGAAGCGCTGATTCCACATCCGCAATCGGTTCTCTGGATCGATCAGGCTGATGCCCTGTTGGATGTGCTGCAAGGTCGTTTCCAGCAGGGCTGATTTTTCTTCCGTCTCCCGTCGCAGTGTGGTGTTTTCAAAGCGAAGCTGCAGGGAATGATTGAGGGCTTTGTAAACATTTCTGGCATAGAACAAGCTCGCCACCAGATTCAGGCTCACCAGCAAGGCGACCTCCGCACCGATTATGCCACCCCGCAGTAGCAATACGGTGATCAGAGATAACAATACCAGTACGGAGGCAAAATAAGCCGGCGGATAGGACACTACAGCCATCAGTGCCTGCGCATTTAATCCGACCAGAACAACGGTGATAATGATCAGGGTAACCGGCTGTCCCGGATCCAGAAACAGGATCGGAACGACTCCCCAAGCGAGGCCAAAAACCCAGGATAAAGTTGCCGCCATCATTCCCCAGACCTTCATCGATGAGGTTGGATGACGTTGCTGATAGGCGCGTGTCAGCAACCAGCGAATCAACGTTAACCCATAGAGAATAACCAGCCATGCCAGCAGGCCATGATGAGGAGCTATGTTCCAGAGCAGAAAAACAAATACGGTGCTGAAAACAATATGGACAATAATAGCGATGGGCACCGAGCGAAATAGTGTATCGATAAGCTCGGCCTGAATTTCGGTATGATTAACAGGGTATCTTGGATTCATGGTGTGGCAACGTCATACTAAATAATAAAAAAAGCTCAAAAATAAAATCCTGTTGGAAATCACAAAAAATGCGGCATTTCCGTTATCGAGAAATATCTTCACGTGGTTTGGGATAAGGCTGACGATCGGTATCCGTTCGATCCGGCCTGTCACCTCTCATGCCTCGGTCATGTCCTCGATAGGAATTGAAATGAATAGTGAATGGAAAAAAACGATTTTCTTCAATAGGTTGAGGCTGAGATTCTTGAATAATCCGATCTATTTGGCCGACCCATCGTTTGATTTGCCTGATCTCCTCTAGTGGTGCGGCAGCCACTTGTTGGTATTCCACGCCATAGGTGATCATTTGATTATTTGCCTCTACAGACATTGGCCTCCAGCGTTGCTCATTAGAAGCCATCCTGACGCGCCCTTCCATAACGATGCATCGCGTGTCTCCATTGGGCGAAACTCTCATTACCCACTCGGTTCCTTCTACTCCAGCGGTGACAAATTCCGTGTCCACTTGAAAGGCTCCCTTGGCCCTGACGAACAATTCGCCGACAAACGCGAAAATCGAGCCGATTCTGATGTGGCTGTTGGATCTTACATACAGTTGTGATCCGTTGGGAAAACGGATTGCCGCAGCCACATCCGGACCGATCCTGACGGTATCGCCTGTTTCCAAAGTCATATTTGGCGTGACATCCAGACGTACACCTGCGCGAATAACCCGTATCTGCCGCCATTCGGAAGCAGTGGCTATTCGGTATTCGAAGACACCGCTGGACCGATCTTCCGTTAGGATACCATTAAGAATCGGAAGTCTTTGGTAACCTTGTCCGTTGGCAGGAGCTACACAGCCGATTTGCCCCATAAACAACAGCGTCAGAACACAGAGTAGTGCGGTTTGGAAGCAAGTGATTCTAGTTTTGAATAATACAAAACTATTAAGGGTGTTCATTGAAACCATCTCCTTTTCACTGTTCCGACAGTCCAATAGGAAACTCCAAAAGCCAATATATGATAGACCGTATTTAAAATAATAAGATAAGCCTGAAAAATATAACTTGCGATTCCAAAATAGAGCAGAAAAACTATCGTCAATATGCCTGCTCTAAAAGTTGGGGATAGTACTAGAATTTTGAGTCTGATTAAACCACCCAGTAACCCCAAGACCATCATGATGAGGAATTGCTGCCAACTACCGAGCGGCTGTATTACCTTGCCATCCAAGAGCGAATGAATGACCGCAGAATGTAATTCAACACCATAACGTTCTTCGGTGGTCAAGCCATGCTGAATCGGAAATAAATCAACTTTTCGCTCGACACCGACCAATACAATTTTATTCTTGAAGCGGTTTGAAAGATCGTTACCCTGATTTTTAATTATAGATTCATAGGGATATTTCGATTGCGGATCTTTTGGGTCATTAAGAAATGAAGAATCAATGATGATGCTGGCTGAGGTATCGTGCTTGCCGATGGCAGGGCAGGCGGGTTGTTCCCACTTGACTTGATTGACTTCGGAAACAGCTAATTTAGTTATGATTTGTCGAGTAGCAGGATTGAGGAAATCAATTTCCTGAATATTCTGATCGACCACAATCTCGCGTTCCTGAAAAGCAGCAGTGATTTCCAGGGCCAAGGAATATAATGCTGGTTGTTGACCCTCCTTTATAACGACCACCGGCGCTGCCTGCGACGTTCCCCACTTTTTGCCAATACATAGAAGACCCAACTTAACACCGGCGTCCTTGAATGACTGGATTAATTTAGGTTGTCCTTCGACGAGGTTGCGAAAGCCAACGACTACCTTGGTATGACGATGACTTGCTCTTTCAATAGCGTTGGTGAATTCATCATCATATGTTGTCGGTTCCTCGAAATACATATCGAACGCAACGACTGTTGCACCTGCCTGCGAAAGTCGGTCAATCAGGATGGCATGTTCACGCCGCCAATCTCTGCCGAACGGCTTGCCGAGTTCCTGTTCGGTTCGGGCGTTGATCGTGACGATAACGATCTGATCGCTTGGCTGTCTTGTGGAGAACATTCCCGCCAGCCAGATGGCATAGCTCTCGATTTTTATTGCAGGCGGCAAAAAATCGAAAAGTTGAATCCAGGATAGAATAAAAACAAACAGTGAAGTGCCGGTTGCGACAGAGAAGGCGATTCGACGTAACCTGAGTTTTTGTTCGAGTCGGGCCAGTTCAGTGGTATTTCGATCAAGAGCTTCTTGTATTTGCTGATCAGGAGATTCCTGGTATTTCCGCTCCAGATCTTCGATATTTTTCCGGTACGTTTGTTTGGCCGCTTCGGATCGGTGAAAATCGTTACTGGAAATATTTAAGTCTGATAGCAGCTTACCGGTGACTATATTGAATAGAAGTCCTTCGCTGGCACGCATGAATAGAACGGGGGCGCCAATGTCGCGCTCTCCGGGAAATTCACCCAGCAGCCGGTTTCTGGCGTGACTTACTGCGTATTCTACTCTGCCACGGGCATGACTCTTGAACAGGGAACGATAGAATTCCCGGCTGAACAGAATGGCAGTTTCATCGTAGATTGCATACTGCATCGCGACCACCGCCGGAACGCCTTGCTTGATCAGTCGATAGGCCATGCCAGCCATGGGTGCAGTGTAAGAGGTTTCAGCGCCCTTGCAGGAATTCAGGAATACCAACTTCAGGGTGGAGTGATTCAGGAAGAGACTGGCGAATTGGCTGTCATCAATGTAGCTAAGATCGCCATCTTCGGAATTCAATTGCAGAAACGCCTGATCGTTTTCAAACTCGCCGTGGCCGATGAAGTGAAACAGGTGAAAACGTTCTTCCAGCAACGCATCGCTGATTCTGGTAGAGGTGACCGTTCCTTCAAGAAAGGTTGGCTTGACGCAATCATCCAAACCGGCGAGAGTCTGGAGCAAATTGGCCTTTTCCTTTGCCGCATCCAGTTCAGGATTATTCGGGATCGCGACCAGCATCTTGAGGGGTAATGCCACTTCCAAGTCAGCTATCGGTTCAAAAATCTCCAAGTATCTGACTACGGGGCACTGTACTGAAGTTCCCAGAAAGCGATCCTTGCTTGGCCAATAGAGGAATTCCCAAGGTAAAACGATAAGTTCAGGCGCTTCAATGCGCAGGCGAATTCGAATCCCTTGGTCCGCTTTGGACAGGGATTGTCCCACCGATTTTTCGAAGAGCAACTCGATATCACCCGTGAATACCAGCTTGTAAAGTTGGCGGCCAAGATCAATGAGACCGGCCTGATCAACCTCGCGCTTGGCCAGTTGATCTTGGGATTTCTGGATTTGCTGCTGATGAGGGTCGAGTAATAGGTCTCCTCGAACTTCCCCCAGCGGCGACGCCGCCCGCACGGGATACTGGTCCCCAACCTTGGCGTCAATCCAAAGATCGAAGTTGCTGTATCTCATAAAAGATGGATGCTATCGCGGTATGCGACAAAGGGTAAATTTAATGCCTCCCAACGCTTCGATTTTGACGCCACTGCCCATCAGGGCCACTTGGCCATCACCGGTGATTTGCGCATAAACCTGGATTTCTGAAATTTGGAACGCCCCGATCTGATCGGTTCCACTATCCAGAATTTCCTTAATTTGATTAAAAAAAGACTCCATGTTCTTCTTGAGTACGGGGACACTGACGCCTTGTACGACATTACTGATCAGTTTTCCACCAATACCCCGCTCCTGCCGCTTTTCTTCAGTAGCGCCACCGACTGAACCGATCACCAGGATAGTTTCCGAGTCGCTGATCTCCATGAGTTCCTCCACGCTTATTTAACAAGGTTGTCTGGTTGCCCCGCTCCAGCCCTCCGCTTTGCTCTCAACTCTTGCGGGGGGCAGGAGGAGTGATTTCGACCTGACTCGTCCTGATCTGCTCCAGGAGAGTTTGGCAGTCAATTCTCGTCAGTATCCCTAAAGCATTTTTATATTCACATCGAGTTGACCCATTTAACAATATGGCTTTGGCCTTATAACTTTAGTCATAGCTGCTGAAGTGAATCATCCTTGGATATGCCTTTTGTCATAAGACTTCTGACCTATTTTAAAGGGAGGTTTCCCCGTTTATAGTTGCTTCCATGATGAATTGAACGGTCATTGGCTGGCAAGCCGTCCAGGAGCGCTTATGAAATATTTCTCGCAAAGCATGACCTTGATGGGAACGGTGACGAATGTCGACCCGGCAGACGCTTCCTTCACTCTTCGTTGTCGCAGCGGGGACAGTTTTCAGGTCCATGCCAGTTTGTCGACGACATTCGGCGTCATTCAAAATCTGGATAATCTGAACCGCGACCGAGTCACCTCTCCCCCGGATTTTAATCCGGGTGCGGTCCCAGCCGAAACGGTGCGCAAGTACATTCATACTGACGCCCTCATCGTCGTTCAGGGAATCTATATGGAGCACGACGACCTGAGACACTTTGACGCGCGCTCTGTCACCCTGATGCATTCCAAACAGGGAAGATATCTATTCGAGGACACTCACTGGTGGATTACCCAGATCGGTCGTCTGGGCGAAGAGTGGCTGGACGACCTGTTCGGCGACAGGCGTAGCTATCAATGGGACGATTTCGCAGCGATGTATCGCACCAATCTGAATATCCTTGGCCTACCCGTCGGTGATGATCAAACCCAGGAATGCGCTACCCTGTCGCGCCTGATCTACGGGCTTTCCTCCGCCTATCTTCTGAGAGGTGACGAGCGTTATCTGCTGGCTGCCAAGGCGGGGGTGAAGTACCAGCGCGACACCTTCCGGGCCCTGAGCCACGATGGCGAAACGTGCTTCTGGCATTTTGGCAAACGCCAGCAAGAGACCGGGGCAAAGCTGATAGTGGCATCGGAGAACCCCGACGACCGCGATACGATTCCTCTTTACGAGCAGATTTATGCCCTTGCCGGGCTTGCCCAATACTACCGGATTACCCAAGACTGGCAAGTGCTACAAGACATTCGGCGCACCGTCAATGCGTTCCAGCGGTTCTATCTGGATGTGCCTGAAAAAGGCTGGGGGGGCATGGGCGGTTACTTTTCCCATATCGATTATGCCACGCTGCGACCCGACACCGAGGCTCTGGGCGACAATCGGCTGCGTAAAAACTGGAACTCCATCGGCGATCATATTCCCGCTTACCTAGTCAACCTCATCCTCGCTCTGGACCCGCCACCGAGCGGTGGGTCCGGCCGGAATGAGATGGAGCAACTCCTGCGCACCTGTCGCAAGATCCTGGACACCACCTCGCGGTTGATCCTGGAGAAATTTCCCGATTCCGAGTCGCCTTATGTGAACGAGCGTTTCTTTGCGGACTGGACCCCGGATCATCACTGGAAATGGCAGCAGAACCGCGCCGTCGTGGGGCACAACCTGAAGATTGCCTGGAACCTGACCCGTGTCGCCAGCTACTACCGCAGCCTTGCCGCCGAAGATCGCCGCCAGGGCGAAAACAGTAACGCCCAGCAGCGCGAACAGCGCGCCAATGAATTCCTGGAGCTGGCGAAAAAGCTGGGGGATGCGATGGCGGTCTACGGTCTCGACCAAATACGCGGTGGCTGCTTCGACGCGGTCGAGCGTCAACCGCAATTGAAGGACAGGCCGGTTGAGTTCGCTTGGGGGAACACTAAGGACTTCTGGCAGCAGGAGCAGGGTATCCTTGCCTACCTGATCCTGCACGGCACCACCGGCGAAGGCAGATACCTGGCGCTGGCCCGGGAGATGGCGGCGTTCTGGAATATATTTTTCCTGGACCACGATAACCGGGGTCTGTTCTTCCGGGTCACTGATATCGGCAGACCGGTTGTAGAGGGCGTTTATGGCCAAAAAGGAAGTCACGCGGTCGCGGGTTACCACAGCTTTGAACTGAACTATTTGGCGCACATCTATATGCGCTCGTTCGTGGAAACGGGACCCGGAAACGACAACTTCTGCCTGAATTTCTGTCTGGATGCGGAATCTCGCCGCACCACGATCAATGTGCTGCCCGACTTTTTCGCCCCCGGCACCATAGAAATCGCTGGCATCACGGTAAACGGCGTCCCCCGCACGAGCTTCACGCCGGACAACTTCCAGGTGGAGTTGGCTGACGACGAGTGCGGTGCGCATGTCGTCGTTGAATTCCGTGCCAAGAGCAAAGCACCATGAAAGACGGACTCTTGGAAGGCAAGAAAATCGCGGTGCTGGTGGAAAGCCAGTACATCCCCGGCGAAATCGAAGCCTATCGCTACGGCTTCGGAGCGCTGGGTGCGGAAGTGCACTTCATGTCGAGACTTTGGGGTCAGCCGAAGCAGATATTCGTCAGTGAGGTGGAACAGGCCGGCTACACACCGCAGACCCTGGAGGTCAGCATTGACTTTCAGAACGTCACGCTGGAGGACTACGCAGCGGTGATCATGGCGGCCAACTACACCAGTGTCCGGCTGCGTTATTTCGAGCCGCCGAAGGGTCAACCAATCTCGCCAGAGATGACGCGCTCTGCGCCGGCAGCACAATTCTTCGCCCGCGCCATGCAGAACCCGGGCATCGTCAAGGGGCCGCTGTGTCATGGCCTGTGGATTCTGACGCCGTACCCGGAGTTGCTGAAGGGGCGCAAGGTAATTTGCCACGAGGTAGTGCTGGCGGACATCATGAACTGTGGTGCGGTTTACGTGCCGCGCGACGCGCAAAACGGCGGAGTGGTGGTGGATGGCGATTTGGTCACCGGGCACGACTGGCATGTGGTCCAGCCCTTTGTTCAGGCAATTGCCCAACAGATTTTGGCGTTAGACGCGGAGGTTTGAACTCATGAGTCGCAAGATTCTGATTGTATTGTCCGAGTGGGGTTTCTGGGGCGAGGAGTTGATCGGTCCCCTGGACGTGTTTGACGCCGCCGGCTACGAATCCGTATTCGCGACACCGACCGGCAAGCGGCCGGTAGCGATCGCGGTCAGCAAGGACGCCAGCTTTGTCGATCCGCCGCTGGGTAGATCGGTCACCACGCCGGAGATGGCGGTCAAGGTGCAGGCGATTGACGATCCCGCCAATCCGCGTTTGAACAAACCGGTCAACCTGTCCGCTTGGTTCCCGATGCAGCCCTACTGGAGCGCGCCTGAAGTGCTGCGCCAGTGGGAAGCCTATTACCGGGATGTGGCGCGCGCTCAGGAGCAAATCCGGCAATACGACGCCCTGTTGATGGTGGGCGGCAGCGGGCCGCTGGTGGATATGGCCAACAATCACCGGATTCACGAGCTGATTTTCGGCTTTCTACGCCAGGACAAGCCGGTGGCGGCGGAGTGCTATGCCGTAACCTGTCTGGCCTTCGCCCGCGACCTCAACGACCGCAAGAGCATCATCTGGGGCAAGCGGGTCACTGGCCATTGCAAGGAGTACGACTACCTGGACGGCACCGGCTTCATGCAGAGCTACAACCAGTTTCTTAATTTCAACATGGGACCGCCGCCGTATCCGTTGGAGTACATCCTGCGCGACGCCACCGGGCCGGACGGCGGCTATATCGGCAACGTCGGCAGGGAAACCTCGGTGATCGTGGATTATCCGTTCATCACCGGGCGCTCGACGCCGGACAGCATTCTGACGGGGCAGAAGATGATCGAGGTCCTGGACGGGGACCCGCCGCTGCGCCGCTGGGGCTGGTAGCCAGAGACGAGCGGATTAGAGCGAGACCCAAACGGATTCTATGAAGAACTGGGGGAACAACGATGGAACCAGAAAGGTGCCAGATCAACCGGGTGAATCGAGCCGACTTGGAGGCAAATTCAGTACGTCTTCCGCCGGATGCTGGCGTCTTCACGCGCGAGGTCGGCGCCTTGGCCAAGGCCTACTTTGGGGCGATCGATGAGGGCGACATCGAATCGATGGTCGGCCATCTCGACCCGAACGGCTTCAATATCCATGTCTTGTCGCCTGACGCCACTTTGACGAGCGAAAACGAGTATCGCGAATGGTACCGTCGCATCGTTTCGGCATTCAGCCGTCTGCACCACACGGTGGTGGCTCTCGACCCGAAGCTGGTCACCGCGAACTCGGCACAGGCGAGACTATCGATTCACTCCGAGGTCGATCGGCGTAACCCTGCACAAGACGAGAATCCTCGCGCCAATGTCACATTGGACATCGTCTGGGAACTTACCCGCATGGAGGACGGCCGGTGGTTCATTTCCGGCCAGAGTGAAGCTCCCGATCCCACCCCCGAGTTTTCCAAGGAACGGACACGCCAATTCGCCGTAAGCTACCTCGACAATCTCGACAGACGAAACCTCGATGGCATGCTCGAGGTTCTGGCGCCACAAAGCGAATTGAACATCGCGCTCAACGGGGGCCTGATTGTTGAAGACTTTCCTCAATGGTTCAGGATGATTGACGAAGCATTCATCAACTCCAAGCACCGGATCCAAGGCTTGGTTCCCTTGCAGAATGCAGACGGAACCATTGATGCCCACCTCAAGATTCACTTCACAGCGGATCGAAGGAATCCGGAACCGAACCAAGACAAGTCGGTTGACTTTTCCGTGGAGCGCATCTGGACGCTTCGTCCGGACGCAAACGGCAAGCCTCAGCTTGTGAGTCAGCGGCCGTTCGTCTTGTTCGATCTGAGCACGCGCGTGGACCCTCTGGACGTCCATGGCGTGCTCGCGGCCGCTCGACGTGGCGACAACGAAGTGGTGCGCGACTGGCTGCGACACGGCGGCAATCCGAACGATTATGCTGCGGACCGGTTCAACCTTTTCTTGACGGCAGCCGCAACCGGCAACGCGGAGGTCCTGAGAATGCTGCTCACGGAGGGAGTTGGCGCCCACGAGGTGGATCCCAATCTTCCGCTCAAAGACCCTCAACGTCCGGACTACGACACCAATATCTTGGCGGTCCACCTCTCGACCCAGAAGGGGGACGTTGTGAGTACTTTGGCCCTCCTATCCAAGAGTCCCGAGCAGCTCCATGCACGCATGGAAGTCAACGGGCATACCCCTCTGCTGCAGGCTGCATTCTACGGGCACGTGGAACTGGCCAAGTCGATTCTCGAAAACCTTGGGTCCATTTTGCCCCAGGGGGCCGACATTGCAGAGGAGATGCTGCGCCTCTTTACCGAGACCACGGTCCGAGGAATCAACGCCACGCAGTTTGGGCGTCAGTTCCACAACCAGGCGATGATTGATGCCATCGAGCCGTTCGACAAAGCAACGACAGAAGCCAAACAGGCCGATACCCGATCGCTGCTCGAGGCCATCCCGGGTGGCTCGCGAAATCCGGAGGCCAACACCCCCGAACAGCAGGCCAGTGAAGCAGTGTTCAATGCGATCACGTCCGGTTTGGCTGAGGTCGCGACGCTCGAGGAGCCAGAGCGCTCCGCAGCGGTGACACGGGTGACCAGCCAATTGAAGGAAGCCACCCAAAATCCGAGTTTCGATCCGAACCGCTTGGCGGGCGAACTGCTCCAAACGCCAGTCATCGCAGCGGTGACCGGTAACGACGCAAACGAGGGGGTCGCCCGACTTCGGCGCGAAGTCGTGGACATCCTTCTGCAGAAGGGGGCGGACCCAGACAAGGAAGAGATGTACCCGATGGCGGTGGACGCGATCATTCGCGCTGCGGTGTTCAACCACTTCGATATCCTGAAGAGGTTTGAGGCGGTCATGACGCCAGAGGCGATGAAGCAGGCACTCAACCACAAGCCCGCAGTCAACGGCCTGACTGCACTTCACGACTCCGTGCTGCGTGCAGCCACCGGATCAGCCAGCTATCTCGAGCAGATCCGCTGGGCGCGTAGTCTTGGGGCGGTGGCCGACATCCCAGATCACACCGGCCGAACCCAACGGGACTTTGCCGCTGCAGCATTCGTAACCGAAGGTCAGAAGGAAAATGCGGCGGCGGTTTGGGAAGCACTGCAATTGGATTCGCCACCGTATAAGTTGTTCTCATACGAGAATCTGACTTTCCTTACGATCCCAGATCGCGTGGCGGACAAGGGCACGGTGTGGCGCACATTGGCAGGCTCTTCGGACGTGATCGTGAAGAGCATCGAGCTTGACGGCCCCAACGCGATGTCCGCGGAGGTTGTGCAGAACCATTCGTTCGGTACGACGATAATGAACCGCTGTTGGCCGGATGGACGTCTGGTTTCCGCGAAGGAGGTGCAGGCGTTCGCGGTGCAGACTCGCGGTACACCGTTTCTGCCGGTGATGCGGTTTGAGAAATCAGATCCTTACATCAAGCAGCTCCTTGGGGCCGGCTTGTTCGGTGCGCTGCTCGTGAACCCGGAAAGCCCCGAGGCAGTACGCGCGCTGCTTCGTGATGTCTACTTCCCACAGCGGCCCAGTGCCGACGTTACCCCCAGGCCTTCCACGGCACAGCATCCGCTTGGCAAACGCGCTGTGGGGGCGGACAACCTGGCCCAGCGTACCTTTGCGGAATATCCCAAGATGATGGACACCCTCAATGACATGTTCATTGGTGGTGTCTCGTTCAGTAGGCCCGCTCTGCCGGACGTTTTGCAGCGACTCCCTGCGCTCAAGCAGATCGGCGTTAAAATGGTCGAAGTCGACCACGCTGGCATTCGGACCGAGCTCGCGAAATTCTGTGCGGAGGAGGAGCTCGACCGCCAGGTGGAAGCGGCGATCTCCGCCATCGAGAACGCCGCTCGAGATGCCGAGATCGTACTGTCAGGACGTTTCAGCACCGACGAGCAAATCCTGTGTGCGTTCGAAAAGGGGTATCGGCACATCACCACCATCACGGAAAGAGCCGCCCATGAGATCGCATGGCGCAGCTGGCTGCCGAAAGGCAGCCGGATCGAAGGACGAGAGCCGCTTCCTCGCGAGATGCCGATTCGTCGACCCAGCCAAGACTTCAACGACGTGCGACGTGCGTTGGAGGACGGTGAGCTCGTGGTGTTCGGCGCTTTGACCACACCGGACTTGAACAATGCGATCCAACTGGCGAACAGCGGAATCCTGAACGCCGTCGCTATTGAACGCGAACACGGTACCTGGTCCACCGACGAAACGATCAGACACATCAAAGCGCTGCGGGAGCATACCAATGTACTCGTGCGCCTAGGCAGTGCCCTTGATTCAGACGTGGGAACCTTCGTCCGCTCGAATGTCGCGGCACTTATAGCCACAGCAGTGCTCGGTGCTGACGAAGCACGACACTTTCTCAGCGCGGTCGAGAAGGCGAACATCGAAACTTACGGAGAGAGCAACAAAAGGAACTGGGCGGTTCCAGTAGTCATGATGGAGACCGAAGGGGCGGCCAACGACACCGACAAGATCGTCGCCATGCTCAAGGAACACCGCGGTGTCTGTCACCTCGGCCCACTGGACCTGTCGGCTTCTCTAGGGGCGGCGTGGGGAACGGAAAGGTACGAGTCGACCGTCCGGAAGATCGAAAGTACGGCCAAGGCCGCGGGAGTTCCGCTGGCTGGGGTATTGAACACGCTCGAAGAAGCCTTGGACCATGGTCTCGGCATGGTACTGGCGCCCGTCGGCATGGACGGTGGCGCGCTCAATGCGGGCATTGTGGGCACCAATCCACTCGAATCCTTGCAGAACGTCAACTCCGCCCGATGAAGTGGCGAGCCTGCTGGAGAGGACCGAAACATGAGTGAAGAAGCAACCCGAGCGGTTGTGTCGCGGTGGTTTGGCGCACTGGATGCCGGTGACGTGGATGCTGCGATGGCGTGTCTGGACGACAACGTCCGCTGGATCAACAGCCCCGCTGAGGAAGGAAAGCCCGGCGGCATACCCGGCCTGAGCGCGATTATTCCGTGGCTTGGGGACTTCTCGACCAAGGCCGAGGTCATCGCGACATTCGGCCCGTGGGGTGAGAGGCAGGAGACCGTCCAATATGAACGCCTGAATATGATGTTCAGAGACGATCAAGCCTTGGTGCTCGTCCACGAGGCTGCTCGCATCAGAGCAACTGGCTTGGTCTACGACATCGAGTTCGTTCAGCGCATTCAGGTTGCCGGTGATTTAATCGTCATGCTGAGGGCATACTGGGACACGTCCCAGGCCGTCAGGGCATTCCGGGGAGACATGCCAGCACGGTTGTTGGCCGCAGCAAAGCAGGGCAACACCGACGAAGCCGATCTCGTCCTGCCGTTTGGGGCGAATCCGAACCAGGCTGATCCCGTCAGTGCGGAGTCCGCTTTGATGATTGCCGCAGAAGAAGACCACGTTGAGATGGTGAAGATGCTCCTTTCGTACGGAGCGGAACCAAACCTGATTAGCCGCAAGTCAGGGAACACCGCGCTTCACAATGCATGCCGAACCGGTAAACCGCGTTCGATCAAAGCACTTCTGGAAGCCGGCGCGTTTGTCAATGTCCAGCGGCCAACGACTGGCGAAACTCCTCTGCACGAAGCGCTAAGACACGGTTTTCCAGAATGTGCCGAAATCCTCATCGAGGCCGGTGCGAACAAGAATGTCATCGCGTTCGACGGCAAGCACCCTGCTGACGTTGCGGCAGAGGTCCTAGGACCGAATGCACCGATATTGGCCCGTCTTACCTAAGGAGGCGTGTATGTTTGATTCCGTTGACTATGTAGTGATTGGAGCCGGTACAGCCGGCTGCGTCTTGGCCAACCGATTGAGCGTAGATCCACACATCCGCGTCGCGCTGCTGGAGTTCGGTGGCATGGACACCAATCCGGCCATCTACGACAGAGCCATCGAAGCCATGTACAGCCTCTGGGACCCCCAGGCTGAGGAGAACTGGGGCTACACGACCGTGCCGCAGCCAGGACTCAACGGCCGTGCCATTGACATTGCCCAAGGTAAAGTCCTCGGAGGCGGCAGCGCTATCAACGCAATGATGCACATTCGTGGGCACCGCCGCGATTTCGACTACTGGGCCGAGCTCGGCAACCAGGGATGGAGCTATGAAGAGGTCCTCCCCTATTTCAAGAAATCGGAGACCTACCACGGACCCATGTCGCCGTACCATGGGGACAACGGGCCGCTCTCGGTCATCGACTGCCGAGACCCCCAGCCGGTGTTGCACGCACTCGTCGAGGCTCACGCGGAATTGGGCGCCAAGGAGAAGTACACCGATTTCAACGGACCCACGCAGGAAGGGGGCGCAGGCTTCTATCAGACTACCCGGACCCTCGAGGGCGTCCGCGTTACCGCGGCGTCCGCCTTCCTCAAGCCGGTCTTAGGGCGCAAGAATCTGCGGTTGCTGACGCAGGTGCGGGCAACGCGCCTGCTGATCGAGAAGGGGCGCGCGGTAGGGTTCGAGTATAACGGCCCTGACGGTCGGCAGACGATTCGGGCGGAGCGCGAAGTGCTCGTGTGCTGCGGCTCGTTCGCGACGCCAAAGCTGCTGATGCTGTCGGGCCTTGGACCGTCCGAACAGTTGGCAGCGCATGACATTCCTGTGGTGCAAGATCTGTCGGGTGTGGGCGCTAACTTGCATGATCACCTGCTCCTCAGCAGCGCCTTCGAGAGTCTGAGTGATCTGACTCCGCCCGAGCTGGCGGCCGAAGCCGGGCTTTTGATGTGGACCCCAGCCGGGAACCGTCAGGAGTCGCCCAACCTGCAGTACTTCTTCGGGCCCGCCCTTCAGCCTTCCCTCCAGGTGTTCGCACCGGAGGTGGCCCCCAACCGGGGTTTCACTTTTACGCCCGTTCTCAACCAGCCGGTAAGCCGGGGGACGGTGACACTGGCATCCCGCGATCCAGCGGCCCTCGCTCGCGTCGATCCGCAGTACCTGGCCCGTGACGAGGATGTCGCGGTGCTGGAATTTGCGCTTCGGTACACGCGAGAGCTTGCCCACACCCACGCATTCGACAAGCTGCGCGGACGGGAGATCGCTCCCGGAGCAGCGGTCACCAGCTCCAAGGAGCTCCGCGAGTACGCTCGTAAGTATTGCTCAACCGTGTGGCACCCGGTGGGCACCTGCAAAATGGGAAGGGACCCGGAGGCCGTGGTCGATGACCAGCTGAGGGTCCGCGGAGTGGAAGGACTTCGCGTCGTCGATGCTTCGGTCATGCCCAAAATTCCCAACGCCAATATCAACGCTGCCGTCATGATGATCGCCGAAAAGGCTGCGGATCTGATCCGCGGCGGCTAGGTGCCGACCGTGATTCCAAGGCCAGATGATTGCGGACGGGCTGGAGCCAGAGACCCGGGATGAGATGCTCCACTGTGGTTGGCTGGGTACATTGATTGCGACCCAAACTGGCCGGTAGGTCATCGTCTGCTCTAAGTAAAGAAGGGGATCAGAGTTATGAAAATGGTCAAATTGGGATCAGAAGGCCTTCGTGTGCCTGCAATCGGTTTGGGCTGCATGGGAATGTCGGATTTTTACGGCTCCTCTTCAGAAGCGCAAAACCTTTCCGTTCTCCATCGCGCAGCAGACATTGGGTGTACGTTCTGGGATACATCAGACATGTATGGTCCGTTTACGAATGAAATCTTGTTGTCAAAGGCACTCAAGGGGCGTCGCGACCAAATCACCTTGGCAACAAAATTTGGCGTTTCTCGCGGCGAAGACGGTAGCTGGCAAGGTATTAAAGGAAGTGCGGATTATGTAAAGGCTTCTTGCGATGCCTCACTCAAGCGCCTCGGAACAGATTACATTGATCTCTACTACCAACATCGTGTAGACCCCGAAACACCGATCGAGGAAACGGTCGGTGCTATGGCTGAGCTCGTGAAGGCGGGGAAAGTACGCTACATCGGCCTGTCTGAGGCAGACCCGGAAACCATCGCCCATGCCCACGAGGTTCATCCCGTCAGTGCACTCCAGACCGAGTATTCCTTGTGGTCGCGGGACGTAGAGGCCGACATTCTGCCAACAATTCGACGACTTGACATCGGATTTGTGGCTTACAGTCCACTTGGCCGAGGATTCTTATCCGGGGCAATCCGGTCACGAAGCGATTTAGAGTCCGGAGACTGGAGGTTGGAGAATCCGCGATTTACTGAGGAAGCAATCGCTAGGAACAGCCGGTTGGCCGATTTTGTCGCTGAAGTTGCGGAAGAGATTAAAGTCACACCAGCTCAAGTCGCATTGGCATGGGTTCTGTCGCGCGATGTCACCGCGATACCAGGGACGCGGAGAATTGAACGCCTGGAGGAAAACTGGGCGTCACAAGATATAACTCTACGAACGGAACATTTGGACCCTCTTGAGTCCCTTATCAATCAGGGTGTAGTGGGCGATCGGTACTAATCCGGTACAGAAAAATGCACCACTCCTCAAGCCGCGGAAACATCCAATTGCCACAATGAACAAGGAATTAGCCAATGCAAACTTCAAGTGTCAGTTTGCCTGCGGTTCGCACTCATAGACGACCATAAGGTTATCGTTTGCCTTTGACGTCGAGCAGGCGACATTCTATTCAAGAAGGAGATCCAACCATGCCCAACCTTAAGGATCGCATTCTGGACGTCGTCAAGGCCCCGTTCCTGGCAGGTTTTGCCACGACCACGAAGGACGGCAAGCCGTGGGTCCGCTATGTGATGGTGGAGGCTTCGGGCGACCTGACGTTCCGATGTTCCTCGCTTGTCAACGCGCGCAAGGTCGCTCAGATCGAGAGCAACCCCGAGGTACACCTGACGTGTGGCATCAGCCTCCCGACGGACATGGGGCCGTATCTCCAGATCCAGGGACGCGCGGAGTTCAGAACAGACTCCGAAGCCCGGCACGCCTTCTGGAGCGACAAGCTTAGCGCCGTCTTCCAGGGTCCGGACGACCCGAATTACGGCGTTGTCGTCGTCCACGCCTACCGCATCGAGTTATGGCACGTCGGCGTAGAACCCGAATTCTGGGAGAAGTAGTTTTCTTTGCGAGAAGCAGGTTTATGTACCTGTATATCTTGACACCAGTTTGTGTTCTTCCACGCATCCAACCTAAGGGGGGTATGTTTTATGGCATCCAAAGTAGGGACCAACGACATGAAGAACGATTGGATGACGGACACCATAACCCAGGTGTCCATCCTCGACGCCTTGCTTGCGAGCCGGTTTGACGGATGCCTGCCGTGCGGGGAACTGTTGAAGTACGGCGACCACGGTATTGGCACCTTCGACCGGATGGATGGGGAAATGATTGTTGTGGACGGCTGCATGTACCAGGTCAAGGCCGATGGCAAGGTCTATACGCCTGACCCTGACAACCGCACACCGTTTGCCACGATCTGTCGTTTCCGTCCAAAGCAAACGTGGGCGCTCAGTGAGCCAAGCGATATGGATGCCATGGAGAAAATGGTCGACGAAAAAGCGTCGAACCGAAACGTGTTTTGCGCCATTCGCGCAGAAGGCTTTTTTTCTTACATGAAGACGCACGCTTTGCCGGTACAAAGCAAGCCGTATCCGCCGACGGCGGAAGTGGTGAGAGCCTGCCCGCAATTTGAAATGAAGGATGTGTCTGGGACGATTGTCGGATTTCGGTGTCCGCCATACGTCAGAGGTATTAACGATGTGGGATACCATGTGCATTTCCTGTCGGACGACAAGACGCGGGGCGGCCATATACGGGAGTTTGTTATGAACCGGGGCTCCTTCGCTATCGCCATTTGCAGCAACCACCATGTGATCCTGCCTGAAGACGGTGCCGTACTGGCCGGTATCGACCTGAGCAGAGACTTGGTCACGGAATTCCACGAGGCACTCGAGGCACGCTCCGAATAGATGATCATTCGTACCTAAGAGACAGCCCGAGTTAACGACTTCGGGTCTGTGATCGTACGGAATTTGGCCAATTTTGATGTTCTTACGTGAATACGGACGGTATTGCAACCCAGAAGCTACCTCAGATTTCGCATAGGAGCACGTCGCGAGGCCAAATCGGACAGAGTCCTAGTAACTTCATCAGAGAGCGGAGAAGGAGCCATGCCATTCTCACTGGGGGTGTCCGCCCAGGACGACGATATCGACGGCGCAATCGCCGAAGTCCTGGGCTCGCTGGACGCCCAGTCGTTTAGCTTTCGGATAAACGCGCAGGGAACCCGATGGGAGCCCCTTCAGGCTCTGCGGCCTGAAGGTCCCCCGCTTCGCCCCTCAGACTTTGACATCGTGGCCGTCCACGACCCGGCCCTCGACCGCATGCGTCTATCTTGGCAGCGGAGCATCATAGAGCCGCTGACCGACAACGTCGTGTACGACGAAATTGTGGTTGGAAACGAAGGCTATATCACCGGCGCTGACGTAGCCCTCCATCCGCAGCCGGCTCGAGCCATGAAATCCGATCGCTTGGCCGCTGTTCGTCGCCAGCAATACTTGCTCAATCCCCAACTGCTCGTGGGCGATGCTCTCCGGCGGCAGCACGACACCGGGCAGCAAGTCATTCGATATGTCGGCCGCCAAGAGCTCGACGGCGCACCTCATCGGGTCATTGAAATCATCGCATTACCCCGACCGATCCGCCTCTACGTGGCTCTCGACTCCAATCGAGTATCCCGCCTCGTCACTCAGGAAAACGATTTTCCCTGTGGCGATGTCGAAATCGTCGTGGCGTTCTCGGATTGGCGCCGCCACAGCGGACTTGCCTTCCCATACCAGGTTGAGCTGAGCTGGGAGGGAGAAGTCATACACCGCGAGACTCGCCAGCGAGTCGAGCTAAATCCGCAGCTCGACCCAGACACCTTTGTCCTGCCTGAGACTCATCCGTTCGATCCCGCGGTGGCCAAGCGCGGCTTGATCAACGAGCAGTGGATTCACCGCGCCACAGCCATGGGGGCGCCGATTTCTCTCGATGCCGGCGAGCTGGTCCTCGTGCGCATTTCTCCGGATGTCGTGTCAATTGGCGGGGGTATCCACCATTCATTGGCCATCGCCCTCGACTCGGGGGTGGTCGTGGTCGATCCTCCACAAAATGAAGACCGCTCGCGGGCGGTCATCGAGGCCGTCACCTCAAGGTGGCCGGACAAGCCGATCACGCACTTAATCCTAAGCCACCACCACCACGACCACAGCGGCGGAATTCGGGCCTACGCCGCCATCGGCGCCGAGCTCATCGTGGCGGAGGGCGATCGCAATTTCGTAACTCAGTGCCTCGCCCGGCCGCATACGATTAACCCCGACACGCTGGTCGCGGCGGGGACTCGACCGACGATACGAACCGTCGGCGACAATAGCCTCAGCTTGGGCGGTGGCGCGATTGAAATCCACCGGATTTCATCGCCCCACTCGGCGGAAAATCTGCTCGTGTATGTCGCAAGCGTAAAACTGCTGTTCAACGCGGATCTATTCAACCCAGGTCTCGTTCCGCCCGGGGTCGTCCCTCCTCCCCATTGGTTGACCTATTCCCGAGATTTTCGGCGCAAGGTCGAGGCGCTCAACCTGGATATTGAACTTTTGGTCGGTGCCCACGGCGCCTTGGAAGGCCGACCGTATCAAAGTCTTATCAGCTTCACGGCATAGATAGGGGGTATAAAGCACCATGAGCAGCGGACTCGTTCTCAGCAAACCTACGGAATCACTCATCACCAACACGCCGGGCCGAAACCCCGATGCGAATCCGGAAGCCCTCACCACTGGCAAGCGGGGGACTGCTGCCGAAGCCGTTATTCGAACACTCATCCAGCACCCCTCATTCGGAGATGGCGTCGGCTTCCATTTCTTGAGTGGCAATGCCGGCAGCAACGAGGGACCGATCTGGCAGGCCATACAGGACATTACGGGATTGAAAGGCCTGGTTCACGGTACCAATGAGTTCACTGCCACATGCATGGCCTCGGGGTTCGAGGCCCTGGCCAATGCCACCGGTGAGGGAGTGAAGAGGATTCCGGTTCTGCAGTTACACGCACAGGTCGGTGTCAAGTATGGTGCTGCCGGATTCGACTTCCTGGCTCGTCAGCGCCAACCATGCCTTCTACTCGTCGGTGATGCCGGAAAACTGGCTCGGCAGTATGGTGGGCACAACTCTGTCCCCAATTATCTGGGGTTGCTCAAGGAGCTGGGTGTCAAGAGTGTCCATTTTCCCGTCGAAGGAGAAGGCCCCAATGGGCTTTTGTCGGCACTGCAGACAGCCATGACGGCGGTGATGAGCGAGCCTTACGGCCTCGTCGCGGTGGTTCTCGACGAGGATATTCTGAACACCATTGCGGATATCGCTCCTGTTCAGGTAGCGACACCTCCCGTAAAAGGCACGTCGAGCTCCGAAAGCCCGACAGCAGAGACGGAGGCGGCGATCGTTCAGGCAGCAGAGCTGCTGGCGAACAAGCAGCGGCCCGTCCTCGTGCTCAATCAGGAGGTTGGGCGCTCGCCTGGCGCCAGAAAAGCAGCCGAAAAGCTGGCAATCCTAACTGGGGCGTATGTCGTTGCCTGCTATGCACCGGGCACCCTTTTCGACCGCGGGCATCCATCCTGGTGCGGCAACCTGAGCTTCGGAGAAGCGGATGACGTTGAGAAGCAGATCGCCGGCTATGCCCCGGATGTGGTCGTGGTGGTCGGTGGCCCATTCCCCAACAACGTCTGGCCCAATGGGCGTCCGGGGGTACCGGAAGGAATTCCCACCATCGTCATCAGCCCGGAACAAGCCGACCAGACCAGGTGCAACATGATCGCCGATGTCTTCGTTGGGGCCAACGTCGGGATCGCACTTATTGGACTGGGCCAGCAGCTCGAGAAGCGCCGCACGCCGACGCAGCAACAGGCTGCGGACGAACGCTTGAAGCAGATTGAGGGAGAGAATCGGGCTGCCCTCCAATCTCGTATCGCAGAGTACGAAAAGCATATGGACGAAACCCCGGTCCATCCCGCCCGCATAGCAAAGGAGTTGGTGCTGGCACTGAAAACGAGGGCGGAGAACGGGAAACTGAGCCTCGATAACGTCGCAATCTTTGACGAAGCGCTGACAAGCTCAGGACCGTTCCTGGACTACGTGGAACACCTTGGCGTGCATGACCTCTTCTACTATGGCACCCCTGGGCCGACCTTAGGAGCACATGGGGCGTCTTTAGGGTTTCAGGCAGCAAACCCGAATGGGCTGGTGATCTCGCTGTTTGGCGATGGGGGAGCCGATTTCAACGAGGGAGCATTCATCGTGGCAGCAAGGGACAACATGCCCGTCAAGCATCTCATGATCGACAACGGTGGATACGAGTTGGTCAGCTTGAACTTCGCACGCGACGCAAGGCTGCGTGGTGAGGACGAACAGGAACAATATGAGGCGGGGCGTGTTCTGCCGCTTCATACCCAACAACCAGTCCATCAAAACAGGGCATTCCAGGTGCGCGGTTTCGTGCGCCGGACCACCCAAGAGCCGGTGTTTGACTCGGCGTACATCGAGCTACCGGAGCAAGTTGGCCCCGCGATTGCTGTAATGCTCGATTCGAACGGGCCATTCCTGTTGCAAGTGATTGCTCAAGGTGCACACTTTCAGCCCTCGAGCAGGTGACGACTTTATCGCAGGCTGGCGCTCAGCTTGGCTCAGGGATCCCGATGGGAATCTGGTGCAGATTACCCGGGGGTACGTCGATCAGGAGGATCCGCCGCCCTTAGCACCCGCCTGACCTCGACGGCTGATTCGGATGGTTTTGGTGGGGCATTTGTCAAAAAAAGGAGGCATCGGTCATGGCGCTCATACCAGTCCATTTCGAGTATCTAACGGGCTTACGCCAGCCGTTTCTCATCAACGCCCGCGTGACGGGAACCTGGAACGCGCAGGGCTTGCGCTCCGAGCAATGGAGTTCGATCCCGCTTTCAATGGAAGCGTTCACGGCGGAAGATGGCTGCCCCGCCTTCCGCGTCACGGTCAATCTCGACGATAGCCAGATCGGCCAGACCTTCCGCTGGGGCGTGAATGTCGACACCCCGCAACGGCCCAACGTGTGGGGTATTCCCACCGAAGTCAGCGATGCTGCCATCACCGAACGTTACCGCAGTTTCACGCTGCGCGCCGCCAATCAGACCGAGCGTTATTACCTGACTCATTGCCGTCGGCTGGGCGCGAACAAGCAGTTCATCGCGGGCCAGACCGAACCGGCGATTCGCTTTTCGGTCTGGGCGCCAAACGCCCAGAACGTAGAAGTGGTGCGCGGCGAGCCGGTTGGCGGCTACATCTGGAATGATGGGAATGATGGGCGCGGCGTGACGGCGACCCTCCCGATGCATCAGGTCGAGAACGGCATCTGGGCGACCACGGTAGCCGACGCGCCCGCGCTGGCGAGTTTCGCCGGCTTCGACCATACCCCCTACATGTTCCGCGTCACCCGGGAAGACGGCTCGATTGCTTATCGCACCGACCTTTATTCCCGGTGCCAGATCGGCAGCGGCGGCAAGGATCCGGCTAACCCAAACCCAAACAACACGCAACCGCCACCACCACTCTGGGACGGGACTCGCCAGGATTTGGACGGCGCGAAGAGCTGTTCGGTGGTGATCGACCCTGAACAGGTTGTGCGACCGTTCCGTCAGGTGGACGCCAACGGCAATCCGGTCTGGCCAGAAACGGATTGGGTCAGCGAGAGCGAATTCTGGCGAGACGAGTTCGATCCCAACCGCCCGTTGCCGACTCGCATTGACGACTTGGTCATTTACGAACTCCACATCGACGGCTTGGGGGCTGGTCAGGACCGGCGGGGCACGCTGGCCGACGCCATCGGCCTGCTCGATTATCTGGCCGATCTGGGGGTGAACTGCGTCGAGTTGATGCCCACCTCAGAATTCGAGGGCTGGACCAGTTGGGGCTATGGCACCTCGCACTATCTGGCCATCGAATACGCGGGTGGCGGGCGCGACCAGTTCAAACACTTCATCCACGAATGCCACCGGCGCGGCATCGCCGTGTTGCTGGACGTGGTGTACAACCACTACACCCACGACGGCGAGCGGGCGCAGTGGGCTTACGATTCCACCACGCCGGAACACAACATTTATTACTGGTACGAGGGCTTACCTTCGGACTATCCCGCCTACGAACAGGCAGCGCGTAACGATCCCACGCATGTCCCGTCTGGCCACGGCGGCTATATCGACAACATGTCGACCGGCTACGCGCCGCGCTTTTGGGACGAGACCGTGCGCAAGCTGTTTATCAGCAGCGCGGCGATGCTGATGAGCGAATTCCATCTCGACGGCTTCCGGGTCGATCAGACCACTTCCATTCATTCCTACGCGGTGCTTCACGCCAACGGCGCGCCCGCCAACAACGCACGGATTTTCGGCGCGAAATTCCTGCGCGAATGGACCCGCACGCTGCGCCTGCTCCGGCCCAATGTCTTTCTGATCGCCGAGGACCATTCCGGCTGGGCGGCGGTTACGCAACCCAGTGAGCAAGGCGGTCTCGGTTTCGACGCCACTTGGTATGCGGATCTCTATCACCACTTGATCGGTGATGCCCAAAACGATTCCAGCCGCGCCCGCTTGCTCAAATTCGCCGGCTACGGCGACAACCGGGAACTGCGCATGTCCTGGTTCGCCGGCGCCCTGACGGAAAGTGCGACCGCCAAGGTCGTCTATCACGAATCGCACGACGAGGCGGGCAATTCCTATTACGAGGAAGGCGGGCAGCGAGTCTATTCGGCGCGGACCCTCGTGGTCGCGGTGAACGGTGCGTCGCTGGGCAACGCCGCCACCCGACGCTATGCCGAGGCCCGCGTCCATGTCGCCGCCGGCATGACCCTGCTGGGACCGGGCATTCCGATGTTCTTCATGGGCGAGGAAGTCGGCGCGTCCGAGCCGTATCGTTACAACGATTTCATCGACCATCGGGAAAACTTTCCGGCTCTGCGACAGGGTACCGGCGCGAATCTGTTTCGTTTCTACCAGGAATTGATCCGGTTGCGACTGGCGCACCCCGCCCTGCGCTCGCGCAACATCGATGTGCTCCACACCCACGATGCCAACCGCGTTCTCGCCTTCCGGCGTTGGGAGGCAGACGAAGAGTTGTTGGTGATCGCCAGCCTTAACAATAGCGCATTCGCTGGGGGTTATCGGATTCAGAATTCGCGTATTACAGATGGGCAATGGCGAGAGATTTTCAACAGCGATGCTCAGGATTATGGCGGTGATGGGTTAATTAGTAACCCCGGTGTGATCGCGTCAACTGGCGGCTTGTTATCCGCCCGCCTGCCGGCCAATAGTGTGCTGATCTTTCAACGGCAGTGATGTCCCCATCCCCTATAGAAAAGGAGTTGAAGCGATGGCGAACAACGCAACCTTAATGCAATATTTTTATTGGGATTATCCTGCCGACGGGATGCTTTGGAACGAGTTGGCCCACAACGCTGGCGATCTGGCCGCCGCCGGCATCACCGCACTCTGGCTGCCGCCGCCCTGCAAGGCCGAACGCGGGATTCAGGATGTCGGCTACGGCATCTACGATCTGTTCGATCTCGGCGAATTCGATCAAAAGGGCGCGGTTCGCACCAAATACGGCACCCGTCAGGAACTCGAAGCCGCCGTCCAGGCCGCGCACACCGCCGGATTGCAGGTGTATCTCGACGTGGTGGTTAACCACAAGGCCGGCGCGGATCGCACTGAAGTGGTCATGGGTACGCCGGTGTCCCACGACAATCGTAACATCGAAATCGGTCCGCCGCGCGAAATCGAAGTCTGGACTTATTTCAATTTTCCAGGCCGCGCCGGGACATATTCCGACTTCGTGTGGAATTGGCAACACTTCGACGCGGTCGATTACGATCAGCGCACTGGCTCGGTGGGCACCATCTACAAATTGCGGGACAAGCAATTCGATACGCCGGTGGACCCGGAGCGGGGCAATTTCGATTATCTGCTATTCGCCGATCTGGACATGGGCAGCGACGAGGTTCGGGCGGAACTGAACCGCTGGGGCGACTGGATCGTGCAAACCCTGGGCATCGACGGGTTTCGTTTCGACGCCGCCAAGCA
>Ga0116153_10001105_pt1 | contig 27522 bp, 20 predicted proteins | sample AD_UKC028_MetaG_FD_89896 | JGI IMG/M metagenome (GOLD analysis project Ga0116153, IMG submission 89896) | Active sludge microbial communities of municipal wastewater-treating anaerobic digesters from USA - AD_UKC028_MetaG | ecosystem: Engineered > Bioreactor > Anaerobic > Digestate | place: USA...
CTCTACGGCTTGGTTCTTGGCCATCGAGACCATCCGCACGTCGGTGTCTCCGGCGACGATGCGGTCCACAGCGGCACGGGTGTACGTACGGGCGACGTCGACGGCCGTCGCGATATCGACGATCTTGTGCCGCACCACCTGTCGGGTGGATAGCGGTCGACCGAAGGTTTCGCGCTTCTTCACCCAATCCAGCGTCAGGTCGAGGCAGCGCTGGGCCGTGGCGTAGCACTGGACGGCGATGAAAGCACGTTCGACCTGGAACTGTTGCATGATCTGCAGGAATCCGCTGCCTTCGGGGCCAACCAGATTGACCACCGGCACGCGCACGTCGGTGAATCCGAGTTCGGCGGTATCGGAGCACAGCCAGCCCATCTTCTTCAGTGCCCGCGAGACCAAGAAACCCGTGGCGCCACGCTCCACCACGAGCAGAGAAATCCCCGACGGGCCCGGGCCGCCGGTACGCACGGCGGTGGTCACGAAATCGGCGCGGACACCCGAGGTGATGAACAGCTTTGCACCGTTGACCACGTAGTGGTCGCCGTCGCGCCGTGCGGTAGTGCGGATGCCGGCGACGTCAGAACCGGTGTCGGGTTCGGTGATGCCAAGGCTGCCGATCTTCTCCCCGGCCAGGGTCGGCGCCACGAAGCTGCGGATCTGCTCGGGATCGCCCTGCGCGGCCATATGGGGCACTGCGATGTGATGCGTAAGTAGGCTGGCCAGTAAGCCCGACGAGCCGCCGGCCTCCATCACGGCCTCGGTGAGCAGCACCAGGTCGCGCAGGTCACCGCCGGAGCCACCGATCTCTTCGGCGAACCCGACGCCCAGCAACCCCGCTGCGGCTGCGCGGCGGTGGAGTTCTCTAGGGAGCTCTCCGGCGTCCTCCCAGTCTTGCAGGTGAGGAACGATCTCCTTCTGGGTGAACGACATCGCGAGGTTGCGCAACGAGATGCGCTCGGGCGTCATCCACGGGTCGGCTGCGGCCGCCTCCGCTTCCCGCTGATCCGGCTGTTTCATGTGAGTTGCTCCTGCTGTGATCACTCGGGGACGGCACGATTGCCACGTCGACCCCATTGTCGTCGAATGTTAATGACCGATAACGTAGCGTGTCAGGAGATCGACGTTGATGTCACCTGGAGGAAAGTTGATTGACGTCCTGCCCGACCGGGTCGACACCCGCGCGCCGGTATACCTCGAGAATCGCGAGGGACTCATCGCGCAGCTCCATGCGCTCGCCGAACAGCTGGCGCTGGCCAACGGTGGCGGCGGCGAGAAGTACGTCGCCCGGCACCGTAGCCGCGGCAAGATGCTGGCTCGGGAGCGCGTCGAGCTGCTCATCGACCCCGACACGGCCTTCCTGGAACTCTGTCCGTTCGCGGCGTGGGGCACGAAGTTTCCGGTGGGCGGCAGCGTTGTGGTCGGCATCGGCATCGTCGAAGGCGTCGAGTCGATGATCATCGCGCACGACCCGACCGTGCGCGGCGGAGCCTCGAACCCCTACACCTTCCGAAAAGTGTTCCGGGGCATGGCAGTCGCCCGCGAGAACCGGCTGCCCATCATCAACGTCGTCGAGTCGGGCGGGGCGGACCTGCCCACGCAGGCCGAGATCTTCGTGCCCGGGGGCCAGCTATTCAACGACCTCACCCAGCACAGCGCGCAGGGCCTGCCGACACTGGCGCTGGTATTCGGTAACTCGACGGCAGGCGGCGCGTACATCCCCGGCATGTGTGATTACGTGGTGATGGTCCGCAACCGGTCCAAGGTCTTCCTCGGTGGTCCGCCGCTGGTGAAGATGGCGACCGGCGAAGTGTCCGACGACGAGTCGCTCGGCGGCGCCGACATGCACGCCCGCACCTCCGGGCTGGCCGACTACATGGCCGAGGACGAGCAGGACGCCATCCGGATCGGGCGGCGCATCATGGCCAGACTGAACTGGCGCAAGCTCGGGCCCGGCCCGACACAGCCACCGACCCCCCCGCTGCGAGACCCCGACCAACTCCTCGGGATCGCTTCGGTGGACCCGAAGGTTCCCTTCGACCCACGTGATGTCATCGCCCGAATCGTGGACGGGTCCGCCTTCGACGAGTTCAAGCCGCTATACGGCACCTCGCTGGTCACCGGTTGGGCCTCGATCCACGGATACCCGGTAGGGATCCTTGCCAACGCGCGCGGAATCCTGTTCAGCGAGGAGGCGGAGAAGGCCGCCCAGTTTATTCAGCTGGCGAACCAGATCGACACGCCACTGGTGTTTCTGCAGAACACCACCGGCTACATGGTCGGCGCGGAGTACGAGCAGGGTGGCATCATCAAGGACGGCGCGAAGATGATCAACGCCGTCTCCAACAGCGCTGTCCCACACCTGACGATCGTGATGGGCGCGTCCTACGGTGCGGGCAATTACGGGATGTGCGGGCGGTCCTACTCTCCCCGCTTCCTGTTCACCTGGCCCAACTCGCGTTCGGCCGTCATGGGCCCGGCCCAGCTCGCGGGCGTGCTGTCGATCGTGGCCCGCGAGTCGGCCGCCGACCGGGGGCTCCCGTTCGACGAGGAGGCCGACGCCCAGATGCGCGCTGCCGTCGAGGGCCAGATCGAGCGTGAGTCGTTGGCGCTGGCCAACAGCGGCAGGCTCTACGACGACGGGATCATCGACCCGCGCGACACCCGTACCGTTCTCGGGTTCTGCCTTTCCGTGGTCCACAACAGCGAGATCCGTGGCCAGCGTGGCTACGGCGTGTTCCGGATGTGATGGCGATGCCCGTGATCAAGAAGCTGCTGGTGGCCAACCGGGGAGAGATCGCCCGACGCGTGTTTCGCACCTGTCGCGAACTCGGCATCGCGACCGTCGCCGTGTACTCCGACGCCGACGCCGACGCCTGGCACGTGGACGATGCCGACGAGGCCGTCCGGCTACCGGGTTCCTCGCCGGCGGAGACCTACCTCGACGGTGACCGGGTGATCGCCGCCGCCCTCCTCACCGGCGCCGACGCCGTGCATCCCGGCTACGGCTTCATGTCGGAGAACGCCGGCTTCGCGCGGGCCTGCGCCGACGCCGGGCTCGTGTTCGTCGGCCCGCCGCCGGATGCCATCGACGCGATGGGTTCCAAGCTGACGGCCAAGGCGATGATGGCCGATGCGGGCGTGCCGGTTCTCCCGGGCGGCGACGCGACCGGCCTGGACCCCGACAAGCTGCGCAAGCTCGGCGCCGAGATCGGCTACCCGCTGCTGGTCAAGGCGAGCGCGGGTGGCGGCGGGCGCGGCATGCGGGTTGTCGAGTCGGCCGACGACCTCGACGGAGCCGTGGCCTCGGCCTCGCGCGAGGCGATGTCGGCGTTCTCGGACGGCACGGTGTTCCTCGAGCGGTACGTGCAGCGTCCCCGCCACGTTGAGATCCAGCTGTTGGCCGACATGCACGGCACGGTTGTCTCGCTGTTCGAGCGGGAGTGCTCGGTGCAGCGCCGCCACCAAAAGGTCATCGAGGAGGCGCCCTCGCCCGTCGTCGACGACGACCTGCGCGCCCGGATGGGCGCGGCGGCGGTCGCGGCGGCACAGGCCGTGGGTTACGTCGGGGCCGGAACGGTCGAGTTCGTCCTCGACGCGAACGGCGGCGATGACGACGGGACGTTCGCCTTCCTGGAGATGAACACCCGGCTGCAGGTCGAGCACCCGGTCACCGAACTCGTCACCGGGCTCGACCTCGTGCGCCTGCAGTTGCTGGTGGCGATGGGTCGGCCACTGCCTGCCGAGGTGAGCAAGCCGCGGATCACCGGCCACGCGGTCGAGGCCCGGCTCTACGCCGAGGACCCCACGAAGGGCTACCTGCCGCAGACCGGAACGCTGCGCACGATGCAGATCCCCGACCACGTCGGGGTCCGGGTGGACTCCGGCGTGCGCGACGGCTCGGTGGTCAGCCACCACTATGACGCCATGCTGGCCAAGGTGATCGCCTGGGCGCCCACCCGCGCCGAGGCGCTCGGCGCGCTGTCCGCCGCGCTCGCCGGCGCCCGGATCCACGGACTCACCACCAACCGGGATCTGCTGGTTCGCGTTCTGCGCCACGACGAGTTCGCCGGACGCGGCACCGACACCGGGTTCCTCGACCGCCACGACGTGGCCGACCTCGGCGCAGCCCTCATCGACCGCGACGGGGAGGGCTTGCACGCCATCGCGGCCACACTCGCCCAGGTCGCGGGACGCCGCGCGGCGGCCCCCGTCCAGCCGACGCTGCCTGCCGGGTGGCGCAACAACCCGTCCCAACTGCAGTCCACCGGATGGCTGACCGCCGACGGCCGCGAGCGTCGGGTGGGCTATGCGCTGCTCCGCGACGGCGTCGAGGTCGAAGTCGACGGCAAGCCCGTCGAAGACGTCAGCGTGCTCGTACAGCGGCCGGACCGGGTGGTCCTGGAGACCGGCGGGGTGCGGCGCGGCTACGACGTCGTCCTCGACGCCGACATTGCCTATGTCGACAGCCCTGCCGGGTCCACTGCGTTTACGCAGGTACCACGGTTCCTGGACCCGAGCGCGCTAAAGCCGGCGGGCTCGCTGACGGCGCCTATGCCGGGTTCGGTGATCCGGCTGCCCGTCGCCGCGGGCGACGTCGTGACGGCCGGGCAGGCGCTGGTGGTGGTGGAGGCGATGAAGATGGAACACACCATCGTCAGCCCAATCGACGGGATCGTCGCCGAGCTTTCGGTCGAGGTGGGTCAGCAAGTGTCCACCGGCGATGCCCTCGCGGTGGTCGGAGCGGCCGCCGGTGCAGATCAGGATTGAGCACCATCGGACCCGTCACCGGCCCCGGTGGCCGGTGACATCGAAGTAGGAGAGCGGTATGGAACTGCACGAGACCGAGGAGCGGCGAGCGCTGCGCAAGGCCGTGTCCGAGATCGCCAAGGACTTCGGGCACGACTACTACGTGGCCAAGTCGCTCGGCGGGGAAAAGAGTTCGGAACTCTGGCACGCCGTCGGGGAACAGGGGTTCCTCGGGATCAACATCGCCGAGGAGTACGGCGGCGGTGGCGGCGGCATCTACGACATGCAGATCGTCGGTGAGGAACTGGCCGCGGCCGGCTGCCCGCTGCTGATGACGGTGGTCTCCCCCACCATCTGCGGCACGATCATCCAGGCTTTCGGCAGCGACGAACTCAAGGCACGCTGGCTGCCGGGCATCGCCAGCGGCGAGGTCATCATGGCGTTCGCGATCACCGAGCCGGATGCGGGCTCGAACTCGCACAACATCTCCACCTACGCCAAGCGCGTCGGCGGGGATTGGATACTCAACGGCACCAAGTACTACATTTCCGGCGTCGACGAGGCGGAGGCCATCCTGGTCGTCACCCGCACCGCGACCGACGACCGCGGACGCGGACGGCTGAGCCTGCTCGTGGTCCCGACCGACGCGCCCGGGCTGACCAAGACCCTCATCCCGGTGCAGGCGGTGACACCTGAAAAGCAGTTCACGCTGTTCTTCGACGACGTGCGGGTGCCGGCCGAGAACCTGATCGGCGCGGAAAACGACGGTTTGCGTCAGGTATTCATGGGCCTCAACCCCGAACGCATCATGGGCGCCGCCCTGGGAAACGGCATCGGCCGCTACGCGCTGGACAAGGCCTCTGCCTACGCGCGCGAGCGCAAGGTCTGGGACGTGCCGATCGGAGCCCACCAGGGCCTGTCCCACCCGCTTGCGCACGCTAAAATCCAGCTGGAGCTGGCCCGGCTGATGACCCAGCGGGCGGCCTCATTGCACGACGCCGCCGATCCCGGTTCCGCGGAGGCGTCGAACATGGCCAAATACGCTGCGGCCGAGGCGGGCATCCTCGCCCTCGACCAGGCGATCCAGACCCACGGCGGCAACGGGTTGGCCACCGAGTACGGGCTGGCCACTCTCTGGGGCCCGGCACGGCTGATGCGGACCGCGCCGATCAGCCGAGAGATGATCCTCAACTACGTGGCACAGCACAGCCTCAACCTGCCACGATCGTACTGAGCATCCTTCATCCGTTCCTGTCCGCTTCCGTCTACCAAGACGGACAGTGGTGATCGGTCGCCCGCCGGGGCCGGGTCCTGCCTTAACGAGCATTTGTCAACCAAAACTGCCGAGGAGGCAAATCAACATGGATCGCGGTATCGGTCAGTGGGTCACCAAACGGGCCTTCCTCAACGGGCAGCGCACAGCGCTCGTCCAAGGTGACACCAGCTTCACGTACTCCGACTTCGATCGGCGCACCAACCAGGTGGCCTCGAGCCTGTTGCGTCTCGGTGTCCGTAAGGGGGACCGGGTGGCCATACTGCTGGTGAACTCGGTCGAGTTCCTGGAGGTCCTCCTCGGCTGCGCGAAGATCGGCGCCATCACCATCCCGATCAACGTCCGGCTCGCCGGCCCGGAGATCGGCTACATCCTCGCCGACTCCGGCGCCGACGTGTTCGTGTTCCACGCGCCGCTAGCAGCGGCGGCGGTCAGCGCGCTGACCGAGCCTGGGGTCCGGGTCCGCCACACCCTCCGGGCCGGGGGCGCCCCGGCCGACGGCGAGATCCCCTACACCGACCTGCTCTCCGACGGTGCGCCCGCGCCACTCGACAGCGACGTCGAGGGCCGCGACCCCGCGTTCATCATGTACACCTCGGGCACCACCGGCCGCCCGAAGGGCGCCATCCTCAACCACGACAACCTACTGTGGAACGCCATCAACGTGCTGGGCGCCGAACAAGGCCTGACCGGCAGCGACGTGACTGTCGCAGTCGCCCCGATGTTCCACATCGGCGGGCTCGGGGTACATACGTTGCCGTTGCTCTACGTCGGCGGGACCAGCGTGATCCTGCCGTCGTTCGACCCGGTGGGCACGCTCAAGGCGATGGCCGAGAGCCGGGCCACCGTCCAGTTCATGGTGCCGGCGATGTGGTCGGCGCTGACCCAGGTGCCCGACTTCGACTCCTACGACCTCTCCGCGCTGCGTCTGGCCATGGGCGGCGGCGCACCGATGCCGCTGACTGTCATCGACTTCATGCACCAACGCGGAGTCCCCTTCACCGAGGGATTCGGGATGACCGAGACCGCCCCCATGGTCTCGGTCTTGGACGCCGCCAACATCACCACGCGGGCCGGGTCGATCGGCCGGGTCGCCATGCACGTCGATGCCCGAATCGTCGACGCCGACGACCGGGACGTCCCGGCCGACACCGTCGGCGAGCTCCTGGTGCGCGGACCCAACGTGTTCGTCGGGTACTGGATGAAGCCGGCGACCACCGCCGAGGCCTTCCGGGGCGGCTGGTTCCACACCGGCGATCTCGGCCGGATCGACGTCGACGGCTACATCACGCTCGTCGACCGCAAGAAGGACATGGTCATCTCGGGCGGGGAAAATGTCTACCCCATCGAGGTCGAGCAGGTGCTGTTCCGTCACCCCGGTGTGCTCGACGCCGCGGTCGTCGGCGGTCCGGACGACAAGTGGGGTGAGCGCGTCGTCGCCGTGGTGGTGGCCGACCCAGCCGCCGAACAGGTACCCGGCGCCGACGAACTGATCGCCTGGTGCCGCGAACGGCTGGCGCATTTCAAGTGCCCGCGCGAGGTGCACTTCCTTGCCGAGCTGCCCCGCAACGCCACCGGCAAGCTCCTCAAGACCGAGCTGCGCAGGCGATTCACCGGTGTCGAGGGCGGCGTCGTCCAGCGCTGAGGCACGACACCGGAGGCGGAGCTCGGGTTTGGGAAGTGTTGTCGCGACGAGTAGCCAAGGTCACCGCTGCAAATAGCTGAAGATGTTATTTGTCGCTAACGTTTAGAGGCGCAGGGTTGGGACTTGTCGGCCGAGACAACCGGGAGGAACACGACATCCGGCATGTGTTGCGGGTGGGTCTTGCCATGCGCTCGCCTGTCACCTTGCGATAGGTGCTTGAGCGTCCCTGACGCCCATGAGCTTCGGCGAAAGGGGGGTGCTTCAGTGTCGTACGGCGGCGACCGACGACTCCACCCGATCAGCCTTCCCGCAGTAGAGCCCGGTGGCAGCGTCGAAACATGAATCGGACTCGGACCACGAGGCCCGAGACATCCGGATCGCCGTCGGTCACCACACCCATCCGTCCGAGACTACCGGTGTTACTACGCTGCGAGGAGTACCGCGGTCGACTGCGGCCAAGCCCACGCTCTGGCGTGGCGCACCCAGCTGAGATCCACCGTCACCGATTACGCGTTGATTCACGCATCGGTTTCTCGGACAGTCCTCGTTCATCACCGCGCGGGTGTCAGCCGAATCGGCAGATAAGTGGTGCCCCGAAGTGAGCTGTTGGTTGACCAGGTGGCCGAACCGGCCGCTGCGATGGCCGAGGCTTGGGAAGTGAGTTCGCGGAGCACCGCCTGGCCCTCCATGCGACTGAGGGTTGCTCCGATGCACATGTGAACGCCGTAGCCGAATGCGATGTGATTGCGCGGATTTCGGTCAGCGCGGTAGGTATCGGGATCCTCGAAGACCTCAGGGTCGCGATTGGCCGCGCCGAATGCCAACAAGAGCCGCGACCCGCTCGGGATAGTCACCTCGCCGACCCTGTAGTCGGTGCGAGTGTAGCGGTACAGGTTTTGGATGGGCGCCGAGTACCGCAGCTGTTCCTCGACAGCGCTGGGGATCAGGTCGGGATCGTCTCGGATCATGGCGAACTGATCGGGGGCGTGGGCAAGGGTGTCGAACATCCCGCCGATGAGGTTGGTGGTGGTTTCATTCCCAGCGAATAACAGGAGCATCGCGATGAAGAAGAGCTCGTCGTCGGAGAGCTTGCCGTCCTCGTTGTTATCGACGAGCCGACCCAGTACGGTATCTGACCCCTTGAGCTTGCCCGAGGCCAACTGATCCTTGAAGTACCGGCGCAGTGCCGCAATCGCCCGAACCCCCTTGAGCCCCTGCCGCAGCCCGGCGGGGCTCACGCCGGCATTGATGACGCCGACACCGTCTTCGGACCATGATCGGAAGTTCTGGACATCTTCGGGCGGAATCCCGATTATGTGCGCGATCATTCGGATGGGCAAAGGCACGGCGAGGCGCTCCATAACGTCGCAACCGGGGTTGGCGACGACGTCGGCGACGAGTTCTTTGGCGAGTTGGTCTGCCATCCCCTGCCAGTCGCTCATAGCTCCCCTGGTGAACCCGGGTTGAACCTGTTTGCGAAGCCGGGTGTGGTCATCGCCGTCGGTGAGCACCAAGATCGGTGCCGAGATCTTCATTCGGGTGACGCCCTGGCTACTTGTGACGGCGTCGGTGTCGCGTAGGGCTGCTCGGATGTCTTCGTGTCGGCTCAGAATGAAGGTCGCACGTTTGGGGTTGTAGTGCACCCGCCCTCCGGCGTGCAGCGCGCGATAGGCATCGAATGGCTGCGCCGCGGTCGCTGGATCGAGTGGATCGTAATCGGTGTTTACCGCACCGGTCCATCCTGCATAGCCACGGCGCCGGACCCGTACGGCCGCAGCAATGTTCATTCCGACAGCCGCCACCACCGGTGCCCCGATTTGCCGCACCGCGCTATCCGAGCGCCATCTACTCATCGGTAGTCCCCGCTAAGGTCGCCGGACGGTTGGTGCCTGAGCGCGCTGCGCAGTATGTCATGGCATCAAGGCTGGCCAACGGCGATCCACCGCGTCAATGGTGCGGCAACAGTTGATAGGAAATCGTCTGCCCTCGGCGGGTCTGGATTATCACTATAGAGCTGTGAAATGCTAATACTGCGATTGGGAGAGTCTATTAATTCTCATTCCGAGAATTCTCCCAAGCCGACCAGGGGTGTCGAACATCGGAAGGCCTTGGAAGTGACAGGCAACGACTGGCTACTCGAGCAGCCCAGAGCGGCCGCTGCGACTGAAAGGATTCTCCAGGCGGCCGCGAGTTTGATCGGACGCCGAGGCTTCGATGATTTCTCCATCCACGAACTCGCCGCGTCGGTCCACTGTTCGCCGGCAACGATCTACCGTCACGCGGGTGGGAAAGCCGCGATTTGCGAAGCGGTCGTGGTGAGGCTGTCGTCGCGCATCGTAAACGCCGTGGACGACGCAATCTGCGATTTGACAGGGCATGAGCGGATCGTCGTCGCCGTCAGCGTGGCCCTACACCACCTCCGCACGGAACACATTGTCCAACAACTGCTTCGGTGATCCAATCCGAAGAACCGGCGATGGATCGAGACCTCGCCCATCGTCACCGGCATCGCGACAAGCATGATCGGCTCAGACCGTCACGACGAGGCCGCCGCCCAGTGGTTCGTACGCGCAGTGCTTGCGCTGTGGCACTGGCCGGCAAGCGTTCCTGGCACAGAACGTGAGATCATTGAGCGGTTCCTCGGGCCAGCTTTGAGCGCGTAAAGAGCGTGCCACTGAGCCCAGCAAGGCCTTCGCCTTCGTCTCCCCAAGCCGATCTCATTGTCGATGTTGACGACGGTTGAAAACCCGGCCAGTTGCGACGTTGATAGAACTCATCCCGGAACTACCTCCTCGCCTTTCGGCCGGATATGACAGCCGCGGGGTGTTGGGATCCGGGTGTGCAGCGTCGAGTTCCGTGGTCGGCGTCTTGTGCTCCGGGCCCCGCTGGAGGTGTGGACGTGGAAGCTCATCTTCGTCGGTCTGGCCGTTGCTCGGTCTGGCGTTGTCGGTATTTTCGTTTGGCATCGAGGCCTTCGTACCCGCGGATGTGCAACCCCCCCGAGGAATGCGTTCACGGAAGCGGTTCGTGAGGCCTTGACAACCTGACGTCGCCGGGCCGCGGCCATCGCAAGGCCCTGAAAGACGCTCAGTCCGACGAGTCGTTCAGCGTGCGGTCGAGAAAATCTGCGACTGCCGAAGTGAAGGCGTCGTTGTCGTCGCCCGCAACCATGTGGCCCGTGCCCGAAACGTCGACAGCCTCGGCGTGCGGTACGACTTCGAGGAACTCCTCGACCGACTGCTGCGACGTCACGTCGGAGTGAACGCCGCGAATGAGAAGCGTTGGTGCTCGCACGCGGCGGGCCCCTTCGATGAGAAGGTCGCTTATGGCGCCGAATTCTTTGGCACCAGTTGCTGGGTCGCCCTGCAGGAACTCGAAGTTGGAAGCTATGAACGCCGGATCCCATCGCCAGATCCACCGACCGTCGTCGCGCTGCTGCAAGACCTTTCGGAGACCGTCCAAGTTCTTGGGCCGAGCGCGATGCCGGTTGTACTGGGCAATGACGTCCGCGGCCGCGTCGAGCGTATCGAATCCGTCGGGATGGGCGCCCATGAAAGACACGACGCGGCGTGCTCCGTGAAACTCCATTCGCGGAGTTATGTCGACCAGTACGACGGCTCCCCACAGATCGGCAGGCGCCACCAAATGCGTTCCCAACACCGTCATGCCGCCCAAGGATGCGCCAACGACAGCTGGCGGGCGGCCATCGCTGGCATATCGGCGAATCGACAGCAGGTCGGATGCAAGTCGGTCGAGATCGTATCGACCATCGGGGTCCCACTCGCTGTCGCCGTGACCGCGGGCGTCGTAAGCGACGACGGTATACCCGCGCGCGTGTAAGCGGCGCGCCGTAGTCGCCCAGGCATGGCGGTTCTGTCCACCGCCGTGCAGCAGTATGACGACCGCGCGGGCGGATTCGTGTCGGTAGACATCGGCTGCAAGGGCGGTTCCGTCTTCGTTGCGGACGCGCTCGAACGTTGAGGTCATTTGCTGTGTCCTCGATGGTCGCCTTGGGCAGCGTTCTCGTTCCGCGACCGGATCACGAGGCGCTCTGGGCGACGACGGTCACTGTTCCCTGTGCGGCGCATACCGGGCGTCCCGTATTGGTGATGTCGATCCTGGCGACGCCGCTACGCTTCCCCAGCGCGATGATGTCGGCGACCGCAACGCAGACTCCACTGGACACCGGACGTAGGAGGTTCAGTTTGAATTCGGTTGTGGCCACCCATGACCCAGGTGGGATCACCGGATAGAACACCACGCCCAAGCAGTGGTCGACCATCGCTGACAGGCATCCGCCATGCAGAGTGCCGAAAGGAGTCAACAAATCGGCTCGGGCGTCCATTTCCACTACCAGTCTCCCGGCGGAGAACTCGATGTGGCGGAAGTCCAAGTACTTGGCGAGCCCTCCCGAGGTTCCCCCCGCGTGCTGGAGCTCCTCGGCTATTTGCTTGTTGAACTGGGGGAAGTCCATGGTCAGCGCCTCGTTTCGTTCAGCGATACCGATGCCATCGCTGAGACACTACTCCGCAGTTGTCGCAGCAATGCAACTGTGAGTGTCGGCCAGTAGCGCGGGAAGCAGGAATCGGCGCAAGAAAGCATCGATTCCTTCGGGGCTGCGGTGCCGGGGGCCGCGAACCGCGAGCAAGCTGAGGATGATGCGCAAAATCCATTCGGCGGCGTCATCGACCGAAACGCCGGCTTCGAGTTGATGCCAGTGTGCGGCGAACACGGGTCGCAGAAACTCGGCGACGAGTTCGAACAGCGCCACCGACGTTCCCTCGGCCAGTCCCACGCCGGCGAGTTCATCGTCGCTGGCGAAGAGCATGCCGATTATCGGTTCGCGGCGTGCCGCGCGCACCGTGACTGCAACGAAGTCCAATATGGCAGAGCCCAAGTCGGTGTGCGCCAAGATCCGTCCGCTGGTGCGGTGCAGGTAGCGTTCCGCTGCGCGGACGATGACACCGGATACGACGGATTCGCGACTAGCGAAGTAGCGATAGACCGTGGCGCGCGATACGCCCGCATGCCTGGCGATATCCTCCATCGTGGTGCCCGACAGCCCCTTGCCTTGCAGGCACGTTTCGGCGGCGTCGAGTAGGCGATCGCGCGCCATATCGCGGTTTCGCCCAGGAGTCGCGTCGCCCCGCCGCAACGATCTCTTCGTCACGGGTACGAGTATGCCCTGTCAAGGGACTCGCTCTGTCGAACACCCGCGGTTGTCGCATGGAAACGGATGTGACAATATCGCAGTCGTGTCGCATAGAAGACCTCGACGATGAGCGTGATCTGACCGTTGGCCATCCCACCACGCACTCCGGTTGTCGTCGGCGTCGGTGAACTCACACATCGCGGTGAAGGCACCGTCGATCCCATCGATTTGGCCGCCGAGGCCGCGCGTCGAGCGCTGCATGATGCTTCGGCCGCGATCGGGCATCGCATCGATACCGTGGCGACGCCCGGAATCTTGATGATCCCACGCGACAACCCCGCGTCGAGGATTGCCGAAGCGACTGGGCTGACGCCGGATCATCGCATCAGTTGTCCGGTCGGCGGCAACACCCCCCAGTATCTGGTCGAGGTCCTCGGCCGCCGCATTTGGCGCGGCGTCAGCGACGCGGCTCTGATCGTCGGAGCGGAAAGCGGCGCGTCAGCACGCAAAGTCGCATCCGGTAGCGCACTTTTGGAGCCCAAACCCATCGCAGCACAGGACGAGTCACTCGGTGACACCCGCCCGGGACTGAGCGAAGCCGAGGTGGGCGCCGGGTTACATTGGCCGCACGAGGTGTACCCGATCTTCGAATCCGCGATCGCGGCCCGATCAGGCCGCACATTCGACGAACAGCGCCGCTGGCTGGGTGACTTGATGGCTCCGTTCACGGTTGAGGCGTCCCGACATCTCGAGCAGGCCTGGTTTCCGCGTGCCCGTAGCGCAGACGAGCTCAGCACGGTCTCCCCGGCTAACCGGATGGTGTGCGAGCCGTACCCGAAGCTGCTCAACAGCATCATCGCCGTGGATATGGCTGCCGCTTTCGTGATCATGGCCGCCGAAGTCGCCGAGGAACTCGGAGTGCCCAGTGATCGTTGGGTCTTCCCGTGGTCGTCGGCCACATGCAACGACGTGTATTTCCCGGTTCAGCGGCCTGATCTGGGTCGTTCCGCCGGAATAAGGGCCGCCGGCAAGGCGGTATTGGCGGCCAGTGGACTTCACATCGACGACATTAGATGGTTTGATTTCTACTCTTGCTTTCCTTCCGCGGTCGAGGCGGCGATCGACGCCTTGGATCTCGACCCGGCGGATGACCGCGGGTTCACGGTGACCGGCGGACTGCCCTACCACGGAGGGCCGGGTAACAACTATGTCAGCCATTCGATCGTCGAGATGGTGCGACGCTGCAGGAGCGACCCGGACGCCGTCGGGCTCGTGTCCGGACTGGGCTGGTACATCACAAAGCACTCGCTGGGTCTGTGGTCGGCGACTCCACCGCCAACGGGATGGCAGACTCCGGACATGGCCGATGCGCAGTCTGCGATCGACGGCACCTCCCTCCCGGTCGCTTCTCCCGCCGACGCATCCGGAGAGGCGACCATAGATGGATACACCGTCGTGCACGACCGTGACCAAGGCCCCTCCTGGGTGCCGATTTTCGCGCGCATGACCGACGGCCGCCGCGTCGCGGCGCGCAGTGACGATGCCGAGGTGGCGGTGGCAATGTCACGAGACATGTGCGTCGGACACCAAGTCGCCGTGCGGCAGGCGGACGGACACGTCGAATTCGAACTGTCGTGAACGCCGACGCGCTCGTGCTGACCAAGCCGCGCACCCTTGAACGGCGGCATCTTCCGGTGCCGCGCATCGACGACGAGTCCGGTCTCCTGCGGATCGAGGCGTGCGGGCTCTGCGGAACCGACCACGAGCAGTTCAGCGGACACCTGCCGACGGGGTTCGCCTTCATCCCCGGACACGAGATCATCGGCGTCATCGAGGGAATCGGTGACGCCGCGCGCGAGCGTTGGGGCGTCTCGGTGGGTCAGCGAGTCGCCGTCGAGGTGTTCCGATCGTGTCGGGAGTGCGACTCGTGCGGCCGCGGCGAGTATCGCAGGTGCTCGAGCAACGGCCTCGCCACCATGTTCGGCTTCGTCGACGTGAACATCCCGCCCGGCCTGTGGGGAGGCTATGCAACCCACCTGCATCTGCCGTTCGATTCCATGCCGTTGCCGGTCCCGGACGGACTCGACCCGATCGTCGCGACGTTGTTCAATCCGCTTGGGGCAGGGATCAAATGGGCTGCCATGTTGCCCGAGACAAGCCCGGGCGACGTCGTCGCGGTCCTCGGACCAGGGATCCGCGGGATTTGTGCTGCCGTAGCCGCCAAGGAGGCCGGAGCGGCATTCGTCGCGATGACCGGGGTCGGCCCTCGCGACCGAACTCGGCTAGCCGCAGCCCACCAGTTCGGCGTGGACCTGACCATCGACGTCACCGAAGACGACCCGGCGCAGGCCCTGCAAATGGCGACCGGCCGGCTCGCAGATGTCGTCGTCGACGTCACCGCGAAGGCGCCAGCCGCATTCGCGGACGCCGTCGCACTCGCGCAGCCCGGCGGACGCGTGGTGGTCGCGGGCACACGCGGCGGCGGCGGAGCGCCGGGCTTCGAGCCAGACCTGCTCGTATTCAAGGAACTACGCATCTTCGGTTCGTTGGGGGTCGACTACCCCGCCTACCAGAGCGCCATCGAGCTGCTGGTCTCTAGGCGTTGGCCCTTCGAAGAATTGCACCGCGAGATCACCGGTTTCGCCGGCCTGCCCGGGCTGCTCGACCTTCTGGCCGGCAACGAGCCGGACCGGGTCCCCGCTCTGCACAACGTCTTTGTGCCGATCGCCTGACAGCGCCAACTAGCGCCCAACCGGAAGGATCCACCGTGAGCAGCCAAAGCCGGGTTGACATGCTTGCCCTGACAGATGCCCGCGAGCGCGCCGCTCAATGCGGGATTCCGGACGCCATGGCTGAACTGTCTGTTTTCAGGATCGCGCTTCATCAGCCCCCTGTAGCCGTCGCATTGCATGGAATGCTGGAGGCGTTGCTGTGGAAAGGCGCGCTGGATGCGCGGCTACGGGAGCTGATCATCATGCGAATCGGCTGGGTCACTGATTCGGTCTATGAGTGGACGCAACACTGGAGGGTTGCCCGCTTGCTCGATGTGCCCGAACGCGACCTGCTCGGGGTGCGCGACTGGCAGAACGCCGGCCACTTCGGCGAAGCCGAGCGGGCGGTACTGGCGGCGACAGACGAGACGTTGCGTGACGGCACCATCTCGGATGAAACCTGGGCTGAGTGTCAGCGCGCGTTGCACGGGGACCCGGCCGTCCTCGTCGAACTCGTCGCCGCGATCGGGAATTGGAGATTGTTCTCAGCGCTGCTGCGGTCCTTGCACGTGCCGCTAGAAGACGGCCTCGAAGGATGGCCCCCTGACGGAGTTCGACCCTCCGTTGACTGAAGGGTGATCGGCTCGCCATGTCGACTCCGTGCTATGACTCTGCCCCTAGCACCTGTTGGTCGGGATCTGACGATGTCGAACGGTCGGGCGGTTGCATCTGCAGACGGCGATTCCACCACCGAGGATTGCGCCGGGCCTGAAGACTGAGCCGACGGAATTCCATCCGCTGCAGTCGAAGGAGAACTGGAACACCCAGCAGCGGGACGATCGCACCACGGACCGCACCTCGGCGACCATTCTCCAGCAATCCGGCTACAGCACTGAGCCCCGAAATGTAAAGAATACCGTTGTAAGGCACCAGGATTGGGCCGCATAGTCCTTCGCACTCGGACAGGCTTGGCACACCAAATCTCCAGCGCTTCGGCCAGTGTATGAAGTGAGCCAACACGGTCGTCAGGAACAGGCCGTTCACAACACCGAGGACAGCCTCGTGACGCTTATCGGCACGTTCCGCCATGCGAAGTACTACTGCGGTGCTCATGCCCCAACCCGTCGCTGCCGGCACCGGACCAATCACCGACGCGAACGGCATCGCAACTCCGGACAGCAATTCGTAGAAGACATGCGCGCTCGCTGACACGGCGCCAACTTGTGTGCAGATTTGCCGGGACGTCTTCGGACGCTGACGGGACGGCGGTAATGGCCCTTCCGCCCGCATCAGCGGAATGCCTGAACGCGCGATGCGGCCACGGCGCAACGCACTTCTTCGTGAAGAGGTCGTTCCATATGGCGGCTTTCACCACAAAAGTACTTGTCGACCTACACGTTACTCCGTAGCTGTTGGCCGCCATCGGCGTCGAAGAGTTCCTTGGTCCAACGTTCGAGGATTTCTGCGCTATCCCAGTCGTCGGGATGGAACCCGGCGTGGGTGTAGGAACGGAAGCGCTCAATCGCTGCTCGGCTGAACAGCGGGTTATGACGGAAGGCTCGAAGGCTGCGCAGCAACCGCACCGGGTTGTAGGCGGCACGATCGCCGGCCAGAGAGCGGGTGGTCTGGATGACCAACTCGGTGAACAATAGGAGACTGGCGATCCGCATTCCCCAGACCCTGGTGCGTTCGCTTCCACCGACCGTCTCGTAGACATCGAAAGCGACGGCCTTGTGCTCGCATTCCTCCAGTGCGTGCCAAAGCAGAATCGGCCGCACCTCGGTGTAGCCGATCAGTTCTTGAGCTTCGTCGCTGGTGAGAATGATCTCGGCGAATGTCGCCGTGTAGTGCTCGAGGGCTGCCGTCACAGCCAGGCGCATCTTGGGAGAAAAACGCTTCTCGAGTCGGCCAACCAACTTCTTGATATGCCGATCGATCCCCTCGGTGGGATAGCCCATCGCTTGAAGGCGATCGTTGAGCAGCCGATGCTGGTGCCGGTGGGTGGCCTCTTGAGCGATGAATCCCTTGACCGCCTCCTTCAGGTCAGCGTCGCTGATGTGGTCCCGGTACTCGCGGACTGACCGGATGAAGAAGTCTTCGCCTTCGGGGAACGTGGCCGACAAGGTGGACACAAAGTGGCTCATCACCAAGTCGCCATCGACGAAGTGCTGCCGACTGGTCTCAGCAGGCATGTCGAATCGGACACGGCGGGGCTTCGGGACGACCCGCGTGGTGGGCCGTGTGGACGAATCGTCGCTCATGTTGTTCTCCTGTTGTCATGGGCACTGATGATCTGACTTTACGCCTAGTCAGAATTAGATGGCAAGCTATGCGTTGTGCGATCGGTGCGGGTGTACAGCGGGATGTCCGCCGAGGAGCGTCACCGGAACAGGCGCACGCGTCTCATCGAGGCCGCGATGGAGTTGATCGGCACGCACGGCGTTGCCGCCGCCACGGTGACTGCCGTATGCGCTGAGTCCGGCGTGACGTCACGCTACTTCTATCAGCATTTCCCTGACAGAGACGCCCTCTTGCGAGCTGTCTACCAGCAGCTCTACGCAACCTTCCAGGAGGTGATAGTTGACGCGATCCCCGATGCCGGCGCCCCACCCGAGGTGCTCGCGTACGCGCCGATCCGCGGGCTGGTCAGCATGATCAACAATGATCCTCGACTGGGTCGGATCTTGTTCGTGGAATCTGCAACGGAGCCGCTGCTTCGGGAGTTACGCAGCGACATGATGACCGGTTTCACCGACCTCGTATTGCGTGAGGCCAGACTTCACCTTGACATCGCCGACTCCGCAGTGGGCGTTGCCCATTTGGCCTCGACATTGGGTGTGGGTGGGTTATTCGAAGTCTTGCGCCGCTGGCTCGACGGAGAACTCGAGTTCACCACCGATGAACTCGTTCAGCACTGCGCAGGTTTCCTGGGCAGCCTCGGCAGCTATGTGCTGCTGCAGAACGCAGTCGAGTCGGCCACGACCAAAGCCAAACCTCAGAGTTAGCTTCTGGCGCCTCCCGGCCGCGCTTCGCGAATGTCGAGGTGCCTCCGCTTGCTTCATTCCGGACTGAACACATGAACGCCGCTGTACAACATTAGAGGCCAGCGTCGTCGACCAAATAACGTTCGGCGAGCGTCTCGGCAAGCCGACTCGTGTGCTCCACGATCTCCCCCTGGATGACGTCAAGCAAACCTGCATGCCATGCGGTGATCAATTCGACGAAGCCACCAACGGCCACCAGTGTGTCCATCCGAAGGGCGGTTTCATCGGCTTCCGGCCTCAGGTGTGGCTCACTGGCTGCGATCACCAGGTGTGTCGCCTCCTGCAGTGCGACAGCGCGCCGATCCTGAAGCGGGGAACTGCCCACGTGTTGAGCCAGTAGAATCTTCGCCCTGCCCGGATCCTCTGCAATCCGGTCGACCACCGCGGCGATGGTCACGCGGATGGTCTCCATCGGCGGCTGCCCGATGCGTTCTGCGAGCGTCGCAGAAACCTCACCGAGCATCTCGTTGCGCACGCCGTCCCATGCAGCGACAAGTAACTCGTCGCGGGTCTTGAAGTCTTCGTAGAAGTAACGGTCGTTCAGGCCGGTTTTGGCGCACACTCCTCTCATCGTGACTGCTGCCCAACCGCTTTCACTCCAGATTTCCGTCGCGGCATCAATGAGGCGCTGACGGCGCTCCGCCCGGCGTTCAGCACCGGTACGCCCGCCCCATCTCTTCGACCGCGTCCGCACATGTCCATCTTGGCAAACCACAGTAGGTCGCAACACTTTGGTAGCATCCGCCCCCAATGGGGGCGCGTGCCACCATAGGACTCCGCGGAGGGCAGCGATTGACGATCAGAACGCTCAAACTTCGAGTTCTCAGAGACGTGGCAGCGGCTGTCGTCATTCCCGCCCCCAGCAGTGATCGTGCGGCACTGGCGACGGTGGCGGTAGGAGGCGCCCTGCACGCCGTGCAGGTATTCGCGGCCGACTGGCCCGCCGCAATCCCGTAGGGAGTCGACTCATGACGCTCTTGAGCGAGGCCCCCACCGGTCGCCGTCACCACTTGCACTACGTGCGGTAGCGTACCGATACCGGCAGTATCGCTACCAGTGGAGGCCAAGTGACCGACGGCAGTGCAGATGCCCCAAGCCAGGCCAAGCGGCCTGGTCGGCGCGCCAACGGATCCACCGATCCGGCCGACACTCGCGAGTACAGCGAACGGTTGGCGACCCTGGCCCGGTTCACCCTCCGACACAAAGCGCTCGTCATCGGGGTATGGCTAGGCGCCGCGGTGGTTCTCGCGCTGCTGTTCCCACAGCTGGAAACCGTGGTGCGCCAACAGTCGGTGGACCTCATTCCTCGCGACGCCCCGTCCTTGCAGACGGTTGACCGCATGAGCGCCGCGTTCGGCGAAGAAGGCTCGAAAACCATGGTGTTCGTCGCCATGGAAGACCCCACTGGCTTGACTCCAACTGCACGGCAGCGCTACGGCGAACTCGTGCGCCGGTTGCAGGCCGAGGGCGACCACGTCCTGCTGGTGCAGGACCTGCTGGCCGATCCGATTACCGAAGCTCAGGCAGTCAGCGCCGACCGCAAAGCCTGGTATCTGCCCGTCGGTGTCACCGGCACCCTCGGAGACCCCACGGCAGCCGAATCCTTGAACGCGGTGCGCGACATCGCCGCGGAGGTGTTCACCGGATCGACCACGACCGTCCAAGTGACGGGACCACCGGCGACCTTCAGCGACATGATCGCCTCCGCCGAGCACGACCTGCTGTTGATCTCGATCGCTACCGCCGGCGTGATCGCCCTGATCTTGCTGATCGTCTACCGGTCAGTGTTCACCGCGCTGTTGCCACTGCTGGTAATCGGGTTGAGCCTGGCGGTTGGGCGCGGCGTGCTATCCGCCCTCGGCGAGATGGGCATGCCGGTCTCCCAGTTCACCGTCGCATTCATGACGGCGATCCTGCTCGGCGCCGGAACTGATTACACAGTTTTTCTGATCAGCCGGTACCACGAGCAGCGCCGCGCCCAAGTACCCGCCGATCAGGCGATCATCCACGCCACCGCCAGCATCGGGCGCGTCATCCTGGCGTCCGCCGCCACCGTGGCACTCGCGTTCTTGGCCATGGTCTTCGCGCGGCTCAGCGTCTTCGCCGCCCTGGGCCCCGCGTGCGCCATCGCCGTGCTGTTCGGATTTCTGGCGACCGTCACCCTGCTGCCACCCGTGCTGTCGCTAGCCGCCAAACGCGGCATCGGTGAACCCAAATCCGATCGCACCCGCCGCTACTGGAACAGCGTCGCCGTCGCCGTGGTCCGCCGTCCGGTGCCACTGCTGATCGTCAGCCTGGCCATCCTGCTCGCCCTATCGGCAGCCGCTGCGACCATCAAAATCAGCTACGACGACCGCAAGGGACAACCAGACACCACGGCCAGCAACCAGGGCTACCAACTTCTGGACCGCCACTTCCGCAAGGACGTCGTCATCAGCGAGTTCCTCGTCGTAGAGAACCCGACCGACATGCGGACCGGGAGGGGGCTGGCCGATCTCGACGAGATGGCCTCTCGCGTCTCCCAGATCCCCGGCGTCACCAGGGTGTCCGGAGTCACCCGCCCCACCGGGGAGCGCCTCGACCAAGCAGAACTGGCCTGGCAGAACGGCCAGATCGGCGACAAAATGGCCGGCGCGGTCGCCGAGGGCAACTCACGCAAAGACGACCTCGCCAAACTCACAGGCGGCGCCGACCAGCTCGCCGACGGCCTCGCCCAACTCGATGGCACGGTGCGCACCGCCCTCGCGCCACTGGCCGGAATCCTCACCCAAGCTCAATCCGCGGGAACTCAGGTCAACCAGTTCCGCCCGCTGCTGCAACAACTTTCCGCCACCGCCCCCGCCGTCGACCAAGCCATCCAATCCGGCCCAGGACTGCGACCGCTGGCCAACCAGGCGCAGAACGCGATCACCCAGCTCGATCCACTCGTGGGCGCGCTCAACACCTCACCGTGGTGTGCCGCCACCCCGCAGTGCGCCCAAATTCGTGACCAGGTGAAGATTTTGGTCAGCCTGCGCGACAGCGGATTCTTCGACCAGATCGCCGACCTCGGGGACCGCTACGATCCCGCGACCAATGCCACCGTTGGTGGCACCCTCGCCAACGTCCAGAACGCAGTCGCCTCGCTGGACAAGGCATTCGGAGCCCTGGGTGATCCCGACGACCTGGCCACCAACCTCCGCCGACTACAGGAGGGAATCGGACAGCTGGCCTCCGGCGCTCAAGCACTCGCGACCGGTGTCCGCACCCTCGCCGACAGCAACATCGAAATGCTGTCCGGTATGAGCCAGATCGCCACCCAACTACAGAATTCCTCACGCGCAGCGGCGGACTCCGACTCCTCGAGCGGTTTCTACTTGCCCGCTAATGCATTCGAGAACCGGCAATTCACCGATGTTGCCAAGCAATTCCTCTCACCGGACGGCAAGACCGCGCGGTTCATGATCGAAAGCAGCCACGACCCTTACAGCGTCGAAGCCATGGAGCTCGCCAGCCGCATCACCGACACCGCCAACACCGCACGACCCAACACGTCGCTCGCCGACGCCACCGTATCCGTCGCCGGCTTCCCCGCCGTCAACTCCGATATCCAACGATTCCTATGGGCCGACTTCGCACAACTGGCCGTCGCCACCATAATCATCGTCGGCGTCATCCTGGTCCTACTGCTGCGCGCACTCCTGGCGCCGCTCTACCTCTTAGGCACCGTCGTGCTCAACTACCTCGCCTCGCTCGGCATCGGCGTTGTGGTATTCCAATGGGGACTGGGCTACGAAATCGCTTGGCCCGTACCATTACTGGCATTCATCATCCTCGTCGCCGTCGGCGCCGACTACAACATGCTGCTCGTCTCACGGCTCCGCGAAGAATCCGGGACCAACATCCGCGTCGGCGTCCTGCGCACCGTGGCAAACACCGGAGCCGTCATCACCTCAGCTGGTCTGATATTCGCCGCCAGCATGTTCGGCCTCATGGTCGGCTCAGTCGCCATCATGATCCAAGCCGGCCTCATCATCGGCTTCGGACTGCTGCTCGACACCTTCCTCGTGCGCACCCTCACCGTGCCCGCCATCGCCACACTTCTACGCGAAGCCAGCTGGTGGCCTTCCAAAGCAACGCGGACCCCAGTAGCTGACACCGCCACGCAGAAATAAGGAGCAACGCACTACTAGTGGAAGCGAGGAATGCGAGGAACGCGAGGTCCATTCGCAGACGTGATCTTTGGTTGCGGATCCGTCGTGATCTGGTGTTGCAAGCCCGTCGAGTAAGCGTCCAAACTGACATCCTGATTTCAAGGTTCCCGCTCTCGGTAAATCAAAGGCGGCCTTGACCACCAAGGTGTCTCAGTCCGCAGGCAGTCCGCAGTAGATTTTCGCGACTCCTGCGCGCGCCAACCCACCCAATGCAGCTGAGCTGGGAAAACTTACGCGGGCCAACGTACCCAACGTCATCAAAACCCCAGGTGGCGTGGTTCGGGACGAAGAGGTCGTGGGTTCGAATCCCGCCACCCCGACAGTGAAGAACCCGCTCTGAACTGGTCAAACAGGACAGGGCGGGTTCTTTCGTTTCTGGGCCCACATCCCGGGATCCCCGCGCCGGCGCCCGGTCAGATCGGCATCCGGTACCCGAAGTACTCGTGGTCCTCGTTGTAGCCGCCGTGGCCCCAGCCGACGTCGTCGATGGACGCCACGAACTCGATCGACTCGATCCACTTCACCATCTTGAAACCGAGCTCCAGCTCGTTGCGCAGCCGCAGCGGCGCGCCGTGCACCTCGCTGAGCGGGGCGCCGTTCATCTCGTAGGCCAGCAGCGTGGTCGGCTCGCGCATGTGCGCGATGCGGTGGCAGGCGTAGTAGCGGCCGGTGTCGGGTTCGGCGCCGTCGGCGAACGAGGTGAACACCACCCAGCGCGCCGTCGGCAACGGCCGCACGATGTCCAGCACGTCGGCCATCGCCACCCCGCCCCACTTGGCGATGCCCGACCAGCCCTGGATGCAGTAGTGGCCGGTGACCTGCTCGTGCTTGGGCAGTGCCAGCAGTTCCCGGTAGGACAGCTGCACCGGGTGGGCGACCAGGCCGCCGACCGTCAGCCGGTAGTCGGCCCAGCCGCCGGCCCGCAGCCTGCGGTAGTGCGGGCTGTCCGGCAGCCGGCCGTTGGACCAGTGGTAGGGCGTGATGTCGCGCTCCCGGTAGGTCGCCCGCGGGTGGATCCGCTCCATCCACTCCTTGATCGGGCCGACGACGGCGCGGCCGGTGCGCTGCACCAGCCGCGGGTAGCGCACGGTCAGCGGGGTGGCCAGCAGCCACAGCAGCGCCACCGTGCAGATCCCGGCCACCGCCAGCATCACCGCCCGGTACTCCTGGGTGTCGGTGCCCAGCACGATGTGGTTGAGGTTGCCGACCACCCCGGTGCACAGCACCATCGTCACGTGGCCGGCGACGAAGGCCACCATCCACACCAGCACCCCGAAGTGCACGCTGCGCGCCACCTGCCGGTTCAACGGCCCGCGGGCGGTGCCGAACCGGGCGGCGACGGCCGGGGCCTGCAGCAGCCCGGTGATCAGCGCCAGCGGGGCCGCGATGAACACCGTGCTGAAGTAGCCCAGCAATTGCAGCCCGTTGTAGTTGGTGAACCCGGCGTTGACCGGGAATTGCAGCGACGCGTACTGCACCAGCGTCGAGGCCGCGTTCGGCAGCACGGTCCAGGACTGCGGGACGATGCGCTGCCACTGGCCGGTGGCGAACAGCAGCACGTAGAACACCGCGCCGTTGAGCAGCCACAGCAGGTCGAAGGTGAAATGCCACCATCGGGCCAGGCCGATGGAATGCCGGAATCCCGGGACGCCCAGCCAGCCCGGCAGCGCGACGGCGTCGTCCTTGGACGTCCACACCCGCGCCGGGTCGGTCTTGTCCATCCGGTCCGCGGGCACCGGCCCGCGCAGCCGCAGCCATTCGGTGCCCGGGCGGCAGCCGGCGTTCAGATACAGCCGGGGATGGTCGGCCAGGATCTGCAGCCCGGAGCGGACGATGAACATCAGCAGCACCCCGTTGAAGAAGTGCTGCCAGCGCAGCCAGGCCGGGAAGCCGGTCGTCACCGCGGGCGCGTAGCTGGTCGAGGTGCCGGGATAGCGGCGGATGAAGTCCTGCATCCAGGCGTAGTCGCGCAGCTGCCGGGCGACCAGCACCAGCACCAGCAGCCCGATCACCGCGGCCACGACCAGCCACAGCGCGCCGAACCAGCGCCGCCGCAGCCGCAGCGCCGGCAGCCGGGCCGGCACCTGCGCGATGCCGCCGCCGAAGCTGCCCAGATCAATCCGGCCCCGGGCCTCCGGCGGCCGGCGATCCGGCCGTCGCGGCGGGGCCCCCGCGCCGTCGCCGACCGTGACGGGCCGTTCATCCAGAAACATCTCGTCAGCTTTCGCACTACCCCCCGGGGGACTGGCCGGCTGGTACCGGCCGATCAACCACGATGCTGCGCGCCGATCATTTGCTGGATCTGAGAGGGCGCGCAGATTTCGGGATGAACGACCACCGAGCGCGGTCTCGTATGATCCGGGGCGTGCTGCGCTACGCGATTCCCGGGTTCACGCTGATCGCCGTGCTGGTCATGCTCACCGCCGCGGTGCTGCAATCCAACCTGCTGTGGATCGTCATCAACATCGGGCTGGTGCTCTACTGCATCGTCTGGATCGGCTGGGAGCGCCGCCGCGGTCCGCGGGAGTAACCGGCGGCGGGGCGACGCGGGGTTGTCACACCCGTCGGGCACCATATTGGCCATGCCCACCGGAGATGACGACGCCCGCCGCAAGGCCCGCGGCGCGTTCTTCACCCCGGAACCGGTGGCCCGCTTCCTGTTTGACTGGGCGGTGCGCCGCCCCGGCGACGACGTGCTGGAGCCGTCCTGCGGGGAGGCGGTGTTCCTGCACCAGGCCCGGCCCGGGCACACCGGCCGGCTGACCGGGGTGGAGATCCATCCGGCCTCGGCCCGACGGGCCCAGCGCGGCCTGCGCGACGCCGGCATAACGGCCACCGTGGTCGCCCGGGACTTCTTCTGCCACAACGAATTCGGCGACTACGACGCGGTCGTCGGCAACCCGCCGTATATCCGCTACCAGGACTTCACCGGGGAGGCTCGGGCGCGGTCCCGCGAGGCCGCGCTGCGCGCCGGGGTGGCGCTGCCCCGGCTGGCGTCGTCGTGGGCGGCGTTCACCGTGCACGCCGCCGGGCAGCTGCGGCCGGGCGGGCGGCTGGCGCTGGTGCTGCCGGCCGAGCTGCTCAGCGTCAACTACGCCGCCGGGGTGCGGCAGTTTCTGATGGACAATTTCGCCGCGGTCGGCCTGGTGCTGTTCCAGGAGCGGGTGTTCCCCGGCGTGTTGGAGGAGGTCGTGCTGCTGCTGGCCGACGGCTACACCCCCGCCGGCCCCGGCGCCGGACACATGGACCTGTGGCAGGTGCGCGACGCCGACGGCCTGACCGGGCTCAGCGACGCGCGGCGCTGGACCCCGCCGGCCGGCGGCGCGAAGTGGTCGGGCGGGCTGATGTCGGCGGCCGGGCAGGCGGCGTTCGACGACGCGGTGGGCGCCGGGTTCGCGCCGCTGCAGCACTGGGGCGAGACCACCCTGGGCATGGTCACCGGCAACAACCGGTTCTTCGCGCTGTCCCCGGACCGCGTCGACGCGCTCGGGCTGGCCGACGACGACGTCGTCGCGCTGTCCCCGCCGGGCTCCCGGCACCTGCGCGGGCTGTCGCTGACCGCGGGAACGTGGCGCGAGCTCGGCGACGGCGGCGCGGCCGGCTACCTGTTCCGGCCCGCCGGGGAGCCGTCTGCGGCGGCGCGCCGGTACATCCGGGCCGGGGAGAACCTCGACGTGCACCGGGCCTACAAGTGCCGGGTCCGCAGCCCGTGGTGGCGGGTGCCCTACCTGCGCCCGGCCGACCTGTTCCTGACCTACATGAACGCCGACACCCCCCGGCTGACCAGCAACCGGGCGCGGGCCCATCACCTCAATTCGGTGCACGGGGTGTATCTGCGCGACGAGCTGCGCGCCGACGGGATGGACCTGCTGCCGCTGGCCGCGCTGAACTCGGTCACCCTGCTGGGCGCCGAGACCGCCGGCCGGGCCTACGGCGGCGGGCTGCTCAAGATCGAGCCGCGGGAGGCCGATCACCTGCCGGTTCCCGGCCCGGAGTTGGTGCGCGCGCACGCCGCCGGGCTGCGCCGGGTGCGCCCCGGGGTCGCCGCGCGACTGCGGGCCGGCCGGCTGCTGGAGGCCGTCGCCGTCGTCGACGAGGTGCTGCTGGCGGCGGTGCCGGCGGGGCAGCTGGCGGCCATCCGCGCCGACCACGCCGACCTGACCGCCCGCCGGGTGGCACGCGGGCGGTCCCGTGGCGGCTAGACCGAGCGCCAAGGCGGCGGCCTGGCCGCTGTTCGACGCCATCGTGGCCCGCGCGACGTTGCGGGAGGTCAACCCGTGGCAGCCCGGCGGCGGCTTCGTCCCGGACTACCCGACGCTGGCCCGGCTGCTGGCGGTCCCGCTCCGGCTCGGCGCCGAATCCCGCTCCGGGGTGCCCGCGCTGGCCGTCGACGTCTGGGTGGCCCACGAGCTGCGCCGCGCCGGCCTGGACCCCGATGCGGTGTGGCCGCGCGCCGAACCGCCCCGGGTGGTGGACCGCGACGTGCTGGCGTTCATCCGCGCCATCCCCAAGGGGATGGGCCGCGACGAGCTGCTGGCCCGGCTGCGCGACGGCAGCGGCGGGGTCGGCACGGCGTCGGCGAGCATCGCCGGGAAGAACTACCTCAAGCAGGTCGACGTGATCGTGTCGAGCTGGCAGACCGGCCCCGAGCTGCTGATCTCGACCAAGCGGATGGACTCGTCGTTCGGCAAGAACGCCGCCAACCGTGTGGAGGAGTCCTACGGCGACGCCAAGAACCTGGCGCTGCGGCACCCGCTGGCC
>Ga0116153_10001115_pt1 | contig 27296 bp, 14 predicted proteins | sample AD_UKC028_MetaG_FD_89896 | JGI IMG/M metagenome (GOLD analysis project Ga0116153, IMG submission 89896) | Active sludge microbial communities of municipal wastewater-treating anaerobic digesters from USA - AD_UKC028_MetaG | ecosystem: Engineered > Bioreactor > Anaerobic > Digestate | place: USA...
CGGAATTGTCCATCCAGCCGGGTGAATTCGAGATAGGCGCGCTTGGCGCGATCCGGATCGACGTCCTCGTCATAGACAAACGCCCGCCACATGACCATGCCCTTGTGCGGAGCCAGGGCGTCAGCCAGCACATTGGCCCCCTGGGCGTGCGTGCGGCCATATGTTTTGGGGCCGGGCTGTCCCTCGGAGTTTGCCTTGACGAGAAAACCGCCAAAGTCGGGAATGAGGCCGTAAATCTCGTCCGCCTTGGCCTTCCACCAATCGGCCACCTTCCGATCCAATGGATCGGCGGTGGACAACCCGCCCAACCGCACCGGCGCCGCGAAGTTCGCGCTCAAGTACATCCGAACACCGAAAGGCCGCCAGAGATCCGCGAGCGCCGCCGCCTTGCGGAGGTATTCCGGCGAAAGAACGCGAACATCGGCATTGACGTTGTTGATCACGGCCCCATTGATGCCAACGGAAGCGCAGGCGCGCGCGTAATCCGTGTAACGCGCGTTGAGTTTCTCCGGCAGCTCATTCCATTGCCATAAGGATCGTCCGGCATATCCTCGTTCGATCGTCCCGTTCAGATTATCCCAGTGGTTCATCAGCCGAACCTGGAGCGAAGGCCGTTCGGCAATGTCGAGCCGGCCAATGGGTTGGCCCGTTTGCATCAGGCGCAAGAAGTGAAAAGTGCCGTATAGCGCCCCCGTTTCCGTATTGGCGGCAATCACGGTCACGCGATGGTTCGCAATCGTGCTCGATCGGATGAGGTAACCTTCGTCACCCACGGCACGCAAATCGCCCATCCAATTCAAATCCCGGACCCACGCCGAATGGGTGGGTGTGCCAACAAGGAGTGCGCCCGCCTGAAATCCATTTTGATTCCGCAAAACCGCGCGGCCAAGCATGGACGCAATGGCCGCATGCAATTCATCCCGGATGATTCCAGACGTGGCTGAGGAACCGTCCACGTGGATTTGCCGCACAATACGGCGATAGCTTTTTGCAGCGCGCCCCGGCGATGCGTATCGCAGCCAAAGCTGGCTGCCATCTTCGTCCTTTAAGGGCGTTTGGGAACCGGTGGCATCCCCTGCGGTCATGCAACCGCCAGCGCAAAGCCCTGCGGCGCCGGTCAAACCTGCCACTATAAATCCTCGCCGGGATAGTTTCATGCCTGGATCAAGGAAAACCAATTTTTGCCGTTGCCGCAACAAGATCTCTCTCGCCGCCAGCCATGCTCCTCATGAACCGGTTAAAGGTAGGGCACGACTGCCAGGCGCACCGGATGGGAGGCGGCCGGCCCAGCGGTCCGGCCCTACCCGGTTCAGGGTCCCCATGCGCGCCAATCCGCCTACCGTCCGAACTGCTCATGAACCGCTCGTTTCGGAGGGCCGAGTTATACGAAGCCCGGATGCCGAAATAGGGGGACTCGCAGGAGCTCGTCCCTCCGAGGCTTATGGGCGCACGCGTTTCGCGTTCCCCCAGGGCAGAGCGCTAACTATTCAACAAGTCGTTGAAATGGATCTCCAGGAGTTCCTGGCGACCGCTTTGGAGCACTGGCTCACCGGCCTTAAGCACGTATTGTTCGAGCGCATCGAGACTGGCTTTGCCGGACAGGATCTTTTTGCCAAGCGGACTCTTCCAGGAGGCATACCGGTCCTCGATGATCTGATTATAGGGTTTGTCGGAAAGGATCTTGTCGGCAACGAGCAATCCGCGCGCAAAGGCGTCCATACCGCCAATATGAGCGTAGAAGAGATCCATCACGTCATTGGAACCGCGACGGCACTTCGCGTCGAAGTTAAATCCGCCGGTGTTCAGGCCGCCCTTTTGCTGCAGGACCACCATCATGGCCGTGGTTGTCGAATAGAGGTTGGAAGGGAACTGATCGGTGTCCCAGCCGAGGAGGAGGTCGCCAATATTCGCATCGATGCTTCCGAGTTTGTTTTCGGCGGCCGCGACGGTCAGTTCGTGTTCGAAGGTATGGCCAGCCAAGGTCGCGTGGTTGGCTTCGACGTTGATTTTGAAATAGTCATACAGGCCATGGGCGCGCAGGAAGCTCAGGACGGTAGCGGTGTCAAAGTCGTATTGGTGCTTGGTGGGCTCGTGTGGCTTGGGCTCAATCAGGAACTGGCCCTTGAAACCAATCTTCTTTTTGTGGTCCACGGCGAGCTGCAGCAATGCGGCGAACTGTTCCTGTTCCTGCCCGTAGCGAGTGTTGAGGAGAGTTTCGTAACCTTCCCGCCCCCCCCAGAACACGTAGTTTTGGCCGCCCAACTCGTGGGTGGCCTCGATCGCGTGCTTCAGCTGCGCGGCCGCGTAGGCAAAGACATGGACGTCCGGATTGGTTCCCGCCCCGTGCGTATAGCGGGGATTGGAGAAGAGGTTGGCGGTCCCCCAGAGCAGTCGAGTCCCAGTGTCTTTTTGCAGTTTTTTCGCCAGGGCGACAATGGTTTCCAGGTTGTTGCAGGATTCGGCAAACGTGGCACCCTCAGGCGCAATGTCCCGGTCGTGGAAACAATAAAACGGAGCGCCCAACTTCTGGCAAAACTCGAAATTGGCGCGCAGCGTGTTTTCGGCGGCTTCCATCGGCGAGCCGACATTCCATTCCCGCACCCATGCTCCGGGGCCAAACATATCGGCGCCGTTGCCCTTGAAGGTGTGCCAGTAGGCGACGGCGAACCGGAAGTGCTCGGCCATGGTCTTGCCGCGCACCTTTTGTTTGGCGTCATACCACTTGAAGGCGAGTGGATTTCGACTGTTGCGGCCTTCGAAGGCGATGGGGGCTTGAACTTTGGGAAAATAGGTTTTCATAACTTGTTGCTTTCGTTTACAAGGAATGCACCACCCAAATAAAGTTTATGCAATAGCCTTTTTTCGTAAATCGGTGTAAAGTTTCCTTCGTGAAAAGACTGCGGCGCATTGTGCTTATGGTGGACGCCTCCCGCGCTTACGGGCGGGGCATCTGTCGCGGGGTGGCCGATTACGCGGAGCGGCACGAGGATTGGCTTATTTTGCCGCACGAGCGCCCGGAATTGAACGAGCTGCCCGATTGGCTGCGGAAGTCCCGTGTGGATGGCTTCATTGCTTACATTCCCAACCGGAAGTTGCACCACCGCATCAGCGCGCTGGGCGTGCCTGTGGTGGACGTCCACGGCCGATGTCGCGCTTCGGACATACCGGTGATTGAGTCCGATGCCCGGGTGATTGCCTCGATGGCGCTGCGGTTTTTTATCAAGTCCGGATTTCAGCATTTGGCGTACTGCGGGTATCCCAGCGTATTTTTTTCCGATCAACGCGAAGAGGCGTTTCGATTGCAGACAGACCCTCTGAAGCGAGGGGCCCATATCTACGCCCCGCCCTCGCACGCGCAAGTGGGCGAGGATTTGTATCAGTTCGAGAAAGGAACCGTGACGCACGAGGCCGCGCTCGCCACATGGTTGCGATCGCTTCCGAAGCCTGTGGGGCTTCTGGCGTGCAATGATATCCGCGGCCAGCAGATCATCAACGCATGCCGGGAGTCGGAGATCCGGGTGCCCGAGGAAGTCGCGGTGCTGGGCGTCGACAACGACGAAATCATCTGCCGGCTCTGTCGGCCAACCCTATCGACTATAGAGCCCGACGTGGAGAGCATCGGCCGACTGGCGGGTGAATTGATGGCCGCGCAATTCAGCGGCCATTCCGTTGAGGCCTCCTACCAGGTGCCGCCCCGGCGCGTCGTGGAGCGGCGGTCGACGGATGTTGTCGTGGCCAGCCATCCGCTGGTGGTCAATGCAGCCCGGCTCATTCGGGATCGTGATTGCGCCGAGGTTTCGGTGGATCAGGTCTGCGAGGCGGTGGGCACTTCGCGTTCGACCCTGGATAAACTGTTTCTCACGCACCTGGGCAGGTCGGTGGCGGGGGAGATGACCCGGATTCGCGTTCAACGCAGCCAAGGCCTGCTCCAGAGTTCGGACTTGCCGTTAACCGAGATTGCGAGGCGTTGCGGTTTTTCATCGGCCACGTATTTCTGCCGGTTCTTCAAACGCATGACCGGGCAGACGCCGGATTCCTACCGGCAAACGTGGCGAGATAATAGTCACTCCAGTGAAGGCTAGACCGATTGCCATAATAGATTTCCAGAATGGTGGAGCCGAGGAGGGCGAGGGCGAGGCGCCATCCCCTGTGGCGTCCACCGCATAACTTGACCGCCTCAGCGCTTCGCTAATGGAGCGCTGAAAACGCTGGGAATCTTCAATGAGGAACAGGCGCACAAAAGTGGCAATGCCTCTCAAGATTCCCGATGGAGTTTAGAACTGAGGACATGGACGCGTCCGGCTCACGGCGTATTCGGTTGCGGCGGCGCCAGCCGAACCCGAAGTCTGAAGAACCGCTGAACGCCACCGCCGACCGGCACGGTGTCGCGCATGGTAATCCGCTCGGTGTCGCCCAAGTGTATCGTTTCATGAACAGTGGTGAGTGTTTGCCAATCGGTGGAGAAAAGGCTCGATGCCGCCACCACTTCATAACCGCAATCGGTTGCCGCCTTGTTGCGCGTGTAGCTCATCGCGCCATACGCTTGGCCGTTAGCCGTGACGAGGGATACCGTGGGCCAGGCATCTCCGGCCGCCATTTTCGGGTCGGTCCCCAGGGCGTATTCGATCGCGTTGACGCCGGCATCGCCATCGGGATCGGCGCCGGGCGCGATCAGGGTCAGGTCGCATTCGCACGGCCAGTTGGTCGCGGTCCAATGCTCGAAGGGTTTCAGCGGCAGGATATGGAACGTGAAGGGTGTTTCCGGCGAGACGATGTTCGTGGTTTGGCCGGGGCGGCGTCCGCTGGCCTGAAAATAGACACGATAAACGCCGCTGGTGGTGAATCCCCAATTATGGTGTTCGTGCGCGCCGACGAACGGCGTGAGCTTGTCATTCGAACCGATGCCGTCGCGGGTGTCCATCTTGAGGTCAAAACTGCCGAAGCCCGTTGTTTGCCAGACCAGAAAGTGGCCCGGGCCCTCGATGCGCGTGAGCTGGATGGTCAGGGGATCGTCGAACGTCCCGGGGGCGATAGGCTCGGCGGAGACGCCCACGTAAGGCACACCGGCATAGGGATTCTGCGGCAAGATCCAAAGCGGATCGCCCTCGTTGCCCATGGGGGTGCCGGCCGGGAGGGCGAACTTCATCGATTCGGGGCAAACCACAACGCACTGGTTGCTGGCGTAGAAGGCGCCGCCGTGATCGTCGTCCGAGGCCATCAGGCTGAGCGAGTTGCTCACCGCGTGGAACTGGACGGACAGCAGATCCACGTGCTCGTGGGTGAAGGTGTAACATTGCGCCCGCAGGCGCGGCGCGCCAGCCAGGGCCAAGCCCGCTGAGACCAGAATGAAAAAGACGGTCTTGTTCATGGGATCGGTGCGTTCATAGGTTGGCTGTCTTTCTCGATGATCTCGAGCCGGAAGAACCGTGGACGGTTCTCGAGCGACACGTCTAGGGTAATAAATTGGCCGGTGCCTGCCACCGGGTCCACCCCGGGATGGGCCACCCACTCTCCACTCGACAGGTCAGTGGTGGATTGAAGATGATACTCATGATGCTCGCGGGAGAGCCACTCGATCGCCAGCGTGGTGGTATCCTTGCGCGTCACGGAGAGCGCGGGGGCGTATTGCACCTCGAAGAGGTATTCCGCCACGTCGCTCGTGTTGGTCTCGCCTGTGGCCGCCAGCACGCCCGACGCCTGGAGGCCGATGCGATATTGGCCGGGCGTGCTGAACGCCCAGTGAACATGGGTGTGGCTGCCGGCCGTCAGCGAGCGCGCATCACTGGCGTCGATGCCATCCCGGCTGTTCATGGACACGACCGGGTTGCCCAGCGGGTCCAGGTGATAAAGCATGAAATGGCCCGGTCCGGTGACGCTCTTCAGGGTGAGCGTAACGGTGTCCTTCGAGAAGAGGCCGGGGGCCAGTTCCTCGGTGCCCAGACCCAGGAACAGGAGGTCGTGTTGCTCCATCGCCGGAAGCACCCAGATCGGGCTGCCGGCGGCGCCGAGGAAGTCGAAGCGCGGATCGCTCGACACCTTTTGCACGGCGTGACCGGCCACTTCGAGCACCACGTGCTCCGGCTCGAATTCAAGGTCCGCCTCCTCGGCGTGCACGTGCAGATCCCAGGCACCGTCCTCGAAGTTTACCCCCACGTCGGTGTGGCCGGAGTTGAGCACAGGCAAATCGTTGGCACGAGCCGCGCCAACCAGGGCTAAAACGCCGGCAGTGACAATCGCCCGAATGAAATTGAATTTGCTTTTTTGTGCCAGGGCAAAGACCGCCGAACCGGAGCGCAAAGCGGCGGCGTCGGGTCTTCCCAGGCCATGGAGTTGTGAATAGTTCATAGGACTTTGAGGTTCGGTGGTTTGGCAAAGTTGTCGCCCGCCTCGATGCGGGCTTTCAGGCGCGCGGCGGCGATGCTCTCAACGTGGCCATCGGCGAACAGGTAGTTGGCGGAGGATCCGTGGCGATCGGGCTGGATATCAGCCGTGACGCTGCCCCAGGAGGTCCAGTTGCGGGAGTGGGTGTGGTCGTTGTAGACATTGACCCCCGCCGTATTGGAGATCTCGAACGTGGTGATGGTCTCAGTAGGCCGCGGCAACGCATCCAGTTTTCGGTAGCTCTCCAATGAGCCGCCAAATGGATCCACAAGATCGACGGCGGTGTATTCATTGAGGGTGTAGCTCGAGGCGTTGTTCGTCCTCCGCTGGTTGGCTTTGGGATCGGCCGGACACAGGCGAATGCGATCCACGTGGCCCACGTAATCGGTAAGCTGGAAAATCCAGGACGCGTTGGTCGAAGCGCCATGAGTGGTGGTCGGCCCAAGGCCGCCGTTGTCATCGGCGTACATGCGAAAGCCCAAACCGATTTGACGCAGGTTGCTCAGGCAGCCTGCCTGTTTGGCCTTGGCTTTCGCGCGACTCAAAGCCGGCAGGAGCATGCCGGCCAACACGGCGATGATGGCGATGACCACCACCAATTCAATGAGCGTAAATGCGCCACGCCGGCGCGCCGGCGCTAAGATGCGATTCATGGAGTCAGATGCCTGATTTGCGCGCCGCTGCGACACGGCGCAGGGCCAACAGGCGGGCCTCTATCGGGATTTCGAGCGAGGATCTCCTCGGAGCGGCTCAGGCCGGCGCCCCCCCAGGGCACACTTCAGGCGGGATCGCGCTCCGAGGCCATCACAAACCTAGGCGGGTAGGCAAGGCGGAGCGCGGGCTGGAAACATCCGAACATCGCCCGGGCAGTGGAACAAAGCCGATGCGATGGGTTGGCCGTCGGACACCTCCGGCGGAAGGGGAACCGCGAGGGCAAGGTCGCTGACCAAGACCTGGCCTTTCGCGAGCAGGGTGGCCACGCACTGGTGGCTGTCCCAGTCAGCATCATGGCCGTGAAAAGCCTCGTGCAGTTCGGGCCAGGCGGCCAAGAGCATGACGAAGAGGTAGGAAGCAAGCGCGACGATGGCGGTTAACCGCTTGACCCGCGGCGGCCATAACGATCGGCCAACGCGCGTCAGCAGGCTTGTTCTCGCCCCCCGAGGCATCGCATCCCCAACTCCTGTTCGCTCTTGTTGCAAAGCAATTGCATTAATGCACCGAATAAAGCCGGCTGCAAGCCAATTCTGCTCCAGGACAGAACCCCGGCCCGGCTTAGCGGCCTAATCCATAAATACACTGACGTTTGGTGCGCTCAAATGGACCGGTGGCCAGGCGAATTGGCGCGCATGGGGCCCCTGCGGGTGGGGTCGGACGCTGGGCTGACCGGGCTCTCCGGGATTAAACCCGGCGCGCCCAGCGGTCGCGCCCTACCTTCCCGGCGCGCCTGGCAGTCGCGCCCTACCTTCAACCGGTTCATGGGGAGGGCCGTCGGCGAGCTTGCTGGCAATCGGGGCAAATCCCGAAGAATTCGAGGCGGTGCTGGATCTCGACAAAGCCATAATGGCTGGCCAGGGAGGATTCGACCTCCCCGAGGATGCAGTCGTCGAGTTTAACGATGCGATCACATTGGCGGCACAGCAGGTGATGGTGGTGATGGCCGGAGGGATCATCATCGGCGATTTCGAACCGCGCCAAACCATCTCCAAAGTCGACGCGGTGGACCAGGCCCATTTGTTCGAAGAGGGTCATGCAACGGTAGACGGTGGCCAAGTCGCACGTTCGTCTGCCGACCGCTTCGGCAATTTGCTTCGGCGTCGAGGGGCATCGCAATCGCAGGAGCGCCTCGAGGAGGAGTTGACGCGTGCGGGTGACGCGGCCCGCCTGTCTTCGAATCAGCTCCTGCCATTGCGAAGGAGGTGAGCGGTGGTGGCAGCCATGGTCTCGATATGACTTCATTAATGCGCCAACCTTAACAAAGCCGAAGCCGCGATCCAAGCCCTCAACGACGTTCCGCCGAAGCGACGGAATGTGGGCCCCGATTTGCGGAGAAAAAACGGCTGCAAGCACGCGAAAGCCGTGTCAATGAAGGAGGATAGAAGGAGAAGGCCGGGATCTCTTTGCCGGCATCATGGATTACGGGTGTTCGCAGGGCTCAGCAAGGTAGTGTAACTTGCGGCGGGAAGAATGAACTCGTCTTTGCCGGTTTGCACCCCGATACGCCCTTCTTTCTGCATTCCCCGGTTTGCATCCGTCACAAAGCGATGCAAGACCGGCACCGATTTTGGAAGCCCGGAAAGCATGGCAGCACGTTGGGCGCCTCGGTTTACGATATGCACCGCGTACGCTCCATTGGCCAAGTCGCCGAACGCCGCACAGGTGACCTCGGACCGGTCCGCGGTGATGGGCAAGGCGAAGGCGCCGGCAGGGGTGGAGCCCAACTGTTTGAGATTCCAGAAGCGCTGCGTCGGTTTGAGCGGCCCGGCCTCGCCGTAGACACCGCCTCCGGTCAACACGGAGTAATCCGTCGTCAACTGCCATTCCATGAGGGTGGCCGGCTGGCCATACGCGCAGCATCGGACATACAGTTCGATCTCCTCCAGTTGGAACCAAGGTTCAAGCCGGACGCTCGGATACTCGTGCAGATGCGCGTCCGGGCCGGATTCTGTGATCAGGAGGGGCACGCCCAACTCTCGGGCGGCCTCAGCCCAGCCGGTCAGGGCTTCCGCGGTGCAACCGCGCCAGGTGTGGAAGGCCACGGCGCCGATGTAACGGTGCGTGGCCGGATTGGCCAGGGACGGACGGATGAAGTCGAGCGCGGCGGGGGTGCCGTGCGCGGTATCGCCCAGGAGCAGCTTGGTGGTCAGCCCGCGCTGAACCAGTTCCGCCCCCATTCGCAGGATAAACTTAACATGCTCCGCGGGAGTCTGCCGCACTTCGACCCCCGTTTCGGGCTCATTGAACGAGAAATAAACGGCTTCGACACCGTACTGCTCTTTGAGAAACACAAGGTAGCTGGCGAGCGAGGAGCAGATTCGATCCAGCTTGTTTGGATTCAACGCGGTGCCACGCAACCCGGGCGGTTGCGAAAGTGCGCGAGCCCATCGGGGCGGAGACCAGGCGCTTAGGATCACAGGGATTCGTCGGCGAGCCAAGGTGCGAGCCATGGCCATCGCGTCGTTGACCTTCTGGTTGACTTGCCCGGCGCGGGCGGCGACGAGTGGATCCGACAGTTCCTCGGGGTCCCATTCGGCCCAGGGCATATCAAGACGTCCCCACGCAACCCGCAGATGATCCAGGTTATACTGCAAGACAGCAGAATCCGTTTTGGGAAACTGCAGGCGGAAATTGCCGCCAATCCCTTCGAAGGGCCGACCCGGCTTGGTCACATCCAGGACCAGTCTGACCGGCTGCAAGTCAGGGGATGCGCTGGCGGCAAAACGAAACGAGGCCTTGGCGGTGCGTCCTGGGGTTGCGTCGCCCGCGAAAAGCTCCAGATACACCTGGCATCCCGTCGGCTGACCCGCTGGACCGTTGGCGAGGAACTGTTGGCGTATCGACGGATCGTTGAGCGCAGTGGGGCGATTCGACGCCTCGCGTCGGACCCGGACGGTTCTGGGTTCGTTCCAGCGAATCTCGAGGTTTTTTTGGGGCCCGACAATCTTCATCCCGGTTGCTGTCTGGCGCAGGAGTTCCGGTCCATTGCCCTGCGGCGCCCGCGAGAGCGTCAGGGATGTTGGACCGGCCGTCCCGGTTTGCACCAGTGCAAGGGTTCCCTCGCCGAATTCTGTGTCGGGCAATTCCACACAAAAGTAGGCTCCTGCCAGGGACAGGTTTGTTTTGGAGGTGACCTGAAGTTCGAGGGTCGCCTCACCGGGCGTGGTATCCTCCAGCACTTGCCTGAACATCATCCCTTCGATTTCGGATTCCACCACGGCTCGGGCCCCCGTCCGAGAATAGCGGGGGCGTTGGAGATATTTGACTGCGGAAGAAAAGCCCACCCATTCCGGATGAACCATCCTTAATCCTGCCTCGAATTCCACGGGCGCCCCCGAGACTCGCATGCCAGCCAGGTTCCCCCAGGGCGTGAGGATGGTTTGGGCATCGGCATGAGGCGAATACAGCTGAAAGACACCGGTCAGCGCCAGGGTGACCACAAAACATCTTGTTTGCATTACGCTCCTTGTTTTCCTTGAGGCAATCACGGAAAATTCTCTCCCATTCGACGGGAGGACAACGGAATTATGGCAAACTCACGACGGGGGTCAAGCGAGTCGCATCGACCGACCCGCAGCCAATTCTCTCCCCATGAACCGCTCGTTTCGGAGGGCCGAGCTACAGGAGGCCTGGATGCCGAAATAGGCGGACTCGCAGGAGCTCGTCCCTCCGAGGTTCATGGGCACAAGGCGCACGAAGAGAGAACCCCAGCAAATGCCCTTCCGGCTCACTCGGGCCTTTCATACTGCAACAGTCCGAACCCGAGATTGGGCTCGCCATAACTGATAACAATCCGCAAACTGGCCTTAGCGAGAGCAGCCTTTGTTCGTGCGATCCGTTCGAGCCATGAAAACAACCGCTCACAACGAGCCGTCCGATCCGAAGTTGCCGGCCCTATCTCGCCCGCTTCGGGTCGTGGCAGCCCATTGCCTCCCATGAAACGCTTGGCCCTCCGTTTTCTCCTGCCGTTCGGTTGCCTGGTGATTGCATTTTCGGCCTTCGTGCTTTACCGGGCCCATCATGTGAGTCAGCGGCATGTTCTTGAACTGCTCAACCAACAGATGTCCCTGGCCATGGAGTTCAACTTGGCCATTCGAGACTATGCGGGCGAGCAAATCCGCCCGGCGATGGAGCGGTTGGTGGGCAAGGACGAATTTCATCCCGAGACCATGTCGACATCCTTCATTTCCCGCCGAATCTTCGAGGCGGTCCGCAACAAATTTCCCGATTGCGTCATCCGTTTTGCGTCCGATGACCCGCGCAATCCCCTCAACCTGGCCACCCCCGATGAACTCGGGGTGATCGAATACTACCGACAAAATCCCGGGGCTGAGCCGCGCATTCAAGAGATCCAAATCGAGGGCCAGCGTTATTTGGCCCATTTCACCCCGCGCTGGATGAAATCGGAATGCCTGCGGTGTCATGGCGACCCGAAGGATGCCCCTGCGGCCCTGCTGGCGCGATATGGCGATAAAGCCAGCTTCCACCGGCGGGTGGGCGAGATCATGGCGCTGGACACCGTGGCTGTGCCGTTGGGGAGGATGCACGCCGTGTTGGTCGCCGAGACCCGGTGGCAAACCCTGATTCTGGCTGCCGGGCTGGTTCTGTTGTTTGGGGCGGTCATGCTCTTGTTCCGTGTCGTTGTCACTCGCCGTCTGGCGGCCATCGCCTCCCATTTTCAGGCGATTGCCACTCAACCTGAGGGGGCCCGGCTGATCCCTCTGCCGATGGAAGAGAAAGACGAAATCGGCCTGGTGGGAAAAGCCTTCAACAAGTTGGTGGACCATCTGCGCGAGGCGCATGCTCAACTGGAAGCCCGGGTCCAGCAACGCACGGCTGAACTCGCGGCCGCGAACCAGGAATTACGACGGGAGATATCCGATCGCAAGCGGATGGAAGACGCCCTGAGCGAGAGGAGCGGCTTCATAGACTCCCTGCTTCGAGCCGTGCCCGTTCCGGTCTTTTATAAGGACCGGGAAGGCCGCTATCTGGGGTGCAACGATGCCTTTGCCGAAGCCCTCGGGGTGACCAGCGACGAGATCATTGGAAAGACGGTTCACGAACTCTGGCCCAGCGACCTCGCTCAAGTCTATCACGAGTCCGACTTGGAACTTATCCGGAATCGAACCCACCAGGTTTATGAATCCCAGGTCAAAACTCAAAAGGGCGAATTGCGCTCGGTCATTTTTGCCAAGGACGTTTTCTACGACCAGCACAAAGAAGTAGCCGGATTGATCGGGGCCTTCCTCGACGTCACCGAGCGCCAGAAGGTTGAGGCGGCGTTGGTCGAGAGCGAGCGGCAGTCCCGACAATCCACACAATTGCTGGAAGCGTTGTTCAACGCCATCCCCGATGTCATTGGCGTGCAAGACGGCCAGCGTCGAGTCATCCGCTACAATGCCGCCGGTTACCGGTTCTTGAACGTGACGCCAGAGCAGGCCCAGGGCAAACGCTGTTACGAACTGATTGGACGGGTGAATCCCTGCGAGATTTGCGCCACCACAGAGTGCCTGGCCACCCATCAGCCGGCGCGGATCGAGAAATACGTGCCCGATTTGAAATGCTGGTTGGAATGCCGCTCTTATCCCGTGTTTGATGAAAGGGGCAAAATCGCCTATGTCCTCGAACACTTGCGGGATATCTCCGAACATCGACGGGCCGAGGATGCCTTGAGGGAAAGCGAGCGCAAATACCGCGAACTGGTCGAGAACGCCAACAGCATCATCCTCCGCTGGACGCCTCAGGGCGAGATCACTTTCCTCAATGAGTATGGGCAGAAGTTCTTCGGCTGGCCTCTGGAGGAAATCCTCGGGCGAAACGTGGTGGGCACGATTGTGCCGGAAACCGAGAGTTCCGGGCGGGACCTCCGGGACCTGATGCGGCGCATTTGCCTGAATCCGGTCGCTTTCGAGCGGAATCTCAACGAGAACATCTGCCGCGATGGCCGCCGGGTCTGGGTCGCCTGGACCAACAAGACCACCACCAACGAACAGGGTGAATTGACCGAAGTCTTCAGCATCGGCACAGACATCACCGATCTCAAACGAGCCGAGGACGCCCTGGAAGCGACAACCAAGGAGCTGGACCGGTTCTTTTCGGTGGCCCTCGATCTGCTGTCTATCGCGGACATTAACGGGCGCTTTGTCCGCCTCAATCCCGAGTGGGAGAAAACCCTCGGCTACAAACTGGCCGAACTGGAAGGCCGGGGGTTTTTGGATCTCGTGCATCCCGACGATAGGGAAAGCACCCTCGCCGCGGTGCGGGAATTGGCCGCGCAACGCACGGTCCTCAACTTCACCAATCGCTATCGTTGCCAAGATGGCTCCTATCGCTGGATCGAGTGGCGCTCCTACCCCGCGGGCGATAAGATTTACGCGGCCGCCCGCGATGTCACCGAGCGCAAACGGGCGGAGGAAGAGCGCGAGAAACTGCAGGCGCAATTGATCCAGGCGCAAAAAATGGAATCGATCGGGCGACTGGCCGGCGGTGTGGCCCACGATTTCAACAACATGTTGCAGGTCATCCTGGGGAACACGGCTCTGGCCCTGCAAGACTTGCCGGCAAACAACCCGGTGCGCGAGAGCCTCGAGGAAATCGAGAAATCCGCCCAACGCTCCGCCGACTTGACCCGGCAACTCCTGGCTTTTGCCCGCAAACAAACCATCGCCCCCCGAGTGCTCGACCTCAATGACACCGTCGGGGGCATGCTCAAAATGCTCCGCAGACTCATTGGCGAGGACATTGACCTCTCCTGGATGCCGGGCCCCGAGCTTTGGCCCGTCAATATGGACCCGAGCCAAATTGACCAAATCCTCGCCAACCTATGCGTCAATGCCCGCGACGCTATCGTCGGCACGGGCCGAGTCACGATTGAAACAACGAACGTCACGCTGGACGACGCCTATGTGTCAAGCTACACCGAGTGTGTGCCGGGCGATTACGTGCTGCTGGCCGTCAGCGACACCGGCCGGGGCATGGACGCCGAAACACGCTCGCATCTGTTCGAGCCGTTCTTCACCACCAAGGAAAAGGGCAAGGGCACCGGCTTGGGTCTGGCCACGGTCTTTGGCATCGTCAAACAAAACTCGGGCTTGATTAACGTCTATAGCGAGCCGGATCATGGCACAACCTTCAAGGTTTACCTGCCCCGGGCCGAGGCACAGGCCACCGCCGCCACCGCCGCCGCCACGAAACCAATCCCACGCGGAACCGAGACGGTTCTCCTGGTGGAAGACGAACTGCAAATCCTGGTCATGGCCCAGCGGATCCTTCAACAACAGGGATACATCGTCCTCGCGGCGCGCACCCCGGAGGAAGCCCTCAAACTGGCCGGCGAGTATTCCGGCTCCATTCACTTGCTTATCACGGATGTCGTGATGCCCGGCATGAATGGCCGCGAATTGCGCAACCGCCTGGCCATCCTCAAACCCGGCTTGCGTTGTCTCTACATGTCCGGTTATACGGCCAACGTCATCGCTCATCACGGCGTGCTGCATGAGGGAGTGCAGTTCTTGCAGAAACCGTTTTCCATCGAGTCCTTGGCCCGTCGCGTGCGCGAAACCCTGGTAGAATGAGGTGTCAAGCGTGAAACGTGAAGACTGAAACGTGAAGATTGAAACGTGAAACTTGAAGTGTGAAAAATTACGGTTGACTGAATGAATTACGCGGACTGGATCACGACTGTGCCGAAGGAATTGACGGAGGATTCCCTCTGGAAGATGGAAGCGTATCGACTCGGGCTCTTTGCAGCGGACCTGGCATGGCGTGATGTCACCAAGCTGACGCAAGATAGGCGCACGATCGGCTTGGCTAGTCAACTGTATGACGCCGTCGGCTCCATTGGCGCTAACCTTTCAGAAGGCTACTCCCGCGGTAGTGGCAGGGACCGCGCGCGGTTCTATGAGTATGCGCTGGGTTCTGCGCGGGAAAGCCGCACATGGTACTTCGATGGTCGCCACGTGCTGGACGAGACCGTAACCGACCACCGCCTACGCTTTCTTACTCAGATCATCCGGCTGCTGTTGACCATGGTGCCTCAGCAACGCGGCCAGACTCTCCACGACGATACGATACCTTACCGGATCGAAGACGCCGTTGACTTCAATGATTTTACCCAAAGCCCAGAGTCGTCCACCCTCCTCAACAACGTCCCGCTCCCCTAATCACGTTTCACTCCTCACGTTTCACTCCTCACGCTTCACGTTTCACGTTTCACGCCTCACAATTCAGGACTTCTGAGCCTACGGGATCGACTTGAGGCGATGGAACTGCCGCGGAACTGAGGTCGATAAAACCACGCCATACAGGTTGCCGGCGAGATTCACAGGCGCGTTGGTCATTGTCTTCCATCCGTCGGCTGGTGACAGATCGGTTCTGGCCTCGAGCTGGAACCCGGCCCCCGAGGCCGGCCAGGAGACGATCACATCGCCGTTGGTGGAGAGGATCGACAGTCTGGGCGGAGAATTGGTCCATTGGTATTCTCTCGCTCCATTCAGCGGCAGACGCCAGTAAGCTCCAGTCGTCACAGGAGTGACCTGGGGCGTCGCGCCGCCGTCGGATTCGACATGGACTGGAGTGGCGAATCGCGAACGGGCCAATTCGAGGGTGAAGTTGCGATCGCGCGGCCATGTCTTGAGTCTCCAAACACCGCGATCAAGCCGAAGCCACGCGCTGCCATCGGTTCGCAGGGCGCCGAAGTCCACAATCTTGTTGGCATTATTCAGATGTTGCGAGTACCAGATACCCGGATCAAAACTTGGAGCATTGGTTTCCGCAATAAACGCAAGCACGGTCCCTGCGCTGGCTACCCGAAGCAGACCCAGCCGTATCCGCGATGTCCCGTCGTCCATGCCCTGAAGCCGCACCCGGCTTCCGTCGCCTACCGGGTCGAATAGCCCGATCAACCAATCATAGTCCCCGTCAGCCAATCCCGAGGGAAGCATGACATTCCAGGGACCGTCGGTGAGGACTTGTCCTGCCTTCCACTGCGACGTTGGCGGTGAGACCGTGTGATCCTGCTGGGCGCGGATTTGGTTGCCCGCGTTGAAATGAACGAAACAGCGATAGTCGCTCGCCAGTCGGTCTCCGATTTCCCATCGATAACTCACACGAAACGCTCGCGCACCAGTCTGTTGAAACGAGGCGACACTGGGACGGATTCGGCGATAGGCCGACAGGTTCCAATCCGCGGCGGATCGCGCGTTAACGAACAAGGTCTCGCCCGTGTCCGCGAAATCGGTCACCATGCCGTCTCGCATGACGGTGCCAGCGGTCAGATCTTCGTGCTCGGCCACCCAGCCCATGTCGGGCAATATCCATGAGCCTGCCGCCCATGAGTTGCTGCCGCCATTAACGGTGACCCCCAGGCCGTTGTCATACCGAATCCTAACCCGATTGTATAAACCGCCGGAATCAAGCCTGGCCATTGCCGTTGCGTCAAGCCAGGCGCCCTCGGTCTCGTACAGAATCTCCAGCGGACGCGCTTGCGCATAGCGGGCCATGACCGACGAGAGCAAGTGGTGCTCGAGCCAGGCCAGTGGGACGTTTGCGTACACGGCGCCATCCAGGAATCCAGCATGTCCAAAAACCACTTCCTGCATCCGATAGCGATCGAGAACGATCATCGGTGTCGGCCCCGCCCAGTTTGATGCATAAGTTTCAGTCGGCCACCAACGGCTGTAATAGCCCATGCCATGGTTGAACTGGAGCGGATGGATCTTGAGCAGGTCAAAATCGACCGCCAATGGCACGGTGAATCCGCCGTTCCCGGGCCAGCCGCTCCCGAACTGGGCCTCAACTCCATCGAGGCATCCGCTCCAATACCAGTGATTGTTGCCCTCCCCAAAAACAGGTCCGCCGTGCGTCGCGCGCTCATAGTCCCATAGCTGCCGGTGCACGTCCCACACCCGCTTGAATTGTCCCGCTTGAAATTCACCCGCTCGGTAATCCACATGAAACCATGGGGGAACCGCGCTATGCACATCCAGGTAATTGGCGTGTGTTGCGTATCGACGATGGATCTCGGGCGATTGGGTGGCTGCCAAAGACAGAATCGCGTTGGGCTTGACCGCAAAGGATTGGATCCGCGTGCCGGGATTATACCAGGCCAGCTGAAGCCGGCCGGCCGAATCCAACGCAATGTCATTGCTGCTGTAGAAATCGTAGTTGGGATAGTAATCCACATAGTTCTCATGAAGCGCGCAGCGAACCACCAGGCGGGCAGCCGATACCACCAGATTGCTCATCGCAGCGTCGCCTCCGTAAGCGGCATTCGCCGGATAATGCATCGGCAGGGCGTTGTCGTACCCGCTGCGCTGCCAGTCATGGAGAATGGCGACGCAATTGGTCATCCCGTAGTCGGCGAGCGTCGTCAGGTTGGATGCTATCTGATTGAACTTTCCACCCCAGATATCGAGCACGATTTTGTTGGCCAGAAAACCGATCCAAGGCGACGGCAGATTTGGCGGATTCGGCAAGACCTCGGCCATATGCCAGGCCGCGGTAAACAGAACGGTCTCGCGCAACAATGCCCGCGTTCCATCCGTGAGCGCTTCGTAGCGGGCCAAGGTCCCGCTGTGCGAAGAGGCCGACGACGCCGTCCAATCCAAAAGCGCGTTGACGAACAAACCTTCTCGCGGCAGGTAATAAACCGCGCCGTTGTAATACGGCACAACGACTTGTCGTCGCCTGACCACAGGCCCCCAGGCGCCTGCCTCGATCGAAGTCACTCCGGGTCGATCGCAGGTTACGGTCAAGGCGAGTGTCTTCCCGATTAATCGTCCCGTTACCCACACCGTCGCGGTGTCAACGCCAACACGATACGTCCGCCAGAGCGCCCATCCCCCATTGGTTTGAGTCCATCCGCTGCCCATCGATACAGCCGATGAATGCCATTTCAGCGCCGCGGCGTTGGCCAGTGGAACGGTAACCGGGCCGTCGCCTGTCATTTGCGCCTGAAGTGAAATGGTGCCGTAGAAACCGTCATTGGCCGTTTGTGGCGCGCGCCACACATACTCAAGAACACCGTCCGGTCCGATGTATCGAAAACGGACCTCAGCGTTGGTCTGAACGACACTCGTCGTGCCAACAAATCCGCTCTGGGGTGCGATATTGAACGATTGACCCGACCAAAGATTCGAGAGCGCCAGCGATGGTGGCGCGGGGGGGTCGATCCTAACCGGCGAGTAACCTTCCAGCACCAGTTCGCGTCCTCCCCAAAACGAATAATCAAAGGACGGATTGTTCCTCGGTCCCGGATCCACCTCGAATCGCAACGTGAGATTGGAACCTCGCAGATTGCTGAAATCGTACTCAAACGGCCGCCAGATGTCGTTGGTCTGGTGATAGGAAAACAACCGTGCCCCGTTGGCATACAGGCGGAATGTGGCGCCATCGGAGTTCGTCACGTTTTCAGACCGCATGGCAGTCGATCCGCGCAACAGAATACGCGTGGCCTGGTCCGGCACACGAAACACAAACTCCTGAAAGCTCGTGCCCGTGCCCTTGCGCCATGGACTGTGCAAAAGAAATGCCGGCTTGCCGTTCTGCTCACCGAACGGTTGGCAAGCCACGCCCGTCTCATCGTCGAAGAATCCCGACCACCCCAACGGAAACCCCTGCGCCGCCTGCCCGCGATAGGCATAGCCCACCGCATACACACCCAGTTCATCGAGGGCGATGACCGATCGATCCGGAGTGATCACAGGCGGCGTCGCGCCCGCAACTGTCCACAACGCCAAGCTCCAAACCAGCAGTCCGATGTTCAATTGTCTCATGGCGCCCACAGTCGGCAACTTACAGTTACCCCGCTAGCAGTTCCGACATCTTCCTCAGATGCCCAGGCACTGCGGTGAACGGATCGTCCTTCGCTTCATATTCCAGGGCAACGTAGCCCTGGTAATTGGCTTCCCGAATAATCCGCACCAACCGCTCGAAGTCAGCCATCCCCTTCTGCTGGCCGCGACGTTGTATCTCGACCTTGAACTGCACGTTGACGGCGTACGGGGCGCACTCAGCCAGGTCCCGGTAGGGATCGTCGGTAACAAAATTGCCGGTGTCGAGGTTGATACCGAGCCAGGGGCTTTTCACCGACTTGACGATATCAAGAAGATCCCCGGGCTCAGACACGATGCCTCCGTGATTCTCCAGTCCGAGAAAGACCCCCTTTGACCCGGCGTAATCGGCGCATTCCTCCAGGGCGCTGACGCATAGTCTTTTCGCCTCCGTTTTGTCCGCGCCCGAGGCTGTCCCCGCAAAGACACGGATATGCGGCGCCGTCATCATGGCAGCGTGATCCACCCATTGCTTGACCATGGCAATCTGTTCGGTTCGTTTCTCGCCCTGTGGCAGAGTAAAAGTGTTGCCCACTGCCGTGCCGCTGATGGCCACGCCCCGAAGAAAGGCATGCCGACGAATCTTTAGTAAAAACGCAGTATCGAGGTTCTTGGGGAAATAATAACTGGTCAGTTCCGTTCCCGCGCAGCCGTGATCGGCGCAGTAATCGACGAAATCGAACAGCGTAATCCGTTTGGCGGCATCGGCGTGATTGAAATAGTCACGAAACGAATAGGCGGCGAGGCTCAGGGCAAAACGGGGTTTCCCAGGACGTTTCCAAGGTTGTTCCATCGATTGGACCTTCAGCGTTGGCGACATCAGGCATCCCAGGGACAAGGCCGCGGTCGAACCCAGAAACCGACGGCGCGAATACGACGGTGTGTTCATGACACTACTTTATCAATCTCAAGCGCAGATGGCAAAGCTCCGTTCGGATGTAACAATGCCGTGTTGAACGTCTTTAGGGCAGGGCGCGAATCCGATAAAACGCTTCGGCTGGAATTTGGTCGAAGTGCTCGTTAAGAGTATTTGTTGTATGGGCTGCCTGGAATTCCTGGCGTGTTTCCCAAGGGCCTTCGTGGACACGACTGCGACGTTCCAGCACATAGGGAGTGCCGGCAAGGAGATTCTCGACCTGCAGGATTAACTGCTGTAGATTGCACTCGATGCGAGCAAATCTGGGCCGGGGGATTTCGTCCGTATAAGTGAAAGCGGACGGCAACGCAGTTGATTGACCGTCTGGATTCACGACTCGTACCGTGACCGAGCCAGCGGTGCCTGGCGGTGTTATTCCATGCAGTTCTGCCGGCGACGCCAGCGTCCAATCAGGCAAACCGATCGCGCCAAAGAACACACGGGCTCCTGGTTGGAAGTGTGCCCCGGCAACGACGACCTCAGTATCTCCTGCAACTGATCCCGTGGCCGGGCTTACGGATTGAACCAGAGGAGCTGGGGCTTGCGGGTCAAGATAAACATAGCCACCCAATCGGATGGCGGTTTGTCCATCCCTGTTCTTGACAGTCACATCGACCGCGCCTGCAGGTGCAGGTGGCACCCGGCCAGAGAGTTGATCCGCAGATTCCACTATGACTTCAGTCAGAGGCTGGTTTCCCAAGAGCACGATGGCGCCAGCCAAAAAATCACTGCCACGGATTGTTACCGAGTGTCCCCCCTGGATGGGCCCCCGATCCGGTTCGATCCCTTCAATCTGCGGGACCGGCGCAGACTCGCCTTCGTAGGTGAACGTTGACGGCCCGGAACCCGCGATCTCCCCTGGGTTGATGGCTTGGACCGGCACGGCCCCAGGGATACCGGGCGGTGTCGCAGCCTGCACGGTCTGAGGATTGATCCAGCGGATCGTTCTCGCGGCCAGTCCGTCAAAGGTCACCCGCACGTCCGGGAGGAAATTCGTCCCTTTCACTTCGACAACGGTTGATCCCGACGCAGGTCCACGGCCGGGAGTAATCGAAGTGATCCTTGGGATGGGCGAGACATAACGGAAGCCTCCGGTCATAATGGACGATTGACCGTCCGCATTTCGGACCCTGAGTTCGACTGGCCCTTGGGGGCCTGGTGGGAGTCGCACTGATACAGAATCAGTCAGGTGTTGACGGATCAATGATGCTTCATTACCGGCGAAAAACACGCGCATTCCGGCATACAGATTGACGCCCTCCAGGCGGATGTCGTCTCCGCCCAGAACCGAACCTTCAGCGGGGATGACCCGGGTGATGGATGGCGGGCCAGGAGGGGGCCCTTGGTATTCGAACTGGCCGAAAATGATATCTTCTTCGTAGAGCGTGGTGAGCCCGCCGGGATTGGTCACACGGATGGCGACTGGACCCGGCGCGTGAGGAGGAGTGACTGCAATAATCACCGTTTCTCCAATGTCGGCTGATACGGCCGGAACCCCCCCGAATTCCACTTCGGCGCCCGCTCGGAAGTTGCCGCCGAATAGAGTAATCTCCTGGCCGCCCGCGGTGGGACTATTCATCGGAAAGACCAAGGAAAGCGACGGATCATTGGAATCATAGGAGAACGAATTCCAGCCTTGATCGGCGGGCAGGACGGCGGTTTGCCCGTCAGGATTAACCACCGTAATGGCCACAGGGCCTGACGCATGCGGCGGACTGACGGTTTCAATCAGGTTGGGATCGTCATAAGCCGCCTGCACGGGAATGCGATCGAAAAAGATGGCGGCATTGGGTTGGAATGCCGTTCCAATAATCCGCACTGCAATTCCGCCATCCGTTGGCGACGACATGGGCGTAACCCCCAGAATGGATGGGGCGGGCCACTGAGGATTTGTCAGGCCGAAATGATAAGCGCCAGGAAGTGTGCGACGAGTTCCGTTTGGATTGACAACTGCCAAGTCCGCTGGCCCCGGGGCTCCCATTGCCGGGGTCATGCCGGAGAGCACTTGGGCTGATTCGAACTGCAATTGACTCAAACGCAGTCCTCCGAGGTAGACGATGCATCCCGATTCAAAGCCCTTGCCCACAATTGTTATTTTGGCGTCTCCCGCCACAGGACCAAAGCCCGGCACCACCGTCCACACCTCAGGTGGGCGAGCCCCGTAGTTGTAGCCATCGGGCAATGAAGCCGATAATCCATCCGGCGCTGTGACAGTCACCGTAGCGGATCCGATAGTTCCGGGAGGGGCCTGAACGGTTAGTTGAAAGGGCGAATTGCGCTGAACCATTAAGGCCGGTCGATCCCCGATCGTGACGGCCGTTTGTTCCACGAAATTGGCGCCATGCAGTTGGAGAGTATTTCCGCCAGCCACAGGACCCAAGGAAGGTTCAACGACGAGAATGCGCGGCGCAAGAACAACAGGATCTCCATACACAAACGGCCTGGGGGCCACGGCGGTCCTGCCAGTCTGCGGATCACTCACCGTGACCGGCACCGGCCCAGGATTTCCCGGCGGAGCAACCACCCGCAAACCGCCTGAAGACAGGAAGATGACCTGTGCGGGAGACAGCTGTTGGTTTCCGAAATGGACCTTGGCTTCCGTTGAAAAACTGCGTCCAGCAATGGTGACTTGGGTTCCGCCTGTGGAGGGGCCGCGGGTCGGCCGGACGCTTAAGACCTCGAGCGGCGGCCGCGAAGGGCTGGACACCGCATGGAAACCAGCGTTCGGGGCGCTGTCCACGATGGCGCTGCGTCCGGTTGGGGTGATGTGAATAATGCCGGAGCGTTTGACATCGGGATTTTCCTCGTCCTCCTCCTGGTCAAAGTACCGCGTTTGGTCGATTGCCGAGTAGGCTTGACGGGTGGTGGTCACCAGGTAGCGCGCCCATCCTGCCGGACCACAGTTGAGGACCTCCGGAGGGAAGTTGAAAATAAAGAATCCGCCGGGTTGTTGGGAGTTGAAGATCCCGCCGGCCCGGGCCGAAACCAAGTGCGCCGCTCGAAGTGGACCGGGCCAAAACGGTGTCTGTCGAAGGTCAACGAAGAGCGCCGATACGATCGTGGGTTCAGGTGCCCGCGAAAACTGGCATGAAACACAAAAGTCAGCACCCATGGTGTCAGCCGAGTTATTCACCACGGGGATGCCGCTGGTTGCCAGTCCGTCGGAGTCCACGAACACGTTCACGAAGGCCATGTCTGAATACTCCAATTGTTCGAGGTCCACACGAATAGCCAGGCCTCCGTCGGACAGAGGACAGGCTCGAGTCTGAATAATTTCATCGCCGTGATAGCCGCCCCATGTTGAGTCGTCGGTCAAGTCGGCCACGACGGATTCCGGTTGGGAGCCAGTGGCCACAGGTTGAATCCGTTGGTCTGCGGTTAATCCAGGGGCCGTGTTCAACGCCCCTTCATCAGGCAATGAATCCGCATGTCCTGGAGAAATATTGGCCTCCAAAAAGGCATCCACCATCACGAACATCCGGGTGTCGCAGTAGCCCAGATATGCCAGGGGAATCGACAGGAAAATCTGATTCTGGGCGGTTCCAAATTCCGCGCTGGTTCCTACGACGCAGCGGGTGTCGGAATGTTGGTCACCCAAACCGATGCCTTCGAGTTCACCCCGGAGTTCGGCGGTGGGATCCTGGGTGCTGGCTTGGCGCGGCCAGCGCAATACGGCATCCGGTTGGGGGAAGAGATGATTCAGCATGATCTGAATCTGCCGGTCGATGCCGAAGGTGGGCGGAACCTCGTGATTGTTGCGGAAGCCAGTCCATAGCCGGCGGTCCATATCGAACGAGATATTAATCACCAGCGTATCCTGGACTTCCTGGAGATGGCGCTTTTCGACGCCGTGGCTGAAGCTCAGCCAAAGGCACAGGTTGCCGTCCACTACCTCCATGCTGAATTCCTGGAGATCCGGCCAGACGGCATCCTGAACCGGATCGGCGCAACTGACGCGACCTTGAGGATTTCCTGGACGCGGCAGCACTGCCAGGCCGTTCGAGACGTCCATCCAGCCCGCATCGGGAACACGATCGTAAAACGTGGATGCAATCGTTCCAGCGGAGGCGACAAAGATGTAGGGCGGTCGCTGGCCAGACCAAAGAGCGAGTGGCAGCTGAAACGTGACGGTGTCCGATCCTGCTTCCACAGCGGTTCCTTCCTCCCCCAGGCTCATCACGCGGTCCCCGGCCCGCACACTCCCACCAGTATAAACGCCCGTAAAAACATAATCGACGACCGCTTCCGTTCCCAGGTCACCCCCTGTGTCTGAATTCAAGTCGCCATCGATAAAAATTGTGCCGTAATTGCCATCCGTAAGCCCCAAGACGCCCGCATAACGCAGAACAACCTGGAGCTTCCCCGCCACGATTTCCGTACTGACTTCCACGAGATCATTCTCAGGAAAAGCCGTCTCGGCGCGCGGATCCGGAAACCGCTGGGGAACGCCATGAGCGCCAACCGTCCAAAAAACAAGAAACGCCGCGGTCATCGTTTCAATAATTACCCTTTTCATGTCCCAGCTCCTTGGTTATTGAAACAACGTCACCCATCAAGCCCCTCACGTCAACCGCCCAACCGCTGGATCGCTCCAGGCCGCCGGATGTCCCGGCTTCAGCCGGTCCGAAAGCGCCTGACTGCCTCAGGAAAGAAGTCAGGAGCCAGGCATTTTCAGCTTTTTGGTCTCCTGTTACCAGCGGCCGGCAATCGGTGATTCTTAAGGGCTCGGTGTAGTATGGCCGCAAAAGAATCCAAGGACCTCAAAGCGTGAGCACTGTGGACTGTTCAAGAACGCCGTCGCAGTCTTCAAGGCTTCCTTGAACTCACGGCATCTGTTATGTTTTAACTTATGAAGTTCGCAGATTTAAAAGGCACTATCCAATCGGATCTCGAAATCATGGGCGGAACACCGCTATTTGTTGGCGCACGCTGCGATTGATGTCAAAAGTCCTGGCATTATTGACCACGCTGCAGTCCGACCAAGGCGTGGATGTGTATCCGTAAACATTGTTGGCCTGGCGTGAGAATCGTGGCCATGGACCTGGCTGAATACCGTCGGCACATCGACGCTCTTGGCTTCGGCAAGATACTGCCGACAGCGGTGTACCTGTATCGCGATGCCGGGGCGTCGCTCGGCGCAGAACTCGATCAATTGATTGCCCGCGTCATCGCAGCGTTCGAGATTACGCCCGAGTTCAACGTCCTCAAGTTCCGCACCGACCAGCTCAAGATCTCTTTCCTTTCCTATCCTGGGTTTTTCGACGACGCCCACCCCGCCCTGCGCAAGTGTGTCATCGTAGACTTGACCACCGGCAAGGCGCGTCACACCGACTATGCCAGTAATCTGAACCCGCCGATTCTGCATCGAAAAGAGTCTTTCCTTCCGCCCGATCATCCGAGGCGCGATGAATTCGAGAGGCTCACCCGGCAGGAAGAGGAGGCAGGCCTTTACGAAAAAACTGAAACCATCGGATTCAAATTGAACTGGGACCGGCTTTTGGCGGAACGCGGCGTCATCATCGAAGGCCACACCCTGCGCGAAAACCAACCGGTTCCGGCGAAGGAACCATCGTCGCCTTCCAGCATCGAGGTCCATCGTCACAAGACAGCGATGACGCGCTACGATCTGTCAAAGCCGGTCAAGACGCTGCTGGAATACGGGTTGCTGAAGGCCGAGAGCAGCTTTTTCGATTACGGCTGCGGGCAAGGCGCCGATGTGCTCGGGCTCCAGGCCCTGGGATATCAGGCCGAAGGCTGGGACCCCGTCCACAGGCCGGCCGTGGGCAAGCGGGAAGCCGACGTGGTCAACCTGGGATACGTGCTCAACGTCATCGAGGACCCGGCCGAACGCATTGAGGCTTTGGTGGATGCCTTTCGCCACGCCCGACGGCTGTTGGTGGTATCCGCTCTGATCCAGCAGACGGTGGAAGTCGAGACCGCCGACCGCCTTCATGACGGCATCCTGACCAAGCGGAACACGTTCCAAAAATTCTTCGAACAACAGGAGCTCCAACAATACATCGAGGATGCCCTCGATTCCACAGCGGTGCCCGTGAGCCTGGGCATTTTCTACGTCTTCCGCAATCCATCAGACCAACAGGACTTTATTTCGGCGCGCAGCCGGCGGACGATTGACTGGTCTCAAATCAGTGCCCGGCTGGGACTCGGCGGCCCGCAAACCTTGTGGAAGGCCCTTTATGAGGAACACCGGGAGCTGCTGGACGGTTTCGGAAAGCTCGCGTTGGAACTACGGCGTTTTCCCGGGCCCGGCGAATTCACGGCGTTGACGGAAGTGATCGATCGCCTGGGATCACCCAAACGCGCCTTGCGGGCTTACGTCCAAGGGGGCGGTGCAACGGGAGCGAGCTGGGACGATATCCGCGTCCAGTTTGGGATCGGCCAGCCCCCGAGGCGCCGATGGGAAATCCTGTATGACGAACACCGGGAGCTCTTGGACAGCTTCTGGAACTTGATGCTCCAATTGGGGCGGCTGCCGGAACCGGAGGAATTTCCGCAAACCGGTGAGTTGCGGGCCAAAATCGGCTCTCCGAAACAGGCCCTGCGGATATTCATTCAAAAGGGCGGCGGGGACGAGGTCAAACGTGCCGCCGAAAGCCGAAAACGCGATCTCCTTGTGTATGTCGCCCTGGCGAACCTTCGAAAACGGGTGCCATTCGGGCATCTGTCCTTGACCTTGCGGTCCGACATCCGGGCATTTTTTGGTAATTACACCCGGGCGTTGGAGAAAGGGATGGACCTTCTCTACGCCGCTGGTGATCCCGGTGAAATCGAGTTGGCGTGCGAGGGACTGAAGCTCGGCTGGCAGGATGAGCAGGCGCTCTACGTCCATCGAAGCCTGGTGGACCAACTCCCGCCGGTGCTGCGGGCATATGTGGGATGCGCCACGGCGCTGTTCGGGGATGTTTCCCAGGCGGACGTGCTGAAGCTGCACAAGGCATCGGGGAAGGTGACATTCCTGGCTTATGACGACTTCGAGGGGAAGCCGCTGCCCGAACTTCGGACCCGGATCAAAGTCAACCTCAGAACCCGATGGGTCCAGGTGTTTGACCATTCGACTGAGGGCCAGTTGCTTTACCACAAAGAACGTCTGCTGCCAGCCGACCACCCCTAATTGCCCGCAATGAGGGCCTTAAGCATACTCAGCAGACCGCCAGATGGACTACAAATGAATGGCCACAACAAGGCACAAATGACTCAAAATAAATGCATTTTTGAGGTTTTTGTGCATTTTTGTGGCTATGCAGCTGTCTTCTATCCTGCGGACTCCTCTGTAAAGCTGCTAAAACTTGGGGGCACAAAATAGATGATCTGCGGATGTTCATTAGGGGTAACTGCTCAGGTGCTTTTCACTGGCTGAGGCAGGAATGGGCGGCCATCGAGGGCACGGCGAAGGTATTCGAGCACAGGCAGCCCGTGTTTGCGTAGAGTCGAAA
>Ga0116153_10001124_pt1 | contig 27156 bp, 25 predicted proteins | sample AD_UKC028_MetaG_FD_89896 | JGI IMG/M metagenome (GOLD analysis project Ga0116153, IMG submission 89896) | Active sludge microbial communities of municipal wastewater-treating anaerobic digesters from USA - AD_UKC028_MetaG | ecosystem: Engineered > Bioreactor > Anaerobic > Digestate | place: USA...
CTCCTCGTCGACCTCGAAGCGGATCTCGGGGGTGGTGATGGTCTTCGGGATGCCGTCGAGGAGCCGCCGCGCATCGAGATCGTCGCGTTCGGAGAGTATCTCGAGAAGCCGGAACATGCTGTAGATGGCGCAGTCGTAGCCGAAGAAACGGTGCTTGAAGAAGATGTGGCCGCTCATCTCGCCGCCCATCGCCGCGCCGACCTCCTTCATCTTCGCCTTGATGAGCGAATGGCCCGCCTTCCACATGATCCCTTTGCCGCCGCGCGCCTTGATGTCGTCGTAGAGTGTCTTACTGCATTTCACCTCGGCGACGATGGTGGCGCCGGGGAGTTCTTTAAGTATCTGCCGCGCGAAGATGGTCAGTATCTGGTCACCCCAGATGACATCGCCCTTCGCGTCGATCAGGCCGATGCGGTCGGCGTCGCCGTCGAACCCGATGCCGACGTGCGCCTTCTCCTTCTTGGTGGTCTTGATGAGTTCCTGTATGTATTCGACCACCGTCGGATCGGGATGGTGGTTGGGGAAGTTGCCGTCGGGCGTCTCGAAGAGCGATATGACATTCACGCCGAGTTTTTTCAGTATCGGCACCGCCACGAAGCCGCCCACGCCGTTGCCCGCGTCGACCACTATCTTGAGCCGGCCGGGGTTCTTGATGTGGATGTTCTTGAGGATGTAGGCCTCGAAATCGGGGATGATGTTATGGGTGCTCGCGCTCCCCTTCTTCGCTCCCGCGATGAAGTCGTCCTTCTCGATGATGTCGGCGATGGCCTGTATCCCGTCGCCGTAGACCGGCAGGTCATCGAGACTTATCTTGAAGCCGTTGTACTGCGGCGGATTGTGCGACCCGGTGATCATGACATTGGCCTGCACCGGCAGGTTGAACAGCGAAAAGTACGACAGCCCGGTCGGCACCATGCCGAGAAACACCGTGTCGATGCCCGATTCGTTGAAGCCGCGGATGAGCGCCTTGGCGAAGCCGGGCGACGAGAGGCGCGCATCATGGCCGATGGTGACGGCGGTGAGTTTGGGATGCTGTTTCTTGAAGTAACTCGCACAGCCTTTGGCGAGCGTGTAGGCGAAATCGTCGGTCAGGTCCTTGCCCACGATGCCGCGCACATCGTACTGTCTGAAGATCGTCCGGTTGATCCGCATGGTCAATGCCTCCATTATCCGTTCCAGTCGGGGGCTATTATAGCAATGAAAACAAAGAGCGCCAATTTTTCGTTTGAATCCCGGTCTCTCACCAAAAATATTTTTGCCTTTGGCAACAATTTTATTAGATTTTGACCGGAAACTGGGGTTGACCGGAGGCACCATCATGAAAAACATAGCTGTTGTTCTGCAAGAGCAGGTGGAGAAGAAGATATACCTCATCCGCGGTCAAAAGGTCATGCTCAGCACCCATTTGGCCGAACTCTACGAAGTGGAACCACGAGCGTTGGTCCAAGCCGTTAAACGTAATATCGTGCGCTTTCCCGATGACTTCATGTTCCAGTTGACCGCCGAGGAGTTCGCCGACTTGAAATCACAAATTGTGACTTCAAGTTGGGGAGGTCTACGCCGCGCCGCGCCATACGCTTTCACGGAGCACGGGGTATCGATGCTTTCGAGCGTTCTCAATAGCCCTCGCGCCATTCAGGTCAATATCCAGATCATGCGGACTTTTGCTAAACTCCGGGAGATGATGGTGGCCAATCGCGATCTCGCATGGCGGCTCGATCAACTGGAAGACAAGTATGACCGGCAATTCAGCGTGGTCTTCGATGCGATACGCGGCCTGATGTCTTTGCCGAGCAAGCCGAAACGAAAGATCGGATTCAACAAGGGACAGTAGTTTCCGGCACCGCCTCATAACAATGAAAACGAATAACGCCAATTTTTCATTATTTGAATTATCGCAGCGGCGCGCTATACTGACCCCGGCAATAAACCGACCCGGTGGAGGATACCATGAAACGGCTCGTGACCCTGATGCTGGCGATGCTCATCGCCTGCGGCTGTTCGACCAAACAGAAAGGAGATACCGCTATGGACCAGAGATCCCAGAAACTGCCCCCCATCATCCCGCGGGAAGTGCTCTTCGGCAACCCGGTGAAGGCGGCCGTCCGTCTGTCGCCCGACGGCACGCGGCTCTCCTACATCGCCCCGTCCGACAAGAATGTGCTCAATGTCTTTGTGCGGACGCTCGGCCAGAACGACGACAAGATGGTCACCAAGGACGAATATCGCGGCATCCGCAGTTACGGCTGGGCGTGGAACGACAAGCAGATCGTCTACATTCAGGACAATAACGGCGACGAGAACTTCCATCTCTACGCGGTCGATCTGGCGACGCTCAAAACCACCGACCTGACCCCCTTCCCCGGCGTCAAGGCGTCGAACATCATCAGCGACCGCAAGCACCCCGACGAGATATACATCGGGCTCAACAAGCGCGACCCGTCGGTGTTCGACATGTACCTGCTCAACCTCGTGACGGGCGAACTCACGCTCGCGGCCGAGAACCCGGGCGACATCGAAGGGTGGGTGACCGACCGCAACTTCGTGATACGGGCCGCGGTCGCGTCGAACCTTGAGACGGCCGACACCATCCTGCGCATCCGCGATTCCAAGGATGCCCCGTGGCGCGACTTCATGGTGGTCCCCTTCGGCGAGGACGGCTCCATCATCGATTTCACCGAGAATAATGCGACGCTCTGGATAGAGACCTCGGTAGGCGGCGACACCACGCGGCTCATCGAGTACGACCCGGTGGCGGGGAAGGAACTGCGCATCATCGCCCAGAATCCCAAGGCCGATGTCGGCGGCATCATGCTCCACCCCGAGACCAACGCGGTGCAGGCGGTCCGGTTCACCTACCTGCGCGAGGAGTGGCAGGTGTTCGACCCGCTGGTCAAGGCCGACCTCGACATCCTCGAGAAGGTGCGCGAAGGCGATCTGTTCGTCGTCAACCGCGACCGCGCCGACACCAAATGGATAGTCGGCTACGAACTCGACAACGCCCCCTACGCCTTCTATATCTACGACCGGACGGCGAAAAAGGCCGAATTTCTCTTCACCCACCAGCCCGAACTGGAAAAATATAAACTGGCGACGATGAAACCGGTCGTCATCAAGTCGCGCGACGGGCTCGACCTCGTATCCTACCTCACCCTGCCGGTCGGCATCGAACCGAAGGGACTGCCGCTCATCCTCTATGTCCACGGCGGCCCGTGGGCACGCGACGGCTGGGGCTACGACCCCGGTGCGCAGTGGTTCGCCAACCGCAGCTACGCGGTGTTGCAGGTCAATTTCCGCGGCTCGACCGGATTCGGCAAGAACTTTGTGAACGCGGGGAACGGTGAATGGGGCGTCGGCAAGATGCAGCACGACCTCACCGACGCGGTGCAGTGGGCCATCAAGGAAGGTATCGCCGACCCGAAGAAGGTGGCGATATTCGGCGGCTCCTACGGCGGCTACGCGACGCTCGCCGGGCTCACCTTCACCCCGGAACTCTATGCGTGCGGCGTCGATATCGTCGGGCCGTCGAACATCCAGACGCTCATGGCCACCATCCCGGCCTACTGGAAGCCGTTCAAGATGCAGATGCTCAAGCGGATCGGCGATGTGGAGAACGATCAGGAACTCAATAAAAAGATATCGCCCCTCTTCCATGTCGACGCGATACGGGCGCCGCTCATGATCGGGCAGGGTCAGAACGATCCGCGCGTGAAAGTCGCCGAGTCGGACCAGATAGTCGCGGCGATGCGGGCGAAGAAGATACCGGTCGGCTACATTCTCTATCCCGATGAGGGGCATGGCTTCGCGCGGCCCGAGAACCGGATGGATTTCAACGGGCGCGCCGAACAGTTCCTTGCACAGTGCTTAGGCGGCCGCGCCGAACCGTACCAGAAGATCGAAGGCACCACCGCGCAGGAGAAGTGATCCGCCGTTTTTTCCCGCACAAAGAAAACTTGCATTTCTGGACCGCACTCCTAGAATAAGACCTGTATTTATGGAATGCACTCCAGACGGAGGCCCCCATGTTGAATGAACTATTTTCTCTCTCCCGCACCAACATAGCCGCATACCGACGGCCTTACCAGCGTTATTTCCTCAAGGTGCAGCCGCTCGATCACCGACTTTCAATTCTTGTCGGTCAGCGGGGCGTCGGTAAATCGACCGCGCTCGTTCAGCGCCTGCTTTCGGTCGCCGGGAATGACGAGACCTCCGAACGGATACTCTACATCCCCGCCGACCATTTTACCGTGCGGGAGTATTCGCTCTACGAGATCGCCGAGGAGTTCCTGAAGGCGGGCGGCACCCACATATGTTTCGACGAGATACACAAATACCCCGACTGGTCGATGGAACTGAAGAGCATATACGATACCTTCCCGGCGCTCACCGTCTACGCATCGGGAAGCAACGCGCTCCAGATACACAAGGGCTCGCACGATCTTTCACGGCGGGCATTGGTCTACACGATGCGTGGCATGTCGCTGAGAGAATACATCGAGATGGAACTGGGCATCGAACTCCCGGCCCATGCGCTCTCCGATATCCTGTCGCGCCACGAGAAACTGGCCGGCGCGGTGTGCGCGGCGATCGCGGAAAAGGGGCGAAAGATCCTACCGCTCTTCGACCGTTATCTGCGCCGCGGCCACTATCCCTATTTCCGCGACTTCAAGAACGACGACTCTTTCCATCTGGCGGTCGAACAGAATATCCGCGCGGTAATCGAGGGCGATCTCCCGGCGATCTATCCGTCGCTTTCGGGCGAAAGCGTGAAGCGGATGAAACTCCTGCTCGGCTTCATCGCCCGCGAGGTCCCCTTCATCCCCGACCTGAGCCGTCTGCGTTCGGTGCTCGCGGTGGGAGATGACCGGACGCTCAAGAACTACCTGCAGTACCTCGCCGACGCGGGACTCATCATGATATTGCCGCGCGGCGGCGCCGGTATGGGGCGGCTTGAGAAACTGGGGAAGATATATCTCGACAATACCACGCAGATGGCGGCTATCGGGGGCGGTGCCGGGCAGAGCCGGGGGACGATGCGCGAGACCTTCTTCGCGAACATGCTGTTGAGCGCCCATCGGGTGGCGGTCCCGGCGCGGGGCGATTTCGTGGTGGACGACACGCTGTATTTCGAGGTGGGCGGCAAGAATAAGGGATTCGATCAGATCAAGGAACACGACAGCGCCTATCTGGCGGTCGATGGGATAGAGGCCGGCACGAAGGGGCGCGTACCGCTCTGGATGTTCGGCTTCCTTTACTGAACCGGGCGAAGGCCGAGGCGGAACACATCCCCTACCAGACGCTCATGCAGTTGGTTCTCAGCCAGTTCGCGCAGGGGAAGGTCAGAATTCAGATCTGACTAGAACCAAAAGAAGTAACTCCCGTTTTTATAAGCTATCCACGAATTTTACAACCTCTTGAAATTTCGAGATGGTCAACCAAAGTGTCAATAACTACTTGAGCCAAATCGAGAATCTCTTCTATTTGCTCTTTGGTTAAACCAACATCTATCGAAAGTCTATGAACAATCCCATGTCGTGTTTGGATTAGATAGTCGAGGTGTTTTTCAAGAATAGGAAGTTTTTTGCCGACCTTTTTTCTCCGACGCAGAAGCTTCCAAAAGTCGATGCCGAACCAATCAGAAAAGGCAGAATGAATGCTAGCAATACTTTGGAAACTATACCAATCAGCTACAACATCCTCTACCGTCTTTTGATGTGCCTGAATAGCTAGAACATCAGCAATATCAATCTTTCTTGACTGTTGCCTCAATTTCAGTTGCGCTTTCGGATCATATTGAAGAAGAATTTTAAAACATTGGCCAAAAAAATGCTCGAGCGCAGCAACGGCGAAAGGTATAAGCGCGTTATAAAGCACACGTTTCGGGTCTATTTTGGCCAAATCTTCTTGTTTGGTTCCTACAAACTTTTCTAGAGATTGGGTCGGGGAAGGCAATGAAAATCTAACTGAGCGAATCTTGTCTGTGACAAACTCATAGGCAAGATAAATGCCGCGGGCTGTAGCATCTCGCGAATCTGAATCAACTTTTGTGTAACGATTGTTTCCGTACCAATCGTTATAGAAATTACCTCCGAAACGCACTCTGGCAAGCCGAATAACTCTGTTTTGCATTTCAATATCGCCATGGCTGGCAGACAAACGTGTACGCGTATGCAATGCATGAGCGCATCTCCCCAGCTTTTTTTGCTCCTTCCTAGAAGGTGGAAAAATGGTTGCTTCGACACCATCAAATGAAATAAAATCTCTTTTCTCAAACCAATGAAAATGCAAAGATCCTTTCGGCCACGCCCATAGATGCTCTGTGGGCTGAAAGCCTAGTTCTTTAAGAAAGTCTTTTAACTCGCCAATTGATGCTTTTCTAGGGTGCAAAGTGATCTCAATACTCATGCTATGACCTTTTTTCGTAGGTGGTTAGCTTTTCGTAGATGGCATCTATTGTAGACTTAACAAAATCCTTTTGCGCTTTTGCCCAAGCATGAGGCCTACCACCCATTCTTACTCTGACATAAAAGCTAAACTCTTCCAGCGAAAGTCCCGAGCTTTCATTAAGCGAAGAAACAATGGAATGAATCTCTTCTTCTGTAGCCAGCGGGTATCTAAGACTCAAATATCTAGTCACAATCGGATAGCGACTATTTTCTGCAAAGCTTTTCTTTTCGGCCTTAATTTGATGTCGCTTTATTGCCTCTAGCGTTTTGCGGGCCCTAGCTAATAGGATATCTTTGGCAGGTATGTTGGGCAAGGAGTCATCGCTGAGAATGACCGCAATGAAGTTTTCACATAGGGCCTGGACCTTCTCAACGCCCCTAACCCGATATCCGGTTAACTCTCTATGATTTTTGTATTCATGTATAATCGGCTCTACTTCCGTTGCGGAAACACCCATTTTTTCTAATACTCGGCATGCAAAAGAATCCTTATTTATTGTGTAGACATCTACCCTCATGCCTCTCCCTCTCCCATTAGGCCCTGCCAACGGTAGGCACGGCGAAAACCGGCGCCCTCGGCTTGAGCAACCGTCTCAGCATAAAATTCGCCGACTTGGTCGCCGATGATAATTCTATCGTACTGTTGATCGAAAGGCAGATGGTATATTTTCTCGCCCGTTCCTGGATTGATGTTGCACTTTATCATTGGGTAGCGCTTGAGTTCTTCGGGACGAACGGTGACTTTCAATTCGCGCGCCACCATACCGGCCTCTTCCGAGAGATCGGTGGTGGTCGCGAAAATGGGCGTCACGAACTGAAGCCCCTCGGTGATCCGGTACAGGATGCTCGTTCCAAAGAGTTGCATGATATGTTTTTCGCGAATGACCTTTTGTTTTGACCAGCACTTGCACTGTACGATATGTGTCTTGCCATCCTTCTGACAAATCAAGTCACGGCCGAAGTCTTCAAAGCCTTTGAGCGCGCCCTGATAATTGACCCGCCAGCCATCCTTTTCGTAAAGGTGGCCAAGATATCGTTCGTACACTCGCCCTATTTCAAGATTGCTCTTGTCTCGTTCCCAATATCGGTCAAGCGCCATCTGAAATTTTTGTGCGGTTGGTAATTTGTCATACTCTTCCCGGCTCAAATAGCCTTTAGCCAATGCCGGGTCAGTATCTTCAAGGGCATCCACCGCATCGGCGCGAAGATCGGTCACCTCATCAAGTATGGCATCCCTATATTCGACTAGGACGGGGAAGTACTCCTCGTAAGATGCCAACTGATACTCAAGGAACTTCAGTTTTTTCGCCATCTCGATGCGCTTGGCGCGCAACGCGGCGACAGCTTCGGCTGCCTTCCATGCGGCATTGGGTTTCAGCACCAACGCGCATTCAACCTCCAGATCGCGCGTTTCGACGAATTCGGCGAAGGCATTGGCAAGCCACTTGCGACCCTGAATATAACCCTCATCAAATGTCGCTATCACCTTTGGTATCTGGTCTAAAAGACGAAAATGTTCCTGTTTCCAAGCATCCTTGGCAATATCAATTTTCTCTTGCTCTCTTTCAAGAAGCTTTTTGTTTTTGATATACTCTCCTTCGTTTCTCCGTAATACTTTGTCTAATTCATCAAGGTTTTTCTGATGCGTTTCTGCAATGGCCTTCTTTTCTTCGAGAAATGCCTTGTACTCCTTTTCATATTCTGTCCTTATTTCCTTTTCGTATCCTTGAATCGTCCAATATCTCCAATAAGCCTCTCCTCTGCCTATAAGCCAACCGATACAAACAAACAGCGCAATCCACACCAAAACGCTGAACATCAGGCTTCTCCGCAGATAAAATTACATCTCTTCTCTGTCTCTCAGCCCTCACCGTTCCTTGAGCACCATGTCGATGCACATGACGGCGGCGAGGATGAGTTGCCGCGCCGCACTGTCGGGCGCGACCGACTTCGATATCTCCAGCACATAGTTGTCGGCGCTGGTGAACAGCTCCTTGCCGACCCCCGCCCACTTCTTCGACACATGCGCCAACTCTGCGCCTCCCGAAAGGAACCGGAAATCCCACCCCGTCCACGACCCCTTCAGTTCGCACACCGGACTCCCCGACGCATCGACCACCGTGAAGGCGCCGCCGACGGAGAGGAGTTTCTGGTTGAACCCGCCGATGTAAGCGTCCTTCTCGTCGAACACCTGCACCTTCGACAGGAAGATGGAGATGCCCCGCGTCACGCGGACCACCTGCTGTCCCTGCGGCGTCCTGACCTGCACATCGAAGGGCGTGTAGGTCTTGTAATCGGTAAAGCGCAGCATCTTGGTGAAGAATCCGAGATTCTCCTCGCGGCACTCCATCACCACCGCGCCGGTCGCCGGATCGTAGATATCGTAGTTGTTCGCCGCCTTGAATATCCCCGTATGCTCCTTGACCAAGAACACATCGCGCTTCAGCACATCGAGCATGGATCCCTCCCTAAAGATATTTCTGCGGCTCTACAACAACTTCTCTATTTCCTGTTCCAGCGATTCGGGCGGCTCGGCCGGGGCGAAGCGTTTGAGCACATTCCCCTGCCGATCAACGAGGAATTTGGTGAAATTCCATTTGATGGCGGTCAGGCCGAGGAGCCCCGGCGCCTTTTCCTTGAGGTAGGGATAGAGCGGATGGGCCTTCTTCCCGTTCACCGTCGTCTTTTCGAAGAGCGGGAAGGTCACCCCGAAATTGAGCTCGCAAAATTGCGCTATCTCGTCGTTGGTCGCCGGTTCCTGTCCCGCGAACTGATTGCACGGGAACCCGAGTATCTCGAAGCCCCGCTCCCGGTACTTTTCGTAGAGCGCCTGCAATCCCTTGTACTGCGGCGTGAACCCGCACTTGCTCGCGACATTGACGATGAGCAGGACCTTGCCGCGATACTCCCCCATCGTCGTCTCCCGCCCCGCGATCGTCTTCAACTTGAAATCGTAAAACGCCATGACGGCCTCCTCCGGTCGTTCCGGCACAGTATAGTCAGAAGCGGGCGGCAATGCAAAAGATGCGGCATTTTCTTTTCAGGGCGACGAATCCTCTTGATTTCGGCGCGTGCTTTGATAGTATGGTGATGGTTCTCATCACCCAGACGGAGGAGTCTATCACATGCCGATCCGTTATTTTATGCTGTCGCTCCCCTTGCTGTTTCTGATGGGATGCAATATAGATCTCGGCGATGATTGGTGGGGAGAGGAACCGACGGTCTGCGGCGATCTGATCGTCGACAAAGGAGAATTGTGCGAAGGTAACTCCAAGAACTGTGTGGATATCCCGGAACTCTTTTCCACCGGCGGCGTCGCACCCTGTCTTCCCAACTGCAAAGGCTGGGACACCAGCGCCTGCGACATGGCGGTCCCGATCATGAAACGGGATATCGCCGCGGGAGATGCGCATACCTGTGCGATCGCCGCATCGGGCGATCTCTTTTGCTGGGGCGCCAACAGCTATGGACAATGCGGCACGGGAGAGCTATCCACTGTCGTCGCGCCGACCCGCTTGAACTCCACGGAAACGTGGGCTCAAGTGTCCGCCGGGGGCGATCACACCTGCGCGATAACCGTCACGGGAGCGCTCTACTGCTGGGGTGACAATACCTACGGACAGATCGGCGACGGAACGACCGTTGCCCGTACCGTACCGCTCCGTATCGCCGCGAAATCACGCTGGTCATCGGTAGCGGCCGGAGCATCCAGCACCTGCGCCGTCACCGACACCGGCTCACTGTTCTGCTGGGGGAACAACCGCGAAGGGCAGTGCCTTCCCGACAGCACTCAAGAAGAATTCCATACGCCGTTCAAAGTATATGCGGACGACTGGTGGCTCGTTGTCAACCGGCAATGCGCTCTTAACCGGGAACACGATATCTACTGCTGGGGAAGTGCAAAACCCCTCCAGCTTGAAGGATCGCTTTTCTCGCCAAAATCGGTGCGGGAAACACTCGGTACCGTCTGCGGCCTTGACCTCGATCAACATACCGCCTGCTACACAGGGGTCGTAGCCCCCTTCGACGACACCGAGGACGAATCCACGCAGGGATGCAACCCGGATGCATCGGAACCGGAGTATCGATCGCTCGACCGCAGCGATGCGCACACCTGCGGCCTGATCCGCGGAGCAGGGCTCTCCTGCTTTGGCGACCCCGATTACGGAAGAGCAGGAGCATCTCAGGTCGGTTACTACGGAGCGAAATACGACTCCGTGGCGACCGGCGCCCGCCATACCTGCATGAAAAATACGGACGACACCGTTGCCTGTTTCGGTGCAAATGACCGCGGCCAACTGGGCGACGGAAAAAGCCTGCGGACGACGACCGAGCCAACACCGGTGGCCATAGAGGCACAATGGCAACGGCTATCGCTGGGAACGGGCCTTTCCTGCGCGCTGGACTCGCTCGACACCGTACACTGCTGGGGCGCCCTGCATGACGGTGAATACACCGTGGTCGATCATGAGCACTATGAGCCGTATGTCACCATAGCGGGAGGGCCCTTCTATGACATCTCGCTCGGCACCTCGCGTTTATTGGCGACCTCCGACAGCGGGGCGCAATACATGGATCTCTCCGGCTCACCCGGCACGATCGACGACGAAGCTCCGCAATGGAAGCCGATACCGCATCTGACCCGCACCACGAGGCTCTACGACACGAACGACGACCTGACCGGATGTCTCCTGAACGGCGCGGACCTCACCTGCTGGTTTTGGTTCCTCGATACACCCGGAACATGGCACGCCGTTACTCCCAACGCATTCACTTGGACTTGGGATGACGTGGCGATATCGATCGCTACCGGGTACGGACTGAATTGGCGCGGCGACATGTACCGGTGGACCTTTGGCATCAACGGGAATCCTCCTCTAGACTACCCCGCGAAACCCTATGAGGAGGACCGGCGCTGGCTGAATATCACCGCCGGATCGGGACATGTCTGCGGTGTCGAATATGACGGTCTGATCTATTGCTGGGGAAACAATGAGTACGGTCAACTGGGACGCGGAGATGTCGAGAACGACGAAACTCCCCGGACGGTGCAGGATCCCGACGCCACCTTACCGTGGATAACGGTCGCCGCCGGCACACTGCATACCTGCGGTTTAAAAAGCGACGGCCGGCTCTACTGTTGGGGAAACAACAGCAACGGCGCGCTGGGGGTTGGCGACACCGAGCCGCGCAATATACCAACCCCCGTCACCGGGGATCTCCGCTGGCGTCTGATCGCCGCCGGTAACGGTCACACCTGCGCCGTCACGACCGATGAAAAACTCTACTGCTGGGGTTTAAATGACGCGGCGCAAACGGGGGGCGGGCCACTATGGACCGTCTACCCGAAAACATTCACGCTGAAGTGACCCCCACTTTCCCCTTGATTTTAACGTGTGCATCGGTATTATGTGACCGGTTTTTGTGAACGGAGAGGCCGATGTACAAATGTCACAATTGCAACAAGCCCCTTGAGGAACTCGACGATATCCGCGGCAAGGTCGGCCGTCAGGATGTGTGCCCCCACTGCTACGCCGATCTCCACTGCTGCATGAATTGCCGCTTCCATGAACCGGGTTATCCCAACGAGTGCCGCGAGACCTCGACCGCCTTCGTCCGCGAACGGGACAAACAGAATTTCTGCGCCGCCTTCGAATACAAGCACGCCGAGGAGGGCGACGACAACGAGGAGGTTGACGCCAAGTCGAAACTCAACAGTCTTTTCAAACTGTAGCGATCTTTCTGCGGTTTTTCCCTCATTTTTATTGCTAACCGAATCTTAACCGTATATTAACACCAGCGACCGCCTATCTTGCAAGGAGTGAGCGATGGACTGGAAGACGGTAACATTCGAGGTTTGCGGCGGACTGGGCCTATTCCTTATGGGCATGAGTATCCTGTCGGACGGGATGCAGAAGGTCTCGGGCGACCGACTCCGCCGGATACTCGGCTTCCTGACGCAGAACCGCTTCATGGCGATATTCGTCGGACTTTCGATCACCTCCATCATCCAGTCGAGTTCGGGCACCACCGTTATGGCGGTCGGCTTCGTCAACGCGAACCTGCTGACGCTCGAACAGGCTATCGGCGTCATTCTCGGCGCCAACATCGGCACCACCGTCACCGGCTGGCTGGTGTCGCTATCGATAGTCCAGTACGCGATGGTCATCATCGCCGCCGGCGTCCTGTTGAAGTTCATCGGACGCAACGAAACGGTGCGCTACAGCGGCGAGGCGATATTCGGGCTCGGCATCCTGTTCCTCGGCATGAACCTCATGAGCGACGGGCTTGCACCGCTGCGTGACGACAAGGATTTCGTGGCATTCTTCACGCGGGTGGACGGCCTCACCTATTCCAGTGTCTTCCTCGGAGTACTCATCGGCACGGTGGCGACCGCCATCATCCAGTCGAGTTCGGCGGCACTCGGCATCATCATCGCGTTGGCCTCGCAGGGGCTCCTCTCCTTCCCGGCGGCTATCGCGTTGGTGCTGGGGACCAACATCGGCACCACCGTCACGGCTCTGCTGGCGAGCATCGGGACCAACTACCACGCCAAACGGGCCGCCGCCGCGCATATACTGTTCAATTTCTTCGGCGTCATCATCGTCCTCATCATCTTCTATCCCTTCATCCGCATGGTCGACTTCTTCCTGCCGGGCGATCCCGACATGGTGATCAAGACGGCCGAAGAGGCGGCGAAGTACGGTTTCGGCATCGGCGCCAAGCCGCTGGTCGGCGTCCACATCGCGCTCGCCCACTCGATGTTCAACATCACCAATGTCGTCATCTTCACCCCGCTCATCGCCTTCCTCGCCTTCGTCGTCAAGAAGATCGTCCCCGAACCGAAGGCGAAACCGCCCAAAACGCCGCATCAGTTCGCCCACATCCACTACGGCCTCATCGCAACCCCCGCGCTGGGGATCATGGAGTCCGAGAAAGAGCTCTACGCGATGGCCGAACGGGTGAAGAAGAATTCGGTGCGCATCCGCGATGTCCTCGCCGGAAAAAGAGAACTCACCGTAGCGGCCGAAAAGATAGAGAAGAACGAAGAACTCATCGACCAATACCGCATGGCGATCACCGAGTTCCTGCTGTCATTGTCACAGCGGTCGCTCTCCCGCGAGGACGCGGCGAAGGTGGGCAACTACATCACCTGCGCCCACAATCTCGAAAAGTACGCCGACTATGTCACCAACATGACGCGGGCATACCTCAAAATGAAGGAACAGAGCCTCGTCCTGTCCGATGCGGCCCGCACCTCCCTGCAGGATATAGTGGCCGACATAGAGAACTTCTACGAGGCGACCATCCTGCCCCTCAGCGGCGTCGAGGTCGACGCGCAGGCGTTCCTCGCCACCGCTACGACGCGCAAGAAAGAGATCAAGGAGCGTGTCCGGATGGCCAAGCTGGGGCACTTCCAGCGGCTTCAGGAGGGTACCTGCAAAGGAGAGGCGTCGATGGCCTACATCGACATCCTCGTCAATATCGACGGCATGGTCTCGCAGGTTCACAACATCGCGGAAACACTCACCCTTACCAAGTTCTCGGGCATCGCCTGAATCTTTGTTCAGAAAATTAACCGTTTTCTAACAATCCCCACCCCTCATTTAGTTGCTAATCACAGGGTAACCGTGTATACGGGGTCGAATAACGACCTTTAGAAACGGGGAGCATATTCATGGATTGGAAAACTATAGCGTTCGAGGTCTTCGGCGGGCTCGGCCTGTTCCTCATGGGCATGAAGATCATGTCGGAGGGAATGCAGAAGGTGGCGGGCGACCGGCTCCGCAAGATACTCGGCTTCCTGACGAGGAACCGCTTCATGGCGATCGGCGTGGGGCTGACGGTTACCGCGCTCATCCAGTCGAGTTCGGCCACCACCGTCATGACGGTCGGTTTCGTCAACGCACAACTCATGACCCTCACGCAGGCGATCGGCGTCATTCTGGGCGCCAATATCGGCACCACGGTCACCGGCTGGCTGGTATCGCTGTCGGTGGTGAAGTACGCGATGGTCATCATCGGCATCGGCGTCCTCCTGCGCTTCATCGGGCGGAGCGAAACGGCGCGCTACAGCGGCGAGGCGATATTCGGCCTCGGGCTCCTCTTCCTCGGCATGAACACCATGAGCGACGGGCTCGGTCCCCTGCGGAACAGCCCCGGATTCGTCCATTTCTTCACGATGGTCGACGGCGTCGGCTACGGGAGCGTTCTGCTGGGTGTGCTCATCGGTACGGCCACCACCGTCGCGGTCCAGTCAAGTTCGGCCACCATCGGCATCGCCATCGCGCTGGCCACGCAGGGACTGCTCACCTTCCCCGGCGCGGTATCGCTGATACTGGGCGACAACATCGGCACCACCATCACGGCGCTCTTGGCGAGCATCGGGACCAACCATAACGCCAAACGGGCCGCCTTCGCCCACACCCTGTTCAATGTCTTCGGCGTGATCATCATACTCATCATCTTCTTCCCCTTCGTCAAACTGGTCAACACCTTCATCCCGCAGGACGCCGATCTGACCATCCGGACCGCCGAAGAGGCGGCGCGCTACGGCATGGCCGTCGGCGCGAAACCGTTCATCGGCCCGCATGTCGCGATGGCCCACACCCTCTTCAACGTCACCAATGTCATCTTTTTCACGCCGCTCATCGGTTTCCTCGCCTTCGTCGTGAAAAAAATAGTCCCCGAACCGAAGGCGAAACCCTCCAAGGGCATCCGCCAGTTCGCCCACATCCACTACGGGCTTATCGAAACCCCCGCGCTGGGAATCATGGAATCGGAGAAGGAACTCTACGCGATGGCCGAGCGGGTCAAGAAGAATTCGGTCCGCATCCGCGATGTCCTTGCCGAGAAACGGGAAGCGGGCGTGGCGGCCGAGAAGATAGAGAAGAACGAGGAGACCATCGACGAATACCGCAAGGCGATCACCGAGTTCCTGCTGTCGCTGTCACAGCGGTCGCTGTCGCGCGACGATTCGGCGAAGGTGGGCAACTACATCACCTGCGCTCACAACCTTGAAAAGTACGCCGACTATGTGACCAACATATCGCGCGCCTACCTCAAGATGAAGAAGGAGAATCTCGCCCTATCCGATGCGGCGAAGGGCACGCTGACGGCGCTGGTGACCGACATCGAGGGTTATTACGAGGCGACCATCGCCCCCTTGAGCGGCGCCGAGATCGACGCGAAGAATTTCCTCGCCGCCGCCACGACACACAAAAAGGAGCTCAAGGAGCGGGTACGCATCGCCAAGATGGAGCATTTCGAACGGCTTCAGGGAAAACTTTGCAAAGGCGAGGCGTCGATGGCCTATGTCGACATACTCGGCAATATCGACGGCATGGTCTCGCAGGTCCACAATATCGCCGAGACGCTCACCCTCACCAAGTTCTCGGGCGTCGCGTAGCTTTTCAACCGACTTAAAACTTGACAAAAATCGGCCGCGCCGTGAAAATCATCCCGCGAAGAGACTAGAGGAAACACTTTGTTCAAGACCGCCACCTCAAAACGGATAGCCGTGGTCACCCTGCGCTATCTCATCCTTATCGCCGCAGGACTGCTCATCGCCAAGGCGTTCGTCGTATCCATCGACCAGTACGGCACCCGTGAGATAACGCTGGTCCGCGTCAATGGATCGACCTTCTGCCAGTCCTGCATGGGGCTCTATAAGTGAAGCGCTGGATCACGCAATTCATATTCCTTTTCATCCAGAACCCCTTCATCCAGAACTTCCTGACCGGCACCATCTACCGCGGACCCGCCAAGGCGATCTGCACTGGGACGCTCACCTGCTATTCCTGCCCCGCCGCCCCCTTCTCGTGCCCCATCGGGACGATGCAATACATCATCGAATACGCGAAAATGATACCGACCTACGCGATCGGCTCTCTGGCGGTGTTCGGGACACTTTTCGGCCGCGGTCCCTGCGCCTTCGCCTGTCCGTTCGGGCTCCTGCAGGATATTTTGCACAAATTCTCCCCCTTCCGGGCGCAGGTCCGCATGACGCCGTGGGTGCGCCAACTGAAATGGGTCATCTTCGCCGCATTTGTGGTCGTCATCCCCTACTGGAAGGAGCTCCCCGCTTTCTGCGCGTGGATATGCCCCGCCGGGACCCTGCAGGCCGGCATCCCGATAGTCATTGCGAACGTTTCGTTCCGCGTCGGCGTCGGGCTCACCTTCGCGTGGAAGGTCATCCTGCTGGTCCTCATTCTCCTCTACGCGATGCGCGAACAGCGCCCTTTCTGCCGCTATCTCTGCCCGCTCGGGCTTTTCCTCGGCCTGTTCAACCGGATCGCGATGTTGCGGATAACGCGCGACCGGAAGGTCTGCCTCACCTGCGGCATGTGCGGCAAGCAGTGTCCGATGGGGCTGGAACTGCCGCGCGAGATAAATCATATCGACTGTATCAAGTGCGGCACCTGCATCAAGGGATGCCCGCCCAAGATAAAGGCCCTTTCGTGGAAATTCATGCCGCTGGACGCCGAGATCGCACCGGCCGAAGAAAAAGGGGTCAGAACGCAAAACTGAAAAAGAATATCCCGCGCACCTGCGCCGTCCGGTAACTTTTCCCTTCGGTTTTGATGATGATCTCGCTGGGCGATACCGCCGCGCGAGCCCCCACCACCATGAACAGAAATTTATAGGCGACGCCGATAAAGAGCTGGTCGCGTTCGAAGATGCGGTTGTTGAGCCGATAGAGGAAGACCTCGATGCCGGTCGAAAAGGTCACCTCGGTCACCCGCAGGACATCGATCTGCGCAAGTACCCCGTAGGCCTCCCATTCGAGACTCGGGGCATGCGGCAGTTTCACATTGAGACCCTTTTTTGCGTTCAGGCCGAAGCGCAGGAAGGCGACGCCGCCCGAGAATTCCAGACCGCCCGCCCCCGCCTCTTCGGGTGAAAGGGTCAGCCCGATATAGAAACGGCTGTCGGGATCGGCGAAGGCGAACCATTCGACCGTCGGCTTCTCTTCCTCCTTGGGCTTTTCCTCCGCAGGTTTCGGTTCCTCTTGGGGCGGCTCTTCGACCTTCGGCGGTTCCGCTTTCTTCTCACGCGCCTCGCGGATGACGACCAGTTCCTCCTGCATCGTCTCCACGACGTTGAGGATATCTTCGGCCGATGTCTTATCAATCGGCAAGCGCCGCATGAGCCCCTCTTTGCTGATGATGAGGATGAAGCCCCCGGCGGCCGTTTCGATGGTGAATTCCTCGGTGATGGCCGCCGCGCGCGGATCGGCCGTCAGGGCGTTCTTGAGTTCTTCGGGGAACTGCTCACCGAAATGGAGCGCCGCCGCCGCGGCCCGGCAGGCAAGAAGAAGCATCAGTATTAGTGCGGAACGGGTCATCCCCATTCCTCCATGATGCCGCACGACGCGCTCGATCCGATCCGGTCGGCACCCGCCGCGACCATCCGTTCAAATGTCGCCCGGTCACGGATGCCGCCCGCCGCCTTGACGCCGAGCACCGTTCCCGCGACGGTCCGCAGGAGCCGGACATCGTCGGGGGTCGCCTTGCCGTTGACGCCGGTCGAGGTCTTGAGCATGTCGGCCCCGGCGAGTACCGCCAACAGCGCGCCGTCCACCTTTTCGGCCTCGGTCAGCGCCGAGGTCTCCAGTATCACCTTGAGGTACGCGCCGAGCCCCGCCGCGCACCGTATCCCTTCGTACACCGCGGCGAACCGGCCCGACTTGAGCAGGCCGATGCCGATGACCAGATCGAGTTCGGTCGCCCCGTCGGCGATGGCGGTCTGTGCTTCGGCCCGCCGCGCCGCTATCGTGGAGGCGCCCAGCGGGAAGTCGACGACCGCCGCGATTGCGTAGCGCGCCCCGAGCCGCCGTTTCATCTCGCGCGCCGTCGCCACCCAGACCGGATTCACGCAGACCGCTTTGAAACGGTGGCGCGCCGCGTCGGCGCAGAGCTGTTCTATCGCTTTTTCGGTGGCGTCGAAGGCAAGCAGGGTGTGGTCGATGAGTCCGGGAACACTCTGCGCGGTGAGTGTGGGCGGCTCCCACACGGCGATGAGGTTCGCCGCGATGACCGCGTAGCGCTCCGGCCCGGCGCCGGTCAGGTCGGACAGTGCTTTCGCCCGCGCCAGTATCGTATCGTGATCGTGCATATCGCCCACCCGTCAAAGTACCGTCCGGGCCGATTATAGCAGTCCCGCGCCGCAAGAAAAGAAAATATTGTTGCGTCGAGGGGCCCCGCCGGATATTATGGGCCGTCGAAAAGTAGCGTACACGGGAGGAGTACCATGCACATCGAGGAGTTCATCAAGGAACGGGAACGGCAGAACGCGGCGGTGCTCGATTTTTCGGGGAATGTCACCAAGCGCTTCTTCTCGCTCGACACGCAGTGCTACCGCGACGGCGCCCTGCCGGTGAAAACCAAGGAGCTGATCGGGCTGACCGCGTCTCTGGTCCTGCGGTGCGACGACTGCATCCGCTACCACCTCCTCCGGTGCCGCGCCGAAGGGGTGACCGACGCCGAGATCGACGAGGCGCTCTCCATCGGGCTCATCGTCGGCGGCAGTATCACCATCCCGCACATCCGGCGGGCGGTCGACGGGTGGAAAGAGATGGCGGAGAAGAAATTGTCGTTATGAGTGGGCGGTCGCCTGCTTTCTGATCTTTTCGAGGGCGCGTTCTTCTATCTGACGCACCCGCTCCTTCGACACATTGAACCGGCGACCGATATCTTCGAGCGTCTGCGGATCGTCGGTGAGATAGCGGTTGTCGATGATGTAGCGTTCCCGCTCGTCGAGCGTTTCGACGGCGCGGTAGAGAAGCTGTTTCCGCTCGTCGGCCACCAGCGTCTCGGAGAAGTCGCCCTTCTCGTCGGCTATCTGGTACCGGTCGGTGCCGTCCTCGTACTGTTCGTCGAGCGACACATCGGACGACGAGGTGAGGACGCGCATGTTGTCGGCCACCCGGGTCGGGTCAATGTTGAGGCGGCGGGCCACTTCGGCAATGAGTTCTTCGCGGGAAAGGTCGCGCCCCTGATCGTGAGACTCTATCTCGCGGACGGTCGAGACGAGGTTAAAGAAGAGTTTCCGTTCGTCGCGCCCTTTGCCGTAGCGGACTATCGACATGTGCGACAGTATGAATTCCTGTATCTTCGCCTTTATCCACCAGACGGCGTAGGTGGCGAAGCGGACCCCTTTGGCGAGGTCGAATTTCTTGAGCGCCGTCAGCAGTCCGACATTCCCTTCCTGTATCAGGTCGACCACATCGCGGAAACGGCGGAACTTGTAGGCGGCGTTGACGACCAGTTTCAGGTTGGCGAGGATGATGCGCCGCGCCGCGTCGATGTCGCCGGTGCGCCGGTAACTTTTAAAGAGCCGCTCTTCCTCGTCGCGCTCCAGATCGGGCACCGCGAGGACATTGTGGATGTACGCGGAGATCGAATCGTTCGACAATGCCGGGATGTAAGCGGTCATGATGCACCTCCTAGCAGTCTTCACTGCCTTCTGCTAAAGAACATATACCAAGTTTCTAATATCAGTCAAGTAAATTATTGATAAAAGTGTTACTTGTCCGATTTCTTTTTATTTTTTCAGCGCTTTATTGCCACCATTTTCGAATATGGTAGGATAGCGATGGTCTGTTGAAGGCACCCGACGGAGGAACCGATGCGGAACGCGCTCTTACTCACCCTCCTTTTCACCCTGCTTCTGAGCGTCACGGCCGAAGCGCGCCGCGTGAACGGCTACCGCTTCGACGAACAGTTCACGGTCGACAAGAACACCACGCTCTATCTCAACGGGGTCGGCTTCCTCGAAAAGTTCTACGTCGATGTCTACGCCAATACTCTCTACCTCAAAAAGCCATCGAAGGACGGGGATGCGATACTCGACGCCGACGAACCGATGGCGATGCGGCTCCACATCCTCTACGGCAACATCCCGTTGGGCGAACTGGTCGGCGGCCTGCGCGACGGGTTCGGCTACTCTACCGGCCGCGATCCGGCGAAGCTCGCCCCGGTCAAAGAGCGCGCCGAGAAGCTCCTGTCGTGGTTCGACCGCAAGACCGACGAATACGACACCGCGACCTTCCTCTACATCCCCGGTCAGGGGGTCCATGTCAGCATGAACAATGTCTACAAGGGGGTCATCCCGGGGCTCGATTTCAAAAAGGCGCTCTTCGGCATCTGGCTGTGCAAACGGCCCGCCAACAAGCCGCTCAAAGCAGGTCTGCTGGGTCTACCGAGAAAATGAACGGTCACGTTATAAACCTTTGAATGAGGAGTGTCATGAAACAGTGTCTCTGGGTTCTTTTGGCGGTGCTTATGTTCGGGATGACGCTGACGGCCGCGGAGCCGGTCAAGGCCGACGGCCGCGCCGCCGCCGCGATGGAACTGCTGCTCTCCATGCGGATGGACCGTACGATGGCCGATTCGATGGAACAGATGCTACAGCTCCAGATACAGCAGAATCCCGCCATCGCCCCGTACAAAGAGGTGATGCGCCGTTTCCTTGCCAAATATATGAGCTGGGAAAGTCTCAAAGGTGAATTCGCCCGCATCTACGCCGAGGAGTTCACCGAACAGGAACTGCGCGACCTGATAGCGTTCTACAAGACGCCGACGGGTGTGAAGTCAATCGCGAAGATGCCGGCGCTCATGGCCAAGGGCGGTCAGCTCGGCATGCAGCGGGTCCAGCAGAACATGGGCGAACTCAACGAGATGCTGCGCGTCGAACAGGAACGCCAGCAGAAGGCCCAGCCGAAGAAGTAAAAGTAAAGTTGAGCTTTACCTTCCCCGCCGCACGGCAAAACCGCTTGACAATCACGCTGGATAACGATATATTCCTTTCATGATTGAGAGATCGGTCAACAAACACAAACTCGGCGCGGTCGATGAGCAGAGGGCCGACCTGCTTTTCTGGCTTTCCAAGACACCCGAAGAACGGGTGGCCGCCGTCGATTTTTTACGGGCGCAGCATGCCGACACCGCAAAAGGAATTCAAAGAACTGTTCACATCGTTAAACGCGCGGGGCGTTGAGTATCTCGTCGTCGGGGCCTATGCGATGGCCTTTCACGGCGTACCGCGCTTCACCGGCGATGTCGATGTCCTTGTCCGGCCGACGAATGAGAACGCGAAGCGGCTCCTTACGGCGCTCGATGATTTCGGCTTCGGTTCGCTCGGTCTGAAAGAGGCCGACTTCTGCGAGCCCGATCAGGTGGTGCAACTCGGGGTCGCGCCGCTTCGGGTGGATATCCTTACCTCCATCACCGGCGTTTCGTGGGAACAGGCCGACCGGAACAAAGGAAAGACGACCTACGGCGGCGTACCGGTCCCCTTCATCGGTATCAATGAGATCATCGCGAATAAGCGGGCCGTCGGCCGCACTAAAGACATGGCCGACATCGAACTGCTTGAGTCGGTCCAGCAGAAGGCCCAGCCGAAGAAATAAAAAGGGAAAGGGAGAGACAGGACCGCATCGTCGATCTACGGTATTTTCCTGCAATAATGCTCTTCATCACAGAAATAACCGGAGTGACATGAACCGCAATCTATACCCCTTACATAGTTGCACCGATCCTGACAGGTCATTATGATGCACGTACATACCACCTCTTGAGAATTAACCCAATGCCCATCTACGCACCAAAAGCAGGCGCCGTATGACATAGGATCGAAACACCATCCATCATAGCACTCGTCCGGATCATCACATTCTTCTATGTCGGTCCAGTAACCGTTAGTGCATTCCTGTTTTTTATATCCCCTATCATTGTATCCGCAGGCAATTGAGCGGGTCTCGGCCTCTGTTGCGCACGCTATCAACGCTACATCATCATCCGGCGTATCGTTGTCTTCGTCAACTACAGCGACATCTTTATCGTCATCGACACTGGTGTCCTTACCAAAGTGAGGCGTGCCCTCGTAGATTATTTTATCGCTGCCTTCTGTGGCAGAATCCTCGTTTGCGTCGGTATCGTCCTCGAGCGGCGTAGTTTCTTCGACAGAGGCATTGTCATCGTTGAGTAATATCTCGTCCGCTTCGGCTAAAGCCGCGTCATCATCAGGCATGACCGTATCGGCATCCTGCGCCGTCTTCGACGACGAACACGCGACAAGAAAAAGCACAAAAATGATGAGGTATTGTTTCCTAACCATGTCGCGATTATAGCCGCGAAAAAATTGAAAGTAAAGCGGAAAGTCTCCCCTACTCCGGGAAGAGTTCCGGGATACGCGCTATCAGCCCGGCGCAATCGGTGTCGCCGTCCAGTTTGACCAACTCTATCGTGCTTTTGGTCGGGTCGGGATCGACCGTGCTTTCGGGATTTGAATTGAAAAGGGCGTTGTCGGCCCCGATGACCCGCTGTTCCGACGCATCCTGCACCTGCCCCTTGAGCCGCCCGTCGGCCGCCGGCTGAACCCACCAACTGCCCCGTTCGCGCCGTATCGTGTAGACCTTGCCGGTCATGCCGCTCGCCGCTATCTCGATGGTGACGCCGGGATTGCCGTCGTTGTCCTGATCGATGATGCGCGGGTCGCTGTTGTCGGTCGGGAGCGGATCGTTCCACGGGTCGGCGAGTTCTATGCCCACCGGCATCACCGCCTCGGCCCGCGATATCCGCGGCCCCTCCGCCGTCTCTTCCACCGTCAGCGCGCCGATCATGTCGCCGATGCACTGCGAGAGGGCGTCGGGGACGGTGGTAGTGGCGGGGCTGGTCGACTTTATGACGCTGTGGCACGAACTGGCGCGGCTTTGGAGCACCCCTTCGACCTTTTCGATGCGGGTGACGCTGTAGTAGGTACCGGTCGTCTGGAATTCGCCGAGCATCGACATCTTGTCTATCGTCGAGACGATGACCTTTTCGGCGTAGACCCCGATGAGCGTTTCGGGATCGAACGGTCCGTTGTCGGGTGTTTCGCTGTCGTCCGGTTCGACGATGTCGTCGGTCGCCGCTATCTCGTCGGCCAACTCGTCGGGCGTTCCGGCGGTGTCGATCGCCGTCGTCGCGTCGTCGGTCGGGAGCGTTTCATCCACCGTAGCGGTATCCTCGTCGGGGATGATCGCCGTATCGGTCACCGTTTCGTCGGTCGGCGGAAGTTTTTGGGTCCCCTCGTCACCGCACGAAGTCAGAACAGCGGCCAGAAACAGCGACAACAACCCGGAAACAATAATTTTTCTCACGATCCATACCTCCGTCGTTTGGACAACCTTCCGGAGGCGACACTACCTTATATATCTATCGAAATCGTCCTGAATGGACGGGCAGAACCTTTTTTATTTTGCGAAAACGGACTCGCAAGGTATATTCCTGACGGTCCATCCATGTTGCGGGGCTCATGCGGGTTATTTTCTTTCTCATTGCATTCCTCCTTTTGTGCGTTACAAAACCGCTTACTGCCACCGACAAACCGGGATATCTCGTCTACCGCACCGGGAACCTTATCCTCTATTTCTCGACCGATATCGATGAACGGCTCATCCCTTACCTTATAGAAAAGACCGAGCTGGCCGAACAGTTCCTCATATCGCTTTATGGATGGAAAGCCGACCGCCGCATCCCGCTGGTGTTCGACCGCGAGACCGACGAGGCGAACGGCTGGTCATCGGTCTACATGAAGGACGGCATCCGCCTGCTCCTCTATCCGCCCGAAGAATTCTCGCCCCTCGCCAACCATAAGGACTACGCGCTCAATCTCGTCGTTCACGAACTGACCCACTCTCTCCAGATAGGGCTGGTAAGCGGCGTCCCGAAGTGGATCAACTATGTCTTCGGCAACCTCTTCTACCCGGCGCAACTCTCCCCCGGCTGGCTTTTGGAAGGGGTCACCGTCTACTCCGAATCGGCCATCGACGGCACCGGACGGCTTCATTCGCCGCTGTGGCGGGCGTGGTTCGAATCGTTCTTCCGCAAGGGGAACGAACTGACGCTCGGCGAATTATCGGGGGCGAACGATCACTGGATGGGCGGGCATATCCCCTACCTGTACGGCACCTTTTTCTACGACTTCCTCATGCGGCGGCACGGCCCCGAGAATATGGCGCTCTTTTTCGATGAACTGTCGGACAACGTCATCCCCTTCCTGATCGAGTACGAGGCACGGAAGATATTCGACGAAAGTCTCTGGAGCGGCTATCAGGAGTTCCTGCGCGAAACCCGAGAACGACTGTTCGAGCGGACCACCGAGGCGCAGGCTCCCTTCGAGACCGGACTGCGCTACAGCGAGATAGCGGTCGACCGATCGCGTCCCGGGCACTATGCGTATTATGGAAGACGACAGGGAGAGAACGCCATTTATGAATTCGACGGCAAGGAGACCAAGCGGATATTCACGCCGCCCGGCGCGCTTCACTTTTCCACCGACGGAACGCGCCATCTCGCCACGATCACGGTCCGCGCCGATGCCGACCGGATACGCAGCGACCTGTTCCTCTTTGATACCGAACGAGGCGAGATAGCGCGTATCACTCAGGGAGAATCGGTCCTGTACCCCTTCTTTCTGCCCGACGGCCGCATCGCCTGCTTCGTCACGACCAACGGCCTGATCGCGCTCCGCATCTATAACCGTGAACACCGTTCTTTCACCGCCTACGACCTTGCCGCCTTCGACGCGGTGCATACCCCCGCGGTCGATCCGGCGGGGGAGCGGATACTCTTCACCGGCAATCTGCGCGGCGCCGACAAAGACCTTTTCCTGCTCGATATCGCGACCGGCGCCGTGAGTCGTCTGACCATGCCCGGGAATCAATACAGCGCCGTCTTCGCCGCGCACGATTCGATACTGTTCAGCACCGATGAGGGGGAACGGATCGTTCCGCTAATGCTCGATCTTGCCAGCGGCACCCTGATGCGCCTCTATGAACCGATATCGATCGCCCTCTATCCGCAGATCATCGACGACCGCCTGTTCTTTGTGGGGTTCGATAATGACGGCTATTTCCCGGCGTGGGTGCCGCTCCGAACGGTCGAGATGGGAATGTTGCCCACACCGCTGTTCGTTCCCTTCGCGGCCGACGCCGCACCGGCGCGCGCCGAAACGCCGGAACTGACGCCGTCGAACGGCTGGGAGGGAATGTGGCCCTCGGTCATCATCCCCGATTACAGCGCCGGGCTCTACGCTCAGAAACTCGGGTTCACCCTCTTCGCCGAAGCCGATACGGGACGCCGCGGATACGAGGTGTCCTTTGGCAAGGTCTTCGATCCTTCGGACAAATATGAGGTGCGCCTCTTTTACCGCGACAACGACATCATGCCCGAATTCCGCTGGCAGATATCTTACGGCTGGTACCGCGTCACCTTCGGCGATGAAGAATCGCACACCTACCCCGGCTGGATACACGATCTGCGGACCAGCGCATCGACCGCCATGAATTTCAATACCCTGTTCTATCTCGATCGGACACACGCCTACAAGGTGGGACATTCCCTTTCGACCAGTATCGGATTCCGCATGCTCAAGGAGGGGGTGCGTAACGATTACGGCGATCCGACCACATTCCCCTATCTTGCCGGAGAGTACCACAACCTTCAAATGGGGGCCGCCTACAGCCTCCGTTTCGGCTTTTCACCGGGGAGCTATCTCCTTTTTTCCGATATGGATGCCACCACCTTGCGGCTGCCGGTGACGTTGGTGCGCGATCTCCTGTACGGCGATTCGCTCCTGACCATGTCGCCATCTTTCACCTACAGTTACCTTTTCGACCATACCGGCAAGGTGGGCCTCATCACGCGTCATTCGCTGTATGCCGCGTTCCTCTCAGACGCGCGCTATGCCGTCGGCGGCGAAGAGAAAGACGCTGAACTCGAGAATATAGACACCTTCATCTACGGCTATTCGAGCGATGTGACGGTACGCGGGTACCGCCCCGCTGCGCTGACGGGGAACATCCTCTATTTCAGCAACAACGAACTCCGGTTCCATATCTTTTCCATTGAACAAGGGCTGGGCCTGCTCCCCCTCATGATCAAGAATCTGCAAGGAGCCCTTTTCGTCGATATCGGCACCGCGTCGGGCGACCCCGACCTGCCCGAAATACCGTTCATCGCTTCGACCGGAGCCGAGATAAAGCTTCTTACCTACTGGTGGTACCGCGTCCCGCTGATGTTCAAACTCGGGCTGGCGCACGGACTGACAAAGGAGGGAGTGCTGAACGTCTATTTCTCCCTAGGAAATAGTTTCTGAAAAGAACCTCCGCGCGATTGACTTCCGAGAACCCTTTTTGTATAATGCCGAGGTTCGTTTCAGTATCGATCACCTTGCTCGGAGGAATATCATGAACATGGTCAAGAACGCAACACTCTTTGCGGTGCTTCTGTGTGGCGGATCTCTGCTCGCCGTCAACAATCTCATCGATGTGACCGCAGATCCGGTCGCCTGCGACCCGGTCGGCGGCGTCAACATAGAGGTGTGGGCCGATAATGACGACAGCGGAACCGTAAGTGGCGGCGACACACTCCTTACTTCAAATAATGTCTGCAACGGCACCAACGGCACGAAAGGCGACCAAGGCGATCCGGGGGAAAAGGGCGACACCGGCGAAACCGGTCCGATAGGTCCCATCGGCCCGCAGGGTCCCGTTGGCCCGCAAGGCCCGCAGGGCGAAGTTGGCCCGCAAGGTCCCGAAGGTCCGCAGGGGCCGATAGGTCTCACCGGTCCCGAAGGCCCGCAGGGGCCGATAGGTCTCACCGGTCCCGAAGGCCCGCAGGGGCCGATAGGTCTCACCGGTCCCGAAGGCCCGCAGGGGCCGATA
>Ga0116153_10001134_pt1 | contig 26953 bp, 25 predicted proteins | sample AD_UKC028_MetaG_FD_89896 | JGI IMG/M metagenome (GOLD analysis project Ga0116153, IMG submission 89896) | Active sludge microbial communities of municipal wastewater-treating anaerobic digesters from USA - AD_UKC028_MetaG | ecosystem: Engineered > Bioreactor > Anaerobic > Digestate | place: USA...
GGAAACCAGAATCCAGTAATAGCCCTATTTATGTGGCTTCAATTCGACTCATGCTGCGGAGAATTTTTAAAGAGCGTACTACAAATAATGCTGAAGAATATGCATTATTAGAAGGAGCTACTGTATAATTTTTTGGAAATGGAGTTTTTCGACAGCCTCTGAGAGACTGTATAAAAACTAAGCTATTGATTTTATAAACAGTCTTGTTGGCGATAGTCGGTCAAAATCTCCTCTAAGCGGGTTCCTGCGTCAACAAGACTTTGATTTTACGAGGGCAGTTTTTCGACAATCCCTGAGTTCGGGGAGGAAACGGCATGCCCACGGCGTACTACGAATCTGATTTCTACCTGTGGACACAGCAACAGGCAGCGCTCTTACGCCAAGGGGCGTTATCGGCGCTGGATGTTGAGAACCTCGCTGAGGAGATTGATGATATGGGTGCGAGTCGGGAGCGAGAACTGGAAAACAGGCTCGCGGTTCTGTTGGCGCACCTTCTCAAATGGATCGTTCAGCCAGAACGCCGGGGGAATAGCTGGCGTTTGATCATTCTTGAGCAGCGACGGCGATTAGCCCGGTTGCTGGAAAAAAATCCGAGCCTTCGTGCGCGCTTATCCGCAATCGCTCAAGACGTTTATGGTGATGCAATCCTGATTGCAGCGCGGGAAATGGGCAAATCCGAAAATGAAGTACCCAATACGATGCCGTTTACCTTGGAGCAAGCGCTTGGCGACTATTGGCCGGATTGACTTAAATCGAAAGACTACTGAATTTGATATCGTCTTTAGAGAAATTGAGAGCTTATGAAGCGTGTCTTGATGGTGGCTTATCATTTTCCGCCCTCGGCGGGGAGTAGCGGCATTCAGCGGACATTGCGGTTTGTTCAGCAGTTGCCTGATTTTGGCTGGGAGCCGATTGTATTAACCGCCCACCCAAGAGCTTATGAACGCACCAGCAATGATCTTTTGTCTGACGTGCCGGAAAATGTGGCAGTGCATCGGGCGTTTGCGCTGGATGCGGCTCGCCATTTGAGCATCGGTGGCCGTTATCCCGGATTTCTGGCCCGGCCGGATCGCTGGATGTCGTGGCGCTGGGCTGCGGTTACAGCCGGATTAAAACTCATTCGTCGTTATCAACCGGCTGCGTTATGGTCAACTTATCCGATTGCGACCGCGCATCAGATTGGGGCGATTTTGCACCGGCGTTCCGGGTTGCCGTGGATTGCGGATTTCCGCGATCCGATGGCGCAAGAGGGTTATCCAGCAGATCCGAAAATTTGGCAATGTTATCAAGAGATTGAGGAAAAGGCATTCAGGAAGGCGCGGTTTAGTGTATTTACCACGCCCAGTGCGGCGAAATTGTACCGTGAGCGCTATCCTGAGGTTGCGCCGGAGCGCGCTGTGTTGATTGAAAACGGTTACGATGAGGAGAGTTTCGCTGGTTTGGAAGCCAGCGCGACGGCGAAGGGGCCGCTGCATCCGGGCCGGATCACGTTGTTGCACAGCGGCGTCGTGTACCCCAGCGAGCGGAATCCGACGCAGTTATTTCGGGCGATGCGCACTTTGCGGGATGCCGGGCAGTTCAACGCAACCCCATGGGTCCTGCGGTTGCGGGCAGCGGCGCATGAGGAGTGGTTGCGTTCGTTGGCGGTTGAACATGGCGTGGCTGAATTGATTGAGTTAGCGCCGCCCTTACCTTACCGTGAGGCACTGGAAGAAATGTTGCGGGCGGATGGGTTGGTAATTTTGCAGGCGGATAATTGTAATGCGCAGATTCCAGCTAAACTCTATGAGTATCTGCGCTGTCGGCGACCCATCCTGGGGTTGACCGATCCGTTAGGAGACACGGCGTCGACCTTACGGCAGGCGGGTTGCCGGCATCTAGCCCGGTTGGATGATCGTGAGGAGATTGCTGGAGTTTTAAGTCGTTTTGTGGAGGAGGTGAGCGTTGGTATGGATTCTGGGTTGGATCAGAAAATTGTCATCAGCGCGGCACGGCGCCAGCGGACTGGGCGGTTGGCTAAGGTGCTGAATGTTCTCTGATGACTGCGAACGCTTCTCCCGCTAATGGGCAGGGAGCATGAAGCTTACGCGATTACCTGTTTGCCACCCTATGGCTTTTATCAGCAAGTTTCGCCGGGCAGTGACGCATTTAGGCTGGTGGGACGCAACGTTGTTTGCGGTTGCGCGAATACTGCTGGTCGTCACAGCGTCACGGGTGCGGTTGGTAAAGTACTATTTTGTTGTGCAGCCGGTCAAAGCGCCGAGGGCGGATGGGCGTTCGGCAACCTCCCGGTCTGGAGTGTTTCAGTTGCAATGGGTCGACTTGGATTGTCCAGTGTTTGCGCAGGTTGAACGTCCGCCGGAGGTTTTGGCGGCGCGTTTTGCTCAAGGGGCAAGGTGTTTGTTGGCGACGCGGGTTAATGGGGAATTTGCCGGGTTTCTGTGGTTCGTGATCGGTCCTTATGAGGAAGATGAGGTGCGGGCGCGCTTTATTCCGCAACCGGCGGGTCGGGTGGCTTGGGATTTCGATGTGGCGATTGCGCCGCGTTTTCGTGTCGGACGGTTGTTCAGTTATTTGTGGGAAGCGGCTAATGCTGAGATGCAGGCTGCTGGGGTGTTAGGTTCAATGTCGCGTATTTCAGCATTTAATGCCGCATCGCTGGCAGCGCATCAGCGTTTGGGGGCGCGTATTATGGGGCGGGCGACGTTTGTTTGTGCAGGCCGGTTTCAGTGGATGGTCAGTTCGCTGCGGCCACGCTGGCATTGGTGTGAGTGTGATGATCAGCGCCCTGAATTGGTGATTGATGCTCATACATGTTAAGCATGTGGTCGGCTTGCTGAAAAGATGGGTGGGGCGTAGTTTTGGGAAATCGGTAATTTTTTGGAGTGAGTGATGCGAGTGTCAACGATTTTTTCGATGATCCAGCGCCGGTGGTGGGTTATTGTATTTTTCGGGTGTTTTCTGTGTGCAGAAAGCGTATTGGCCGCACCTGCATGTGGTGATCTTGCTAGTTCTTATGGGCCATTTGATTACACAAATCCTAAGCATATTAAAGAAAATCTACCGATCGTAGAGCAGTATCACTTTACTCCCGAAGTTGAACATTTAATCAGGGGAAAATCTTCTTATATATGGTCCGACCTCGACTACACCTTGGCAACATTTCCCAACCATCATCGAGCACTCTATGCCTTTGTTCGATATGAGATCAGAGAGCGCCGAAAAAGCCAAGAAAAGAAAGAATCTTATAAACCACCGACGGCGGCAGGAGGCTACCCTGCTTCTGCTGAATGTCTCTTAGATAGAGCCATTCGCTGGCGGCCAAACGATCCGACTGTGCGCCTGATTTATGGTCTTTATCTTCATTTGAGCGGCGATCTGCAAAAAGCATTGACTGCGTATAAGCTTTCGGAGCAACTTCAGCCAAATTCTGCTGACCTACAATATAATCTGGGATTACTTTATTTTGATATGAAACAATATGCGCTGGCTAAAGAACATGCTAAACGCGCTTATCAACTGGGCTACCCGTTACCAGGGTTGCGTAAAAAGTTGGTTAGCGTCGGACAGTGGCCATAAATTTCCACTGGATCACATATATAAATGGGTTTGCAACAACAGGTACTATCAGGGCTGAAATGGACGGCGTTCGCTAAGTTTGGTGGCCAGTTGATTACGTGGGCCATTACTATTATCGTCATGCGGTTGCTCTCCCCTTCGGATTATGGATTGATGGCGTTAGCCTCTGCCATAGTTGCATTGCTTACGACCATTGCTGAATTTGGTCTTGGTGCGGCTCTTGTGCAAGCACGCGAATTAAGTCGACAGGATATAAAGCAGATTTTTGGTGCTGCTATCCTGCTTAATATGACAGTCTTTGCTATATTATTATTATCAGCACCGCTTATTGCTACGTTTTTCGAGGAAGTTAGGCTATCGCCGATTATTCAGGCTGCATCGCTGCAGTTCGTTATTATTGCTGTCGTGTTAGTTCCAGACTCACGAATGCGGCGACAAATGCAGTTTAAGTTGCTAGCCATTGTTGATGTTTCCTTAGGGCTGACTGCCGGTGTAATAACGCTTTTGTTGGCTTTAGCTGATTTTGGTGTTTGGTCATTGGTGCTTGGTAATCTTTCTGGCGCTACGTTGCGTGCGGTGCTTCTCCTAGTTCTGACCCCTGAACATTTGTGGCCAAGCTTTTCGCTACGTGGTATTAATCGCTTGTTATCCTTCGGCGGATTTACTACTCTCAGTCGAATTTTATGGCATTTTTTATCTCAGGCAGATATTTTTATCGCTGGAAAATTTCTTGGTAAAGAGGCTTTGGGTTTTTATTCTGTATCAATGTATCTAGCGTCCTTACCCATGCAAAAGATGATGATAGTATTTAATCAAGTTGCATTCCCTGCTGTTGCGCGGATTCAGGATCAAAAAGAAATCATAGCTGAGAAATTGCTTAAATCTCTACGCTTAATTGCTTATTTTTTATTTCCGGTTTTATGGGGGCTATCTGCAATCTCACCAGAACTAGTAAATTTGCTGCTTGGCGAGAAATGGGAAGCAGCTATTGTACCGCTGCAATTGGTCAGCCTTGTCGTGCCGGTACGTATGGCCGCTAATATCCTATCTACTGTAACCTCTGCCTTAGGGCGAGCAGATATCGACCTCTACAATACCCTGACTGGTGCTGTTATTATGCCTTGTGCCATGCTGGTAGGTGTGCAATGGGGTATAAATGGTTTGGCAACCGCTTGGGTTTTTGCCGTACCAATAGTTTTCTTACTTAACTTCCATCGTGCTTCAGCAGTTATTGGGATTAATTTAGCACAGTTAGTACGTACCTTTTTAGCGCCGGCGATGGCCGCTGGTATTATGTTGTTTGTCGCGATACCATTATGTCGTTCCGGATTATCTGGTATGTTTAATCAATATGCTCACTTCGCCATTCTTGTTGTAATCGGTGCAGCAATCTACTTAGTTCTGGCAAGCCTGCTTGATCGCAATATCTGGCGGGAAACGTGCGTTTTTGTTGCCTCATTTTGGAAAAAATGAAAATATTTGTCTAGTCTTTATAGAGAAAATACCGATGCGAATGACTACACATCTGCTTGGCAACTTACCGAAATTGGCTTGGGCGGTATCCATCCATCAAAGTGCGGAGATCGTATCGCTATATCATGGACCTTGGGTTGAAATAAGCGACTCATTTTTCATCGAAGGTGTATGGAATGGATCCTTTGCACAAGGCGGGTTTGACCAGACGGATTGCATTTTTGGCAGCGGTGGTGTGCTTCGCGACGATAGTTTGACGCTTGTTTCCAGCGGTAGCACTACCGATTATCTCTACTACTGTAAGCGTGTTGACGTGTTACTTGCCGCTAACTCGTTGCCTTTGTTGCTAGCGCTAACCGGTAATAAACTTGATATTGACAATCCGGACTATGCTGTAATTAACGAATCGATTAAGCTTGGCATAGGGCTTTATCGACGCGAAATTCCTACGACTGGTGATACAATACAGCGCCTAATTTATCGCAACTTAAGGATTTCTTTGCGTGGTATCGAAGAAATCGATAAACCATGGCCCCCACATTTTACATGCTACACTGATTATTTTGACTATGTTAATAGCAATTATAGCATCATTGCAACTAATGCACGTGATCCAGAACGCAAACGACCACTGCAAATATTTTCAACACAATCACGTGGCTACGATACGACGGCTGTTAATGCCATAGCTGCACAATATGGTATCGATCAGGTATTTACTATTTCAAAGGGTAAAGGTAGTGGGCGGTTTGCTGAAAACGATGAAGTTATCCAGTCTGATGACGATGGTACAGAAATCTGCGATATCCTTGGCCTTCAAGTTTCGCCTATAGAAAGGCGCGTTGTTTTTACCAATCATTGTAATGATGAATATCTTTATTATTGCGCTATTCATGGTAGCGAAGATGTTTTCTTGATGGGCATAGTTAATATGATTAATACCCCATCTCTTTTGCTCACTGGTACGCTCGGTGAAATGTTTTATCCACGTCAAAACTATCTGGATCATTGTGGGAAGCATATGAGAATAAGCGAACTTGAGCGCTACGATCTAGGAGGTGGTCACGGCCTTACCGAGGTTCGTCTAGTAAAGGGATTTATCGATCTACCGCTCTTTTACATAGGTGCCCGTCAACGCGATGATATCATGGATATTACCGAATCGAGCGAAATGAACCGATGGCGCTTGGGTAATTCTTATGACCGACCGATCTCGCGCCGAATCGCAGAAGATATTGGTATCCCACGTCAACAATTTGGCCAGAAAAAGATGACTGCATCTGTTGAATTAACACCACCATATCTACCCGCTAATACTCGTTTGCGTGAGGAGTATTTGAATCATCTGCTAGAGTACCGTATATTAAGGTCTTGGCAGATATGGACACTACCTTTGGTTCACCGTATTAATGCCATAATTTGGTTCATTTCACCACGTCAATATCGTTGGCTCTACTATCTGGAACGTGCAATATCGAAGCTTATTCGGCGTGATTTTCATTTTCCTATGTTACTTAAAAAGGTCAATTCCGGCTTATTTTGCCATTGTGTGAACAAACGTGCTGATGAATATGCGTGTACAATCAGCGATCATGTATTACCATGATAAGATGAAAAGCGGTTACGCTACATCAGGCATTAACATATGAACACTGGTTCAGTGCTTAAATTGGCTTTTGTTGGCGATATTTGTTTAGGTATGAATTGGCTTCAAGGCAATGAACAACGAAACCCTGACTATCCCTATGCCAAGATTCGCCATCTCTTAGAAGGTGTAGATCTAGCTGTGGGTAATCTGGAGTGCTGCCTTGTAGATGAAACCTGTTCTATTGCATCGCGTACTAATCGTATGGCGGTTCCAGCAACTTTTTGTGCTGAAGGGCTTCGTGATGCGGGTTTTTCAGTTGTGAACTTAGCTAATAATCATATACTCGACTGTGGCTCCGAAAGTCTGGAAGTTACATTAAGTACTTTGGATAAGTTCAGTTTGTTATATTTTGGTGCGGGGCGCAATTCAACTGAGGCAAACAGAATAGTATTTGCTGAGCGTCATGGATATCGTATGGCTTTTCTTGGGGTAGGCGAAGCATCTTATTACTATGCTTATGGAAATCGTCCTGGAATCGCATCGCTGTACGATAAAGAATTGGCAGGACGCATCCAAGAAGCAACTCAATCTGCTGATTTGGTGATTGTTTCTGTGCACGCGGATATAGAGTTTAACCCTGTCCCCGCCCCTTGGAGAAGGCGTTTTTCTCGCTGGCTAGTTAAACAAGGTGCCCATTTGGTGATTCAACACCATCCCCATGTGCTACAGGGCATTGAGGAATATAAGGGGGGGCTAATAGCTTACTCCCTTGGTAATTTTATCTTCCGAGTCCACGGCAACCCTTATCAGAGTCAACATATAGGTGTTTTCGACAGTTTAATATTGCGAATAGATGTCAATTTCATAGAGGGTAACCCTCAATTTTTATGGCATGTAGTGCCTTTGCGTATTGCTCACGATAATCGGCCAAAATGCTTGGAAAATGAAAAAAAAGAACAGGCATTAGTTCGTTTCAAAGAAATATCCTCGTGGCTTAGTAGCTTCTCTAAAGTACGAAGGATCTGGCATAAACGCTGTCGTCAAGAAGCAGTAAGTCAGATATTTGACCTTTACTATATGCTACGTCGTCAGGGGCTACGGGCGGTACTCAACCGACTATTCAGATTAATAGAGACACCAGAACATCGTAACTGGGTACGCGGTCTGTTGACTTTCGGTTTTTGGTGAATTAGGAAAATTACCATTATGGCATTCGAAAACAGCGTAATATACTGGGAGATATGTAGATGAATCGCTTCTTTATTTATGTATCGAAAGAAGGTAATCGTAAAGAAAAAAACTTTCAAGTTGCTGCTAAGGTTTCAGAAGAGATTTTAGCTAGGCATTTGCTATTTCCATTGAAATTTATTGATCATCGAGTAGGTATCTTTGTTATCTGCGCCAACCCTGAAAAAGCCAAAGGTTTTGTAGACCTTCAAGAGACTGTAGATATAATCTCAGTTGCCGAGGGGTATCTTTATAATCGGGAAGAAGTCTGTGGAAAAATTGTGAGTACAGCATCTGACATAATCAGAAGCGATGCGGAAATAATGGCTTCCAGTATCAGGCAAGAATCAACCAAGGTTACTACCTTTTGGCAGGGTCAGTACACAGCTTTTCGCTATGACAAGAAAACAGGAAATGTAGCACTGATAACGGACCGTTATGGGTTGAAACCTCTCTATTTTTCACAAACCCAAGAATATTTTATTCTTGCACACGACCTCAAAATGATGCTGGATGTCTTTCCTATACCCAGAGTTTTGGATCGTGCGGGCGCAGCGCAATTGATCTCCATGGAGTTAATTTTTGATGATCGCACGCTGGTTGAAGCCATCAAACGACTCCCCAATGCGGTCAATATGGAAATTCATAAGGACAGAGCAACAGTATCTCAGTACTGGGACTACCCATTTCACCAACAAAACTACCTCTCAGACCGTCGTGAAATCCTGGAAACCACCAAAGCCTACCTTAAACAAGCTGTACAAATTGAACTCTCAAAAGCACCGAACTCAACCGCACTTGCTTTAAGTGGTGGTATGGATTCACGACTTATCGCTGCCTACGCTCATCGAATCAATCATCAACCTCTGAATACTTTTACTATCGGGACAGATACGCGAAGGTGTATCGAACGCAAATTTGCTAAACAGGTTGCTGAAGTGGTTGGCGCGCGATGGGATTTTGGTGATTACCGGGAGTTTCTGGATGTTTCTACCGCATGGCCGCAATTTGTTGAGTGGACTGGAGGTTGGCAGTCCGTTCATCAATCGTGGTCTTTTCCGTGGCATGAGCAATTCTGTGCATTGCGCGGCTATAACCGAGTACTCAATGGGTATGCCTTTGACGTTCAGCTAGCAACGAATCCCTCTTTTGCAATTGGTGGTTATGGTAATATCGAGCAGCATGTAAAACAATTATTGGGTCTTTATCATGCAATCAATTATGACTTCGCTCGCAACTACTTTACTCCAAAATTTACTCAAGAATTAGTGGATAATCTAGCGGTTAGTTTGGTAAGCCGCTTAAAACACCTAGAGGGCGCAAAATCATCTGAGATAGCTGATTATTTCGTATGGGCAGCTCGTATCCGAACTTATACCGCTGCTGAAGCAAATACCAATCGTATTGTTGAAAATATAGGAATGCCTTTTCTTGATTATAATCTTTTCGACTGTTGTATGAAAATCCCTCATGAGATCAAGGCAGGTCACGCTCTTTACTTCCAATTATTCTTGGAGGAGTTCGAAAATCTCCGCCATATTCCATACTCTGCGACGGGAGTTCTAATAGATCGTCAACCAGGAGCAAAAGAAGCTCTTTTAGAGATCATCGGTAAGATAGAATATTATGTTAAGCGACTCAGCCAAGGACACTTGGAACGATCGCTTGTGAGTTTTCCAGCCATGTTCAGACATTGTCTTGAAAGAAGGAATTCTGTTTTAAAGCTTATGAAGGAACATCGAGTGATCGATGCAGGATTGATTGAATCGAAGGGACTAAAAAAGCTCATTAATGAAATAGATCAAGGTAAGGATTATCTCTATAGCCTTCTCGAAAGGATAGCGACAGTAGAACTTACTATTTCTCAAATCTTACATTGATTATAATCGGTAAGATGCTTATGTTCAGCAAAGAATTTATTCCAAATCGAGGGAGTGAAAAGGAACAAGCTCGGATTGCCGACCTCTTCGCGCTTATTCCCGTGTCAGGAAATAATGCACTGGATATTGGCGCTCGTGATGGCTATCTTTCTAAGAGGCTTGCCGAGCGATTTAAGTCGGTTGTGGCTTTAGACCTTAAATGTCCATGCATTGAGCATCCGCACATTGAAAATGTGGCGGGCGACGTCACTCAATTACAGTATCCCGATCACTACTTCGACTTTGTGCTTTGCAGCGAAGTGTTAGAGCATATTCCGCCATCCTTATTACCTAAGGCTTGTGCCGAGATTGCCCGTGTTACCCGTGATTCGGCCCTGATCGGTGTACCCTACCGCCAAGATCTTCGTACAGCCCAAACGACCTGCCGATCCTGCGGCAAGTCAAATCCGCCTTATGGACACTTGAACAGCTTTGATGAATCCCGTCTTCGCAGTCTATTCTCGACTCTTGAATGGAAGAAAGCATCTTATGTAGGTTTATGCAAGGACAGTACAAATTCAACTTCGGTAGCATTACTGGACTATGCGGGTAATCCTTACGGCACCTATGATCAAGAAGAATCTTGTGTATATTGTGGGGCGCTGATTGACTTTCCACGACAACGCACAGTCTTACAACGGATAGCGACACGATTAGCTATGCTACTGATAAACAAGCAAAACCTTTTTTTTAAGCCCCATCCCGCTTGGATCCATGTATTATTCATCAAATAAAAAGTATCAAATTAAGGCCACAGGATACAATTCCAATATATGAAAATTACTCAGTAATTCTATCTGGATTTCTAATTGCGAGGCCCGTTGTGTCTTTCAAGAATCGCATAAAATCTTTACTTAAACGATTGCGTGTATTTTATGAGCATGCATTCTATTCTTTTAGTGCAACTGAATTTGAGCAAGCTCTTCGAGATTTAAGTATTACGTCAGGTGACACAATACTCGTTCACAGTTCCTTTGATGCATTCAAAGGCTTCCAAGGCAAACCAACCGACATCATTGCTACTCTCCAAAAAGCCGTCAGCCCAACGGGCATTATCATCATGCCCACCATGCCATTTACCGGCACCGCCGTTGACTATGCCCGCGCCAACCCCCTATTCGACGCCAAACGCACTCCCTCCCGCATGGGGCTGATCACTGAACTATTTCGGCGATCTTCGGGCGTAATCCGCAGCCTGCACCCGACGCATCCCGTGGCCGTATGGGGAAACCAAGCCGAAGCGATTGCAGCGCAACACTACCTTGCACGAACGCCCTGTGGACAAGGTAGCCCCTTTGAACGACTCTTGGAGCATCAGGGCAAAATACTGCTCATAGGAACAGGTATTGGGGTACTCACTTTTTACCACTATATAGAAGAATTATTTGAAGAACGCCTTCCCATCAACCCCTTCACCAAAGAACTTTTTTTGCTGAAAGTCAAAGATCCGGAGGGAAACCTGCACTCCTGTGAAACCCGACTGTTTGAACCCGCCGTATCCCGACGACGAAACCTGCATAAAATCGTTCCCGAACTGAAGCGTATCGAAGCCTTACACCGGCGCCGAATCGGCAAACTCGATATTACGGTCCTTCGCGCCCAGGATGTCCTCAACGCGACCCGCAATCTTTTGGACCGGGGAATCCACTGTTATGACTGAAACCAAGGCTCCTGCAGCTCCTCAGACATCCACCCACGACTCCCAACTACGCGACGCCATCACGGCTCAAATCAAGGAGAGGAACCTTGATCGGGCGATTCAGTACGCCCGCCTGTTATTGCAAGCTCAGCCCAGCCTTCGTACTCTCCGTTTTTTGCGCCGAATCGCAGAAAGCGGGGAAGCACCAGCGTTCGGGTTACGCCCCTTTCGAGTGGCGCTACTTTCATCTTTTTCCATCGAATTCGCCCATGACGCATTGATCGCTCACAGCTTCATCAATGGCATCGCTGTTAAAATCTACCAATCCGGATTCAACACGTTTCGCCAGGAACTGCTTGACTCGAATAGCGGTCTTTACCAAAGCCATCCAGACTTAGTAATTCTGGCGGTGGAAGGCGAAGATTGGGAACCTGCTGCGTATGGTCAATACACGACTCCATCCACCGAATTCCCGGCGATTCCATTGGAACCCTTTTTCAAAGAGATTGCTGGATTACTTCAGCAGTTTCGCGCCACCTCGAACGCCCCGCTGCTGGTGCATAACTTCGCCCCTCCAGTAGCTCGCTTACTCGGCATTCTCGATATCAAGAGTCGTGATGGACAGTCTCGGCTAGTAGGCCGACTCAACGATATTCTGTATGAAGCGTGTTCCCAAGTAACCGATATTCATCTTCTTGATTATGCCGGACTGGTGGCGCGGCACGGTGCGGTCAACTGGTACGATGCCCGGATGCGGCTCTATGCCCATGCCCCTATTCATCAGTCCATGCTCGGCGCCTTAGCAAAAGAATATGCTAAATACTGCCGCGCTCTGGTCGGGTTGTCGCGCAAGTGTCTGGTTCTGGATTTGGATAATACGCTGTGGGGTGGGATCATCGGCGAAGAAGGTCTTAGCGGTATTCAACTTGGCCCTCATTACCCTGGCAACGCATTTGTCGAGTTTCAGCGCGGCATTCTCGCTCTCCGCAATCGAGGCGTGATTCTCGCAATCGCCAGCAAAAATAATCCTCAAGACGTGGACGAGGTTTTCGAGAAACATCCCTTCATGGTGCTTAAACACACGGACTTCGCTGAATTCCAGGTACATTGGGAACCTAAAAGCGAGTCATTGGCCCGCATCGCTAGGAAACTCAACATTGGACTCGATCATTTGGTCTTCGTGGACGACAATCCGGCGGAATGCGAGCATGTGCGTACAGCGTTGCCAATGGTCACGGTACTCCAGTTGCCCCCGCAGCCCGAGCGCTACCTGGAGTCCTTGTTCGAAGACGGCTGGTTCGATACCTTATCGCTTTCCGAGGAAGACCAAAAACGAGCTACGCTTTATGAACAACGGGATCAAGCCGAGGCATTGCGGGAAGCCAGTGCTGATTTAGAAACCTACTACCGTGATTTGGACATGGTGCTGACGCTGAATCCAGTCAACCCGGAAAATCTCGCCCGCGCCGCGCAACTGACCCAAAAGACTAATCAGTTTAACGTGACCACCCAGCGCTACTCCGATGCCGAGATTGCCCACCGCATGACCGATCCCGACTGGTTGCTCATCACCGCCGCCGTGGCTGACCGATTTGGCGACAACGGCATCGTCGGTCTGGTTATGGCCCGGCTGAATAACGAATCCCTTGACATCGACACCTTTCTACTGAGTTGCCGGATCATTGGCCGCACCGTTGAGACCGCAATGCTGGCCCATCTCTGTGAAATCGCTAACCGACAGGGCGCAATGCAGTTGCGCGGGACGATCATCCCTACCGCTAAGAATATCCCGGTGCGAGATCTGTTCAAACGCCACGGATTCACACCGGAGATAGAAGAACCCGATGGGACTTCAATATGGCGCCTGGAGCTGAGCAACGCCTGGATCACTTGGCCGGCGTGGTTCAAGGTCAAAAAAACCTGCTGATATGGGCATCACTTAGCCAAAAGAGAAAATTCTGATGAAGGAAAATCTTGAATACCTGATCAAGCAAGTGATGTCGGACATCCTCAACCTCAGTCCCGACAGCATCACTGACGACACTTCAGTCGACAATACGGAGAGTTGGGACTCCGCCAACCATATTCAACTGGTGATCGCCTTGGAGGAAGAGTTCTCTATCTCATTCGACCCCAGTGAGTTTGAGGCCATGCTGTCCTATCTGGATGTTCTTCAGATGGTCCAATCCAAGCTTTAGCGGGTTACCCAGGAACGGCGGTAGTGCGGAAAGAAGCGCCATGCCATGACAGGAGTGAAAACGTGAATAACCCCAAGCCTGTAGCAGAACTGGGCTTTGCCGACATCCGTCCGGGGGATACCTTTGAATTAGATCACCTCTTTACTCAAGAAGACGTGTGGCAATTTGCAGTGGTGAGTGGCGATTACAGCCCGCTGCATGTGGATCCTGACTATGCTGCCGGAACCGAATTCGGCCATTGCGTAGTGCATGGCCTCCTGTTGGCTTCGCTGTTCTCCAACCTGGTGGGTATGCGGATCCCTGGTAAGCACGCGCTCTATCTGGGGCAGGATCTGACCTTCCGCCGCCCGGTGCGGGTGGGGGAGTCGGTACGCGCCTCGGCCAAGGTACTCTCCAAGGCTGAATCGACCCGGAGCATTGTTTTAACTACTGAAATTAGAACTGCGGACGGAAAGCTGGCCGTATCGGGCACCGCCAAGGTCAAAGTACGTGATTCTGCTGCTTCGACTACGATGATCTCAGCTCACCCCGATGCCCCCATCGATCACGCCGCCAACAACAAGGTGGCTCTCGTGACGGGGGCGTCGCGAGGTATTGGGGCGGAGATTGCTTACACCTTGAGTCAGCGCGGTATAGCGGTCGCCGTGAACTACTTTCAGAGCGCGGACCGTGCTCAAGAGGTGGTCGCCCGCATTCGCGTCGCTGGTGGCCAAGCGATGGCGGTACGGGCCGACGTGCGCGAACCCGCAGATATCGCCTCTGCTTTGGCTCAAATCGCTGGCGAACTCGGCGAACCCACAATCGTGATCAACGCCGCAACCGGGGAACTTGAGCAAAAGTCGATTAACGAGCTGGGATGGATGGATTTTCAGCATCATCTCGACTATCAGGTCAAGGCAGTGATTGAGGTCGCACACGGCATTTATCCATTTATGAAGCGGGCCGGTGGGGGTTCGATCGTCAATCTGCTGTCTCAGGTAACAGCCGACGTCCCCGCGCCCCGGATGGCCGACTATGTGACGGCTAAATACGCCCTCCTCGGTCTCTCTAAAGCCTTGGCTATTGAATGGGCCGATGACCGTATCCGGGTTAATATGGTGTCGCCTGGACTGGTGCAAACAGAATTGACCCAGCACTATCCTGAACGGGTCTTCAAAATGGAAGCAGCCCGCACCCCGCTCAAACGCTTGGCTACCCCACAGGATGTCGCTCACTCGGTAGCCTTTCTGATCGGCGATGAGGCGTCTTATCTAACCGGTATCAATCTGTTTGTCACCGGCGGTCAGGTCATGCTCTAGGCGATTCCTATGAAAATTACAACACCTTTGCGTATTATTCGCGACAGGCTGCAGGGCAACGGCTTTCGCGCAACTTACTGGGATATGGCTAAATTGGCCACAGAAGTCCATACCCTGCTTACACATCCCGATTCAGCCCTGCGCACCCATTTCAAGCACGACCTGAAGCGGTTCTTGACTGGCGGCACCACTCCCGTCCATGGTGATCTGCCCAGGCGCACGCGGGCAGCAGTGGACTGGCTGCTGCGTGCCCAAGCCGCAACCCCGGATGATGGCGTTTCTCTCGGCTATTTTCCTTGCGACACCCATTCCCAAGGTTGGCGTCCTTCGTATCCAGAAACCACCGGCTATATCATGACTTCGCTGTTGGAGTTCGCCCGACGCCATAACGATACGTCAATCCGGGATGCAGCCTTGCGCATGGGCTATTGGGAGATTTCAGTCCAGATGCCTTCCGGAGCGGTTCAAGGGGGGCCGGTGGCATCGCCTGAGAAGCAAACCCCGGCAGCTTTCAACACCGGTATGGTTCTCGACGGTTGGTGTTCAGCTTATACGGAGTCTGGCGATCCCGCATTTTTGGAGGCGGGGCGTCGCGCTGCGGATTTCCTAGCAAATGATTTAGACGATACGGGTTATTTTAAGACGAATGGCGCATTTGTCAGCCATGGCGAAATTAAAACCTACACTTGTCTGTGTGCTTGGGCAATGTATCGATTAGGCATTCTCGCTCAGGAGTCAAAATACCAACAGGCCGCCATTCGATCAATTGAAGTGGCTATCCAACAGCAACAAGACAATGGATGGTTCGCTCATAATTGTCTTTCACACTCAAAATCGCCACTGACTCATACGATGGGTTATACGCTGCAGGGCATACTTGAAGTCGGTCTACTTTCTGAACGGGATGACTTTGTCGCTGCAGCGCGTAGAGGAATAGAACCGTTAGTAGCGCGCATCACTGATTCTGGATTTCTGCATGGCCGTTTCTACGCTGATTGGGAGCCGGCTGCCTTTTCGTCATGCCTTACCGGGAGTGCGCAAATTGCCATCGTGTGTTACCGATTGGCGGAAACGATGGAATTATCTAATTTTGCGGATGCTGCTGACAAATTGGTCGATTATCTTAAGGCCCTTCAACGGCTCGATTCGACAAATCCAGCGTTGAATGGAGCGCTGGCTGGATCTTTCCCATTCATCGGCGGATACATGCGTTCCGGTTATCCAAACTGGGCTACTAAGTACCTGCTCGATGCATTGATGTTTCAGGAAGCTCATTTAGGGCCTACCAACCGTCGCACCTGATGAGCCTCGTTTCTTCAACCCCCCGGCGTATTCCAGAAATGGCATTTGCGGATCACGTTCCCAACCCCTGATCTCGACCCACTTCCTCGCCAACACCACCATGATCATCATGTTATAAGGCAAGTCGAAATATTGAAGGCTGAGAAAAGCCCCACCTGCTGCATATCCGACTAGTCCGACTTGCACCATCGCCCCCAGATCCGCCGCCCATTTCGCTTCCGGGATGTCACGAGCATGTTTCCTGAGCCAGCCTGCCGTCCAGTAAGTCGAAAACCAGATCAGCAAAAATAAACCAAGACCTATAAAACCGTGATTGCCAAGGATTTGAAAATAAATGCTATGGGCGGCGCGCACCGTGGTTTCATAGGTGCCGTAGGCATAGAACAATTCCGGATGCTGGTAACTCATCCCTGTACCAAAGAAATGTGCCTTGGCGACTTCCCAGGCCACGATCCAGGCGTTGATCCGTCCCATGGCGGATCCATCCTCCTGGTAAGTCTCGATCGTCTCCATCCGACTAAACCATTCATCGGGCATCACCGGAATCAACGTCAGTGCTATCACCGCAATCAACACACTCATTAGGCCCTTGCGCTGACTGCGCCACCAGAACATCGCGCCCATAGCGATGAGGGCTAGCAGAGCGCCGCGTGAGTGACTGCCCAGCGCCGCCGCCACGCACAGCAGTATGGTAACGCTCAACCCATGCCGACCCCATTTGTTCTGTGCTTGCAATTGCAGAAAATGCGCTAAAGGAATGATCATAATCAGCGCCAGCGCCATTTCGTTATTGCCTGCGATGAAAGAACCAGGAGGTCCCCATACCCGGTAACTACCACCGGTCATTACAGTGAACAAACCGCCCTTGGCGCCCAAAATAGCCAGTGACCCGACGGTGACCCAGATAAAGGCCTTCATCTGATAACGATTTTGCAGGAGCATCAAGGCGACAAACGTCATGAAATAAATTTTCATGACTTTATTCCACATCTCATAATCGCCCGCGACGTCCATGCCCATCAGCCACGATATATTCATCCAGACCGTAAATATAAACAGCCATACTACAGGCGCGCCTTTGAAGGGCGATTGTCGTTCCTTGGTGATTAGTAAACCTACCAAGGTAGAAGTCGCTGCAATCGCTGCTAACGGCGCAGAGTACGCAAATCCCCACGCGAAACGATGCGGATTCATGATCGACAGCCAGGTCCAGTTCATCACGCCGATCCATGGTCGTTTAAGCGCCATGACTGCCACAATCAGCACAATCGAGACAATTAATAAATCACGCATGATAGATTATTGACCCTGACCCAACAGATATTGGCAATACTCTTCAAAGTCAATGAGGTGTTCCGACAAAATAGAGCGAATAATATCCAGGTTCAGTTTTTGGTAATCATGGACGGCTATATTGCGGAATCCTATCATAGCCTGCAAGCGCAGTGATAACTCACTAGAGATCAAACCCGCTTGATCCAAAAGGGAAAATGTATCACGGCTATCTTGGGGAATTCCCAAGTGTTTGACTCGCACTAAATGCATGGCGATGTCAATCGTTGCTTCACAGGTTCGCAGCAGGTTGAGGATAATTGAGTCCTGACGGGTAAAGTTAGTCGTCAACTCCGCTTCATGACCCTGGTACTCCTCTCGAATGCGCCCCAAACAACGCTCAATCACTGCCACCTTGTTTAAAAAAACATCATTGGGCATAAATTTTTCCCCGTTCATAAATATCCTTGAGAATGCCGCGCCGTGCTTCATTCAGACGAACATAGTCTGACAGGGTACGGCTCTCAAATTCATCGGCTAAAAAACGATCAGCGCAGTAAATACGCCGACCGTGCTGAAACACCTGCTGACGCAAGACGGTTGAAGCGGACCGCAAATCCACCAGATCTACATCTCTCCGCAAATGCCGGGCCAAATCCTGCGCCAATTCCCAGCGGGCCATAGAACTCAAGGGTTTGGAGGACAGAATCGCCAGGTCAATATCACTGTCGCTGCGTTCAAACAGGGTATCGGCGCTGCCAAATCGATAAATGCTCCATATTTCGGGCGCTGTCTGAAGAATTCGATCAATCATGATCGGGTTGCGAATCGATTCAAGCATTTTGTTCGACCGTGCAAGTTTTCGGCATCCGCCCATAATTCCGCAGCAGGCTCAAGCCAAATCGCCAGCATGAGCGCTCCCATGGCGTAAAACGCGGCAACTGAAACAAATCACTGTCGCCTCGCGCAACTCCCCAGGCTGTGGAAACCGCCGCTTTGAAACCCAACCGCCGCATTATTTCCACATGTTCGCGGCGATAATCTACTTCCGGCTTGCCATTCGGATACGCCAACAGCGTCACCGATTCACCGAGCAACGCTTGCAAAAACGTCCGACTGTCCGCTATTTCCCGTTCAGCATCCGCCAGTTCCAGACGCGCCAGAATCGGATGATGCACGGTGTGCGCGCCAATGCCCATCCCAGCCTCACGCAAAGTCTTTACCTGCTGCGCAGTCATCATCAGGTCGTTTGGCAAATCGACTTTGGCGATTTCGGCGATGGCGTAAATCGCATCCTGCCGTTGAGTAAGTGGCAAATACTTGATCTGCTGCAATAGCGCTGGAATAGCTTGGCGCTTGGCTTCCAGCGAGTGCAGATTATACTGACCGAAACCGAGTAGCGCCAAATCCAAAACTGGCTCCTGACAATGGCGCACGGTTTCAATCAGCGTATCATTAAACATCCGCCCGCCGTTCAAAAATCCCACGGCAATAAAAAAGGTTGCTGATAAGCCATGGCGCTGTAAAATCGGCAACGCCACTTCGTAATTGTCAGCATACCCGTCATCAAAGGTGATTGCCGCCGCCCGCGCCGGCAGATCGTCTCGTTGCAAGCGTTCAATCGCTTCATCCAGCGGCAGGACGTTGAACCAGTACTTGATCCAACCCAGCAGCCGGTCAAAACGCCGGGCGTCCACTTCATCGGGAAACAGCGGATCGGGTTCCGGCAGCACCCGATGAAAGATCAGGATGGAAAGTTTCCCTCGCCGCCCGGCGGGAGAAGCCAAGGAGAATGCGCTGCGGAAAATCATCGGCGTGGACAGCGGACTATTTTTTAATGCAAAGTTTTCAGGTAATCCTGAAGCTGGCGCAGTTCCTCTGGCCCCAGACCGCGCAGGCGTTCCTCGGGCGTGAAGTGTTTGAACACCTCCTCGGGCGGTAACTGGTCCAGCACCGCTTGTCGTTCTTCCGGCGTCAGGCTGTGCAAAAACTGCTGGCGGATTTCGCGAACATATTCTTCCATCGTGTCAGCCATGTTTGGATCCTCCAGGAGGTGCATGAGATAGAGCCGGTAGAGTAAATCCCAGGTTCCGGGGCGGCGCGGGCGGCGCGGGCGGTAGTGCGCCGCACCATGCCGAATCCGATCTTGCTGGGTGCTGAACAGTTCCCAGGCGGCGTTCCGTGGGTGCTGCGCAATGGCGTTCAGTACGATGAGTCGGATGCGCGCCGCGCCCCAAGGGACATCATACACGCCGGGCCAGGCGGTCGGTTGCAAGGGACAGCCACGGGCCAGTCCCTGCGGATAACGGGTGGCGACGGCGTAGAGTTGAAAGTCAGATTCAGGAAGCAGGCCCGGTTTCGGGCTGATCAGCTTGCGGTAGTTGACATAGTGCCCGATCAGTTCGTGCAGCGCCCAGCCGTCCAGCGGTTCCTGTTTGGATTTGTAGGTGAGCAGGTTGTGCGCCCGGAGCTGGTCGAGTCCATCGGGCAGATTCGCCGCTGCACTCGCCGGCGCGGTCTGTTCAATGATCACCACGTCCAGCAGTTGCCGTTGCATCGTCAGGTCTTTTTCCAGTTCCACCCGCCACGGGGTGTCGCTGAACACATCGGTCAGGGTCAGACCAAACAGGCGATGCCAGTCATCCAGACGATCCGGGGTCATGGGCGGGGACTCGGTGGGAGATGCGGGATTTTAACCGCGAACGCTCTCACCCACTTAACCCATCACCTTGCTCATCACATACCGATACTTCCCGGACTGCTCCGCCGGAATCGCGCTGACCTGCTCCACTTCAATGCTCACATTCTTCCCCAGTCGCTGTTGCAGACCCTGCACAATGCGCTGCTCGTCATTCGCAGAAAAACCCGCGCCCGGCACGACTTGGACTACCGTCCGCTCCAACGATTCCTGAATAATCTTAAACGCCTCAACTGCTGGCAAATCCCGCAGAATATAAATCAGCGCCAGACCATGCATCACCGTGCCGTCTGCGGCCACGACAAAATCAGTTGCTCGACCCTGGATCTCTTTTAACAATGGCAGGCTCCGCCCACAGGAACAGGGCTGATCATCCAGTACGGCAATATCCCCAGTACGGTAACGGATAAAGGGAAATTCTCCAGTCGCCAAGTGGGTTACCACAATCTCACCCGCCTCACCCGGTGGCAACACCCGCCCATCAGGACTCACAATCTCAACAATAATATCTTCAGCGGTAATATGCATTCCGCCCTGTGGACATTCATGAGCGATGAAACCAGCATCGCGCCCGCCGTAGCCATTAGCGACCCGACAGCCAAAGGTCTCGGCGATAACCGTTTTTTGCTCATCGTATAACCGCTCGGAAGTCGCAAATGCCACTCGAATTCCCAAATCATCCATGCGTTGTCCACGGTTGCGCGCATGGTGGGCGATAAAGCTCAAAGCGGAAGGATAACCGAACAGCATCTTGGGCCGCATCTTGCGAATCGCCGCAATGAAGCTATCAAGTTTCGCTTCCGACATTTCAAAGGCCGGTAGCAACTGCGTCCGCAATAACCGGTCACGCCAAGCCTTGAAACGATCCTGGCGAGTCAATTCAATCGGCGAACCCCAGATCACAATTTCCGGATCACCGACATCTACGCCCCACCAGCGAGTAGCCCGCCATTTAGCCGCTATATCGTGACTGACTCGCTCCTTGCCGATAAAAAAAATCAAGGGCTGGCCACTGGAGCCGCCAGTGTTGAAGCGGGCCAAACTACGAGCATCCGCTGCCTTAAAATCTTCAGTCTGGGCGCGAATCAGGTCTTTGGTCAAAAACGGCAGTTTCCGTAGATCGCTCAAATCAGCAACGGTGGCCGGGTCAAAACCCAGGTCGGCAAACAGGCGACGGTAGTAGGGGACTTGTACTCCTGCCTGTATCAGCAGCGCCCGCAGACGTTGCAACTGCCATTCCCGCAAGCGGGCGCTATCCCACCACTGGCTCTCTTCCAGCAAGCGGCGAACACGCACCGTGTCATGGCCTTTCAGGCGTTCATGGAGAGGAAAGAAAACACCGGCGACCAGTTGCGTCTGCAATTGTTGGAACATAGATTCAATCTACCTGTGCATACGCCGGCTTGCGTGCGACCAGCCAAAAACCCAGCCAAGACAAATCCTCGTCTGGCAATTCCTTGAAAGCGCGCGCTAAGTAAGGACGGACTTCAGCGATATCTTCCGGCTGTGCTCGCAGTGTCGGTTCGAGCAATTGAAGCTCAAATCTGCTAGCGTCGATCGCCCTGCGATAACAGTCAATACGCCAACGATTAGGTACGCCTTTACCCGAATACATCAGATCCCACAACCAGGTTGGCCAAGTCAGAAAATCCAGAGGGTTTTCCCGGTGCAACCCGTGACTCTTCAGATCCACTTGATGAATCGTAATTCCCCCCGGTTTAAGAGCCTCGGCGATATCCTTGAAAGTGGCTTCAAGGTCATTCACATGCTCGAGTACCGCCCGAGAGTAGACGCAGTCAACGACTTCTCTAAGTCCGGAGAGGCCGCTAGGCTTGATGACATATTCCAGCCTGTCGCGTCGCAACCCTGACCTTGGATCACCCGTAACACAGAAGCATGTCGCCACACGTTGCCTTGCTTCCCCAACAAGTCCTTCCACAAGCCGCTCAAGGACCTCAATCTGCTTTGGGGTGGATTGCGCTAAGGGAAATCGGTCAACGCAAATCACTTTATCGGCACCGTAAGCCAGCATTAGCAGCGCTACACCCGGTACATCTCCCGGTCCGTATTCCAGAAGACATTGACCACATAACCAGTTTTGAACTTGCTCCAGATTCAGTTCAAGCTGCTCACAATAGTCGTCAAAACAACACTTAAAGTAGTCAGCTACATCCTGTGCAGACTCCGGAGCGCTACCACGACCTGTTTGACCCGTCAAACGGACATAAAACGCCGGGGCATAACTTGCCAGCAAGTTACTCAATATCGCCCGTGCCGCACGAGAAGCATCCTTTATTGGCTTACGACCATACATCTATGATCTCCGATATCAGTGAGATGCGAGAGGTGGCGCTAACTCCCGAAAAAGTTCACACAATAAATCCACACGCCCCTCCCAATCATTCGCCTCGGCATAGCGCCGGATAGCAGTCCGATCCCAAGACTTGGCCAAGGCTTCATACAACGCCTGCTCTAGGGCCACGCCATCACCAAAAGGCACGATCATCCCCAATTCGGGATCATTGATCACTTCCCGATTACCGCCTACGTCGGTGGTCACCACTGGTAACCCACAGGCCATGGCTTCCAGAAACACGTTGGCCCAGCCTTCATTCCGGGTGGCTAGAACAAATACATCTGCGGCGGACAATGAAATTTTCAGTTGTTCTGGCGGCACTACCCCCAGAAATCGCACCCGCTCCTGCAGACCGAGTTGCGCTGTCTGCTGTCGTAACTGCGCTTCAATATTCCCCTCAGCGCTCGCGCCGCCGACAATCAGATAGTATAGGTTCGGAAATTGTTTGCATAATGCAGGCAGGCAAGCAATAACGCGATGAAATCCCTTGCGTTCCACCAAGCCACCTACTGAGATTAATATCTTGGCGTCCAGCGGCAAAGCTAGTTGACGGCGTGCCTCATCCCGTCCAACCGGATAGAACTTCGTCAGATCAACGCCATTGCCTACCACCCGGATACGGTCGCCAGGAATTCCTAAGCTTTCGGCAATCGCTTTTAACGAAGCCGATACCGAAAAAATTCGTGTCGCCCGCATAAGTCCAATCATCAATTGTGGTCTACGCGCTGGATCGTTAGCATGTCCAGTTTCAGTACCCCGCAAGGTAATGGTCACTGGCAATTTCAGCCAGTGTCCGAGCATGGTTGCCGCATACCCGTCGGGATAGCCAAAATGAGCATCGATTAAGTTAAAATTTTGACTTTTTTTCAACATCCTAACTGTAGAAAATGCTCCTAAAGCCATAAAAAAACCGTCAAGGTTCTTAAGAAAGCGTGGAACGCAGAAAAACCTCGGCCGGTAAATGCTAATTGTTCCCTGCATTTCAAACGCCGGTGTCGGTAAACGAAAATTTGGAGCGAACCAGCGGATAACCCTTTGTAATGGAAACCATGGTTGTGGTGAAACCACCACCAAGGGCAGACGTTGAGCCACACGAAACATTCTTTCCCGGATAAATAAACCTGCACCGGGTTGGCTAGGGCTGGGAAACAAAGTGGAAAAAACGATAATCCGTGGCTGTTGATCGGGCATAGCCTTACTCATCGTCCAGATCAATCCCCAAATCCCGTAAACGTTGCGCCAAACGCTTGGCGCGTTGCTCCGCTTGTTCGGCCCGCCATTCCGCCTGCTCTGCCCGTTGCCGTTCCTGTTCTGCCTGATTCCGCTCCTGCAGCGCCGCTTCCACCGGTCCCAACACCGGCTTCCCATCGGGTTCAAAGTATCGCAACTGGCCATCCTTCACCCCTAGGTATAACCCCAATTCCGCACTCCATCGTCAGCCCTGCACATTGGCTGCAATTGCCTCGTACTCTCGGTCGCTGCTCAACCGAAATCCGGTAAACTCCCCAGTGATCGGCGAAAACCAGAAATACTCCGGCGTCCGGAAAATATTCTGATACAGGCTTTTCTTATCGGTTCGGTCGACTGTAGCCGTCGAATCTGACAGCAGTTCAATGATCAAATCCGGGTAACGCCCACCTTCTTCCCAGACCACCCAGGAATTGCGCGGCGTCCGTTTCACATCCCGCACCAGAAAAAAATCGGGTCCCCGAAATTGCCGCCGCCGCAATTGTTCATGGGTGTAATACACCGTCAGATTGGCGCCGATGAAAAAATCGTCACGTTCTCGCCAATACCACTCCAAATGACTGACCAGCAGCGCCAACTGTTGATAATGTTGCGTACTTTCCATTTCCGGTTCATCACTCAGCAGTTCCCGAGCATCCGGCATCCGTTCAGCGAATTGTTGGGCCGTGAACGCCATGGTTAACCCTCCAGAGTCGCACTATTCGAATCACTCCAGCACCGCCAACATCCGGCCCAGATTACGGTCCCAGTCATAATGACGCAGCACCCATTCCCGGCTACCCCGGCCACGTTGCTCCGTCTCTGTACGATTCGCCAGCAACGCCAGCGCCTGTTGCGCTAGTTCCACGGGATCATCGGCTACCAAAACCTCCCCCAACCCCCCTTTCCCGAAGGGGGGAGCCGACGGGTTCACTCCCTCCCCCCAACCCCTTTCCACGGCGGGGATGGGGAGTTCATCACTGACCGTTTCGCAGAGACTCCCTCCCCCCTCGTGGGGGAGGGTCGGGGAGAGGGGGGCTGGCGACGGCCCAATCCCCTCCAGCGCCGCTGAAGTCGCCAGCACCGGTTTTCCCATCGCCATGGCTTCCAGCACTTTATTCTGTACACCACGGGCAATCCGCAATGGCGCCACTGAGAACTCGGCATGAGCGATATAGGGCCGCACATCCGGCACCGTCCCGGTCACACGAACGCCCGGCACCGTCGTTAACTGCTGCACCGTCGCCGCCGGTCGCGCCCCGACGATATAAAACCGGCTATCTGGCGCTGCACGGTGAATTTCAGGAAACACCGTTCGAGCAAACCACTCCACCGCATCCACATTCGCCCAGTAATCCATCGCCCCGGTGAACACCAGCACCCGTTCCTCCGCCGGATAGGGATTCGGGTACTCTCGGTCAGGATTAAAGTAGTCGGTATCCACGCCATTGGCTACAGTGAGTACCTTTTCGGCAGGAACCTCCGGCGCTAACCGGCAAAACAGCGCGGCTTCTTCCGCCGTGACAAACACACTGGCAGCGAATTCCTGCGCCACCGCCCGCTCGAACGTCAACAGGCGATCACTCTCACGGCGGTAAATCCAGCTAAACGGCCACGGCTTGTTTTCAGCGTATTGCGCCCACTTGGCGGAATCGACATCAACGAAATCCATGACTCGCCGCAACCGATCCAGCGGGGGACGGCGCAGGTATTGCGCCATCGCCGAAGAAAACACCAGCGCCCGTTCAATACCGTGTTCCGTAACGACCCGATCCACCCAAGCTTGCAAGCCGGCCTGACGATAATAGGGCAGGGTCAACGGCTCGCCGGTCGCCAACCCGCGCAGACTCCACAACCTGGCGCGACGTGGATCGAGCGGCGCACAGTAAACCTCGGCGCAGAACCGGCGCACTTCATCGACATGCCGCCAGTCGTCCGGATCGTCCACAAACGTTCCCAGCCAGATCCGATAATGTTGGGCTAGGTGGCGTAATAAATGGAAGGAACGCACCTTGTCGCCCTTGTTAGGCGGAAAGGGAATGCGGTGGACGAGGAAGAGCAGATCGTGCATAAGAAAAAATGTTCTCATTCCCAATCCTCTCCCACCGGCGAGAGAGGTATATTTATTTGCACATAATGGCAATTTTTTCACGTTAAGGAAATATCCATGTACAGATCCGCCCCACCGTAACGAACGTTTGCGGTAACATCCCCTCATGGACACGCACACTCCCTGGCATCGTCTGCTCGGCATGGCCCTGACCGATCTGTTTACCGGCCGCCCCTGGCGGGTCGAGTTGGAAACGGAACTGGCGCTCAAAAGCCAACGCCTGGATCTCCTGATCATCGAACGCGGCTCCAGCGGCGCTGCGCCGGGGAACGCGGACATCCTGGACAATGACTGGCCCGACGGGCTGGACAACCTGGCAGCCCACAATCTGATGACCTACAAGTCGCATCAGGAAAGCCTCGACGCTTGGGCGCTGGAGGAACTCACCGGGCATTATGTGACCTACCGCAAGCTGTGTTCCATCCAGGCCGCGCAGACCCGGCGCGTTCGACGGAGCGTAGCGAGACTCGAGGACGTCAATCCTATGGCGTCTTTCCGGTTACTGCCTGCTGCCGACTTTCGTCGCTACGCCGTGGCGACCCGCCCGCCACGGCGACTGTTTCACCAACTCCCACCCGGAACCCGGCACGCTACCGACTGGCCTGGTGTCTATGATCTGGATCTGGGGATTTCACACATTCGGCTGATTGTCATCGATACCCTGGACCCCCATCCCCGTAACGCTCCCTGGGAAATGTTCGCCAGCGCGATGGAGCGCCGCCGGCAAGGGTTAGTCGATTATCATGCCCGGGGTCCCATCGGCCATTTGTTACGCCACCAACTGGCTCACGTCTATCACCTGGAGGTACCCGACATGGCTTACACCGTCGACGACTTTAAACGCGATACCTTTAATCTGCTGATTCAGGAGCTTGGTCCCCTGACCCCGGAACAAACCCAGGTGCTGTTGGCGCGGATGGATGTCGCGGATGTTTTACGCGGCTTGCCCCCCGAGGAACGTCTGCGCGGCTTGCCCCCCGAGGAACGTCTGCGCGGCTTGCCCCCCGAGGAACGTCTGCGCGGCTTGCCCCCCGAGGAACGTCTGCGCGGCTTGCTCCCCGAGGAAC
>Ga0116153_10001139_pt1 | contig 26754 bp, 29 predicted proteins | sample AD_UKC028_MetaG_FD_89896 | JGI IMG/M metagenome (GOLD analysis project Ga0116153, IMG submission 89896) | Active sludge microbial communities of municipal wastewater-treating anaerobic digesters from USA - AD_UKC028_MetaG | ecosystem: Engineered > Bioreactor > Anaerobic > Digestate | place: USA...
CGCGCGTCTCGACGACCCGATTAACCCGATAGGTGCCGGCTTCGACGGGGACCCACGGCAGGCAGGCAATCAGCCAGCGCGGCGTAATCGCCTGCATCTGGGGAACGGTTTTGGTGGTATTCGCCAGTTGCCGGGCCGCTTGTTCGCCCAGCGTATGGCGGATTTCGGTAATTTCGGACATGGGATCCATCTTCTCGGTGTGGTGAGGAATTAATAGGGAGAGCGTATTCTAGTGCGGTTAGATAGCAATACAAGTATTTATTTTTAAACAAAAATTTCTTATTTAACGGATAAAAATCCAATAAATTGGCCGACGCTGTCACTGGTCCCTGCGGTGATTATTCGACGAAACAAGGTTCCAGCGCGGTGGCGGGCGGCGCGGTGGCTGAGACCGGTAAAACGCCGGTACGCAGTTCTCGCAGCAACGCCTCTCCCTCGGGCCAGGGTCCAAACCCCGACTCGACATTGATGTGGCCGGCCCGGCCCAGATTCACCAGGCGGCTGCCCCAGTGCCGGGCGAAGCACTGGGCCCGCTCCCATTCGAGATGCGGGTCATTTTCGCTGGCGACGAGGACGCTCGGGAAGGGCAGGGGCCACAGCGGCACGGTATCGAAAAAGGGGCGTCGATCCACATCAGCGGGCGCCACCAGCAGTGCGCCCCGGACGTCGGTCCAGCAACGCTGCACCCACTCGGCGATCGTAATGCAGCCCAGGCTATGCCCCACCAGGACAGCCGGGCTGGGCGCACGGCGGATTTCCCGATCCAGCGCCTCCACCCACTCATCGACTTGGGGATGATCCCAGTCCCGCTGACGAACCCGCCGATACGCCGGGTTGGCCTGGCCCCACCGGGTTTGCCAGTGACCCGGGCCGGAGTCCCCCAGTCCCGGCACGATGATCACCGTGGTCTCTTCCGGCGACTGCCGGCTGCGGTCCTGATAGCCGTCCGCGCCGACCCAGTCGGCGATTTGAGCTTGATGTTCAGTGGTGACGCCGTCGAGCAACGCCAGGACCCCGTGGCGTTGAATCTGCTGGACCCGTTTCGCCAGTTGGCAACCATCGTTGGCGCTGGCTTCCGCCGCCAACAGATGGGCACGTCCCAGCTTAATAAAGTCCGGCTTGAGCGCCAGCAGATGCTCCAGTTCGCTAGGGTAAATGCCGCGCTGGTGCAGGGCAATCCGGAAACCCCGGGCGTGGAAACTGTTCATCGCCTTGACGAGGTGATCGGCGTCCTGAACGGCAGCGTCGGTAATCTCCAGGACGATTTGGCGTGGCGACCAACCGCAATCCTGCAAAATGCCCTCGAACACGGCACCGTGATCCTGGGGCACCTGGGCGATGTGCCAGGGATGGACGTCCAGAAAGAGCGGTCCGGTCAGTCCCTGGCTGGCGGCGTTGAGAACGTGCAGGGTGCGGATGAGCCGATCCAGATTGACAATCGAGTCCGCATCCAGGGCGACGGCGTAGGGCGCACGGGCCGAAATGCTTTTGCCGCGTGGATTGAAGGCCCTGAGCTGCGCTTGATAGCCGAGCGGTTGCCCCACCCGATCACGCAACGCCTCAAAGGCGCTCTCCAGTCGAATGCCATAGAACTGGGCTACCACGGTATTCTCTTCCAAGGTGAATGACGCCAACGCCGAAGACGGTTCCGTCTGATGGAAAGTCCGGTTGAAATGGGTAACGAGCTGCGCCAGCGACATGGCGAATCTCCTCTTCAGGTAAAATCATTTCCGTAAAAAGGCCAGGACCACAATCCCGGCAAATAGCCATCAATCGGCTATCAAGAATCATAATAAACCGCTTTTTTTATTATAAAAAAGAATATTTAATGGATTTTATATGAAAAAAAATGGATTAACGCAGGTACCCGCTCATGGACGCCCTATCGACCCATCATCATAAAAATTCATAAAAAAATCTGAATTTATTCTTTATTGGCAGGCGATCAGCGGAATTATAGTAAACAGCAAGATGACGTTGTCGCCCGTGACCTGAATGGCGGGCGGCGTTCGAAATAACGACTTCCGGGAAAACGCCATGAGCGCACCGCCAAAAATTTTACGTTACGAAACCTTGCAACTTCATGCCGGCTATCAACCCGATCCGACGACTGGGGCGCGGCAAGTGCCGATTTACGCCACGACCAGCTACCAGTTCCAGAACAGTGACCACGCCGCCCGGCTGTTCGCTTTGCAAGAATTCGGCAATATCTACACCCGGATCATGAATCCGACGACCGACGTGCTGGAAAAGCGTATCGCGGCACTGGAAGGTGGGGTCGCCGGTCTGGCCACCAGTTCCGGCCACGCTGCTCAATTCCTGACCTTCACCACGTTGGCGGAGGCGGGCGACAATATCGTCTCAACGCCCAATCTGTACGGCGGCAGCTATAACCAGTTGAAAGTCACCCTGCCCCGCTTCGGCATTCAAACCCGTTTCACCAGCAACGGCGAGCGGCCAGAGGAGTTTCTGGCGCTGAGCGACCATCGGACTCGCGCCTGGTTCATCGAGGCCATTGGTAATCCCGCGTTGAACATCCCGGATTTCGAGCCGATTTTCGCCGCTGCACAAAAAGCCGGAATCGCCGTCGTTGTCGATAACACCTTCGGTTTGGGCGGCTATCTGTTCCGACCGATTGAGTGGGGCGCAAATATCGTGACCCACTCCGCCACCAAATGGATCGGCGGCCACGGCGCGGCGATTGGCGGCGTGATCGTGGATGGCGGCAAGTTCTCCTGGGGCAATGGCCGTTATCCCTTGATCAGTGAACCCGCTCCCGGCTATCACGGCTTGAAGCTGGTGGAAGCCTTCGGAGCGCTGGCGTTCATCCTCAAGGCGCGGGTGGACGGGCTGCGTGATCAGGGGCAATGCCTGGGACCGCATGAGGCGTTCACGCTGTTGCTCGGTCTGGAAACCCTGTCGCTGCGTGCCGAACGGCTGACGCAGAACACGTTGGAACTGGCGCATTGGCTACAAGAGCAAACGGAAGTGGCCTGGGTTAATTATCCCGGTCTGGCTGAGCATCCGTCCTATACGCTGGCCAAGAAGTATTTCAAGGGTCAGCCCGGCGGCATTCTGACCTTTGGTTTGCGAGGCGGTTTTCCGGCGGCTAAAACCTTCATCGACCGGCTGGAACTGGTCTCGCATGTCGCGAATGTCGGCGATGCCCGCACCCTGGCCATTCATCCCGCGTCTACCACGCATTCGCAGTTATCGGCGGAGGATCAGGCGACGGCTGGAGTCAGTCCGGATTTGGTGCGGATCAGCGTGGGTCTGGAACATATCGAGGATATCAAGGACGATCTGGCGCAGGCGTTGCGGGCCGCGCAACCCACCTCGGTTTGAACGTACTGATGTTCATGGACGCCTGCAATGCAGTCGGTGCCGCGTCGCTCCCGCCGCCACTGGAACGGGAGCAAATTCACAGCTACCGGCAACGAATGCACAGTATCTCACCACAACCCGGCGACGCCGTACTTTGGGGTTCGCCGGGCGGTTTACTCCTGGAGCGGGGCGGGGTGTTACCGGAAGTGCGGCTGCGCTACCAGACCTATGGTCGCCTGAACGCCCGCTGCGACAACGCGATCCTGATTTTCCACGCCCTGACCGGCAGCGCGCATCTGGCCGGACGGTACAGTAGAGAAGTCTGGGCCGCCTTGTCGCCTGGTGAACAGGCGTTCGGGCGGCAAGGCTGGTGGGATCGTCTGGTCGGACCGGGTAAAACCTTCGATACCGGCCGCGACTATGTCATCTGCGCCAACCATTTGGGCAGTTGCTATGGCAGCACCGGCCCCTTGTCGATTGATCCCCGCCACGGCCATCCCTACGGTCCCAAATTCCCGGAGGTCACGGTTGGCGACTTGGCGCGGGTCCAGGCGAGGTTGCTGGATCATCTGGGTGTTGAAACCGCGACGCTGGTCGGCGGTAGCTTGGGCGGGATGGTCGCGCTGGAATTCGCTTTAGCGTTCCCGCAACGCAGCCAGCAGTTGATCGTTATCGCGGCGCCAGCGCAGCATGGACCTTGGGCGCGGGCCTGGAATCGCTTGGCGCGGGAGGCGATCCGTCTCGATCCCGGCTATCACGGCGGGCGTTATCAGCAACAGCCGCATGGATTGGCGCTGGCCCGGGCGATTGCCACCCTCAGCTATCGCGCCCCGCCCAGTTTTGAACAGCGCTGGGAGGCGGAACCGGCGCAGGCTGAAAGTTATTTACTGCGTCAAGGCAGCAAATTTCTCCATCGTTTCGACGCCAATAGTTATCTGACGCTCTCGCACGCCATGGACAGTCACGATGTAGGCCGAGGGCGTGGGGGCTTGACTCAGGCGTTGGCCGGATTAAAACCGCCGACGCTGTTCATCGGTATTGATAGCGATGTGCTGTACCCCTGCGCCGAAGTGCAGGAAGCCGCACGACTGGCAGGCGCAGAGTTCGCGGTATTGACCAGTCCGCACGGCCACGATGCGTTTCTGCTGGAAGATGCTCAGGTCGCCGCTTTGGTCAATGAGTTTCTGAGTCAGTGTTGAAATTTATATAAGAAAAACAGATAAAAAATTGAATTTTTATTCTTTATTAATAGCATGACCTCGGTGTTATCTTCTGCTTGTCCGCTCTTCATTTCACCTACAGGAGTACGTCGATGTCAAAAAAATTCTGGTTCCCGCTGCTCGCTGGCGCAGCGCTGGCATTAAGCACCGTCAGCGCCCAAGCCGACAAGGCGCTGAAAGTCGGTTATCTGCCCGTGACCGGCCACGCCAAATTCTTCATCGCCCAGGAACAGGGTTTATTCGCCCAGGAAGGTCTCGATGTTGAGTTGATCGAGTTCGCCAACTCGGCAGATGGCCTCAACGCCATTGTCGCCGGCAAACTGGATATTGGCGCGTTTGGCACCACTGCGCCGCTGGCGCATATTGCCAAGGGCACCGATCTACGCATTATCGGCGGCATCATGGGTGAGGACGCCTCGCTCATCGCTACGTCGGAGAAAGCCGGTCAAATCAAGACCGTTGCCGATCTGAAAGGCAAGAAGATTGCGACCGTGCGCATGGCGTCCGGCGATGCGGTGCTGCGCGGCGCACTGACGGATGCCAAAGTGGACTGGAAATCCGAAGTGCAAATCTTTGAGTTGAAGAATCCCCCTGCGGTTATCGAGGCCGTCAAGTCGGGCCAGGTCGACGCCGGGGTGGTGTGGGGGCCGCACGACCTGCGCGCCGAAGATCAGGGCTTGAAAATCGTTATCCGCTCCTCGGACCTGCAACCGGGCCATCCCTGCTGCCGACTGGTCGTTACGCGCCAGAACTATGATGACAAAGCGACCTGGGACAAATTCCTGCGGGCTATTCTGCGCGCCGAGAAGTTCGCCGCACAGAACCACAAGGAAACCATTGACGCCATTCAGAAATACGTCAAGCTAGATCGTGGTCTGCTGGAACGCGGCTATTACCAGCCCCATCTGGATCAGCAAACCGATCCCAATGTGAAGGGCGTCAAGACCTTCTGGACCACCATGCAAAACAGCGGTTTCGTCGAATCGAATGTTGACATCACGGCTTACATCGACGTTGCCCTCTATAAGCAGGTGCTGGATCGCCTGGCGGCCGAAGAACCACAGGAGCCGTTCTGGAAGCAGCGGCAACGCGATTTCCAGCAACGGGATGTGCTGTGAATCCGGCAACACTGACTCTGGACGCCGTCGCTTTCGCCTACAACGACGTTCCGATTCTCGATGACTTCCGGCTGACGGTGGGTGAGGGTGAATTTCTGTGCCTGCTCGGCCCGTCCGGGTCGGGCAAATCCACCCTGCTCCGCCTGCTCGCCGGTCTGGAAAGTCCGCAACACGGCGCGATCCGCTGGTTTGGACAGCCCATCGCCGGTCCCGGTATCGACCGGGGGGTGGTCTTCCAGGATTACTCGCTCTTTCCGTGGTTCAGCGTGGCCGACAACATCGCCCTGGCCATCGCCAAGGCCCATCCGGCGCTGACCAAAGCCCGCCGCCAGAAACTGGCCCGCGAGTATCTGGCGCAGGTTGGTCTGGAGGACGCCGCCGATAAGTATCCGCTGGAATTGTCTGGCGGGATGCGGCAGCGCGGCGCGATTGCCCGTGCGTTGGCGCTCGGTTCGCCCATGTTGTTGATGGATGAGCCGTTTGGGGCGCTGGATACCCTGAACCGGGCGCGCTTGCAGGACTTGTTGCTCACGGTCTGGCAGAGCGCAACGCCGCGCAAAACCATCCTGTTTGTCACCCACGACATCGACGAGGCGCTTTATCTGGGCGACCGGGTAGCCGTGTTGGGGACTGCACCGGCGCAAGTAATCGCGGACTACCCGGTACCGTTTGACCGGCCTCGTGATCGTCGCCCCTTATTCACCTCAACGCAGTTTCACCAACTGCGTGAAACCATTGCCGATGCGTTGAGCGCCGATACGCTGGCGCATTTGCATTGACTGGGCCACAGGTAGTTTTTATGAATACGCTAACTTCGATATCGACCCTCGCAGAAGTCCGCGCTGTTTCGTCGCCGTCCATGGCGCGGCGCGGGTTCAATGCGCTCTGGCGATGGCCCGGCAAGGAAGCTACCTTGCTGTTCATGGGGCTGTTACTGGCCTGGCAACTCGGCGCCACATTTTTCACCTCGGCAGCTAATTCACTGCTGCCCGCGCCGTTGCGGGTTGCTCAGGCTCTCTGGGAATCCTTGCCGGAATTATGGGTCGGCACCTGGTCGTCATTGCTGATTTTATTACCCGGTTACCTGGCGGCAGTGGTGACCGGAGTGGTCGCCGGTTTATGGGTGGCGACCACGCCCGGATTGCGCCGGGCCTTTTTCCCCTTCGCCCGAGTGGTCGCTCCGGTGCCGCCAACCGTGTACATCCCCTACGCGATTGCGTTATTGCCGACCTTCCTGTTGTCGGCCATGTTTGTGGTGTTCATTGGTGCGTTCTGGCCGATCTTTCAAAGCGCTGCGGCTGGCGCGTTGACGGTGGAAGGCCGCTATCGGGATAACGCCCGGGTGCTCGGGCTGACGCATCGTGAATATCTCTGCAAGGTGGTATTCCCCGCCAGCCTGCCGCATATCTTCTCCGGCATGGCGGTGGGACTGGCGTTCGCGTTCATTCTGCTGACGGTGGCGGAACTGTTTGGCGCGAATGCTGGACTGGGGCGTTTTGTCCAGTACTACGCCGATTTTGCCGACTATCCCCGGATGGTAGCCGGCATTCTGTACACCGGACTGGTGACCTTTCTGTCGCTGTCGCTACTGGAGTACATCCGCCATCGGGCACTGTTCTGGTTAAAGTGAGAACGATTTATGCGACGGCTACTGTTGGTTTTATTTGTTTTGCTCTGTGGGGTTGAGGGTGCTGTGTTCGTCGCCCCGGTTCGGGCCGGGAGCGACGCTTTTTTCAATGCCACCACTGACAACCTGCAACGTCTACTCGTCCAGGCGCAGCAAGAACACAAGGGGATCCTGGTGTTGTTTGAAATGGCCGGATGCGGTGAATGCCGCAAGGTGAAGGAAACGATTCTGCGCGATCCGGCGGTGCAGAATTATTACCGGCAACATTTCCTGAGCATCAGCCTGAATTTGAGCAGTTTTGCGCCGCTGACCGACTTCAAGGGCGACGCGATCACCCCGACTGTATTGGCCATGAACCACCGAGTGCAGGCTTCGCCAACCTTCGTGTTTTTCGACGCCAGTGGTCAGCCGGTCACTCGGTTCACGGGGCCGATTCAGGATCCGGCGGAGTTCCTGCAACTGGGCCGCTATGTCGCCGAGGGCGGCTATGAAACCGCGCCGTTTCGAGCCTATCAACGCCAGGCGGGGGGCCAATGACCCACAAACTGATCGCCTTGCCGCAAGCCGTAGCCCGGTTCACCCGCGACGGGATGCAGTATGCCAGCGGTGCTGCCTTACCGGTGGGTGCCGATGCAGTCGCCTTTGGGCGGGAATTGATCCGCCAGAACCGCCGCCAGTTACACGCGATTTTCCATTCCAACACCCAACAATTGAATCTGCTGTGCGCGGCGGGTGCGGTGGACAAACTCGAATGCGGGTTCACCGGGTTAGAGGGTTTCGGTTTCGCCAACGGCCTGCGCCGGGCGGTGGAGAGTGGCCGGGTGGTGTTGGAAGATTATTCCAATCTGAGCATGGCCCTGCGGTTTCTAGGCGGGGCGCTGAACTGGCCGTTCGTGCCGGCGACCGTCAATATCGGGACGGACGTGCAATTTCGCAGCGCTTTCCACCCGGAGGAATACGCTTCTCCCCGGAAAATTCCGCCGGTGATCGATCCGTTCAGCGGTCAGGAATATGGCGCGTTGTCACCGTTGCGCCCTGAATTGGCGGTGATTCACGTCACCCTGGCAGACCCGGAAGGCAACGCCATTATGCTGGGCAGTGAATGGAGCCGGTTTGAGCTGTCGCGGGCGGCGCGTCGGGTGGTTCTGGTGGCTGACGCACTGGTAGCTACCGATTGTATGCGGCAATTTCCCAACTTGGTGCGCATTCCCGGTCTGTTGGTGGAGGCAGTGGTGTACTGGCCGTTCAGCGCTTGGCCGCAAGCCTCACCGGGCGTCCATGATGTTGATGAACCGCACATGCGGTTAATGAACCAGGCGCTGGGCACCCCGGAAGGCTATGCCGGTTATCGCCGGGACTTTATCGACTCTTATCAAACGCTCGATGAGTACCTGGCGCTCATCGGCCCGGACCGGATTACAGCGCTATCCGCCACGGCAACCGGCTTTCTGCTGGACCCGTACCGGCGCTGGTTGCTGTCCAGGGCGGACATCGACGAACTCTTGGCTGAGAGCAAAGCATCATGAGTCTGAACTACACCCGACAGGAAATGATGGCGATTGCCGCCGGGCGGGAAATCCGCGATGGCGAACTGGCGATTTTCGGTGTGGGTTTGAGTCTGCTGGCGGGCTTTTTCGCCCAGGCCCACCATGCGCCCAACGTGCGAGCGATGACCGAGGGTGGGATTTATGGCGCAACCCCGGTCGGCGGCCTGCCGTGGGGCGTCGAGTGCAACCGCCTGTGCACCAATGCCGTCAGCTTCACCGGAGGGCTGGATGCACTGGGTTTTCTGGTGGCGTCCGGGCGCTGCGAGGTCGGTTTGATTGGAGCCGCGCAGGTGGATCGCTTTGGCAATGTCAACACGACCGGCATTTGGGGCGAATTGTTGGACGAGCATTATCGTCCGCCGAAAACCCGGCTGACCGGCAGCGGCGGTGCGAATGACATTGCCAGTGGGTGTCAGCGGGTCGTCATCATGCTGGCGCACGAGAAAAAGCGGTTCGCTGAACGGGTCGATTATCTCACCTCGCCGGGCTATCTCAGCGGTGGTAACGCCCGCGCCCGCTATCCCTTTCGCGGCGGCGGTCCCAGCGCCATGGTAACGACGCTGGGTATTTTGCGCCCGGACCCCGAAACCAAAGAATTTCAACTGGATGCCTATTTCGCCTTTTCCAGCCCCGCCGAGATTCGCGCCCAAACTGGCTGGGATCTGCAGTTCGCGCCGACGCTGCACATCGCCCCGGAGCCGACCGAGGAAGAATTGACGGCCTTGCGCCGAGTCGACGTCACCGGCGCGTTGCGGCGAAATTAAGCCGGCAACGCCACGCCCACTGCAAATAGATCAGGACCAAAAAATGTCAGTCCTTGAAATGAATAGAGAACTCAGCCTTGATGAAGTAGTGGAAAAGCATCCCGAAGTCCCAAGGCTGATCGCCGTTAAAATTGACGTGCAAAGACGTGGGGTTCATTACACGGATGGTGCCTTGTCCAGACTGGATAAAGAATTGCACCAAATCAGGGGCGCTACCTTGTTTGGCTCCAGAGATGCGAAACTCACGCCATTGCCGGAGTCGCTGATTTTGCGCGATGGCACCACCGTTCTGACGGATCCGACCCCGGTTGAACAGAATCCCTATGTGGTTGATTTTATCGATGGCAAGCTGGTCATTACTGATCAAGGAACGATTATTGAAGAAGCGGAGTATTGGCCCAAGCCGGATTTTTATGGCAAGAAAACGGTTTCCGGCAAACCGATGGAGTTTGTCGTGACCGCACGACCACAGCGCTTGCAATTAATGCCTTCCAGTTATTGCCATTTTTGGAAAAATGATCATGGTTGCAAGTATTGTGACATCGTCAATCACGCCAAACATCAGAAATCGGAGTTGGGCATACCGGCCAAGCTAAAGCCGGCTGAAGCCAGTGAAGTGATTAAGGAAGCGCTAAAACAGCCTGGGCGATTTTCCAGTATCTGTCTGACAGCGGGATCGGATACCCGAGGCGTTGAACCTTTTGATGAAGAGGTTGAATACTATGTCGAACTGCTACAGGTCATTGGTGAAAATTTTAAAACGAAGAAGTTCCCCAGCCAACTGATTGCAACGGCTTTTAATGAAAAGCAATTGGAAAAGCTTTATCGAGAAACCGGATTGATGGGTTACACCGCTGATATTGAAGTGTTGAATGAACATCTGTTCAACTGGATCTGCCCCGGCAAGGCGGAATGGATCGGTTATCAGGAATGGAAGAAGCGATTGATCAGAGCTGTCGATATTTTTGGACCGGGCAATATCAATACCGGCATTGTCGCTGGAGTGGAGCTGGCCAAACCTCATGGTTTCTCGAGTGAAAGTGATGCATTAGAAGCGACCATGGAAGAAGCTGAAGACCTTGCTACCAAGGGTGTTTCCACCATCTTCATGGTCTGGATTCCAAGACCACAATCCTGTTTTCATGACCAGAAAAACGCCTCGCTTGAGTATTATGTCAGCTTGGCTAAGGGTCTGCATGGATTGCGAAAAAAGTATTCCCTGAATATTGATTTTGATGATTATCGGCGCTGTGGAAACCATCCCGATGGCGACTTGACGCGCATTTTGTGAATCCACCCTTAACCGGACACTTCGACTATGGCGACGGAAATTCCCCAGAAATTGATAGACTTGATTAACGATGAAAACACTATCAAAGTGTTAGCTACCGTGAATGAAAAAGGGCATCCCTATTCGGTGGAAAAACCGTTTATGCGGGTTTTAGAGCAGGGTTATCTGACTTATCTTGAGCTTTTGGAGTCCTCAAAAAGCTATAAAAATTTTACCTGGAGTCTTTGGTATGACCAGAGGGTTTCTATCACAGTCATTGGCAATAAGGGCGAGAACTGGCAAATTCAAGGAAGACCGGAAAAAATCATTGTCAGCGGCCCGGTTTTTGAAGACCACTATCGCAGCGTCAGAAAACAGCTTGGCGATGTTGATTTAGCCGCTGTTTGCCTCATCAAACTGGAATTGCTAGTGAATGAGTCGTTTTCTTACCAGTTTGCACAGCAGGAGCAGCGGCAACCGATTTTCAACCATCTGGATCGTCTCGCAAAATAGGTTCGTTTTTATTATCTTGATCCATGAGCGTTATCATGAGCCAGTCCAGTCCGAATTTTTCATTTGTGCCTGCAAAAAAACAGGATATTCCGTTAGCATTGAATTTCAGGAGAATCCTGTTCGATGAAATGGGAGTCCCGGAAAACTCATTGATCGATGATTGCTATGAGGTCCTTCTGAATCTGTATCAGGAAGAGTTTACACGGGGAAGAATACAGCACTTCATCGCTTATAACGGTGAGCAGGAACCGGTCGCTATTGCGGGCGCATTATTAAAAACGGATTTTCCTTACTACCTGTTCAAGCCGGGTTACTATGGCTGGATTATCGATGTGTACACCATTCCACAATACCGGGGTAGAAGGCTATCGAACCAACTTCTGCAACTAACCCAGCAATGGTTGATTGCCAAGGGTGTGCAGGAAGCGAAGCTGATTGCGGTAGGCAGTCATGCCCAGCGGCTTTATGAGCGATTGGGATACCGGGCGACTTGGGAAATGAGTATCAATTTATCAGGCAATAAAACCTATAACGAATTGATTGATTTGAAAAGAGAATGATCCACTTTCTATTTCATTAAAATTCATAAACAAACCTATTTTTATTCTTTTTGATTTGAAGAAATCTCGTTTAGGCTATCCATCATCCTTTTTTCACCTAAACGGGAGTTTCCCATGAAGCAAGCCCTGAAGATCGGGTTACGGACCCTGATCGCTGCGCCGTTACTGGCTGGATTGATCCTGAGCGCCCAAGCCGCTGAGAAAGTCACTATCGCCTACCAGACGACGGTAGAACCCTCCAAGGTTGCCCAGGCCGATGGCGCTTATGAGAAGGCGACCGGCTGGACCATCGACTGGCGCAAGTTCGACACCGGTGCGGAAGTGATCGCTGCCGTAGCGTCTGGCGATGTAGCGATTGGGTATGTCGGCTCCAGCCCGTTGGCCGCTGCCGCCTCACGTCAGTTACCGATTGAAACCTTCTTCATCGCGGTCCAGATCGGCGCATCGGAAGCGCTAGTGGTGCGCAATAAGTCTGGTATCGCCAATCCGCAGGATCTGGTCGGTAAAAAAATCGCCGTGCCGTTCGTTTCTACCGCCCACTACAGCCTGCTGGCAGCGCTCAAGCACTGGGGAATCAATCCCAAGGACGTGCAAATCCTCAATCTGCGCCCGCCGGAACTGGCGGCAGCCTGGGAACGCGGCGACATTGACGCCGCCTATGTCTGGGACCCGGCGCTCGGCAAGATCAAGGCCTCTGGCAAGGTGCTGACCGATTCAGCCCAGGTCGGACAATGGGGCGCACCGACCTTTGATGCCTGGATCGTGCGCCGTGATTTCGTCGAAAAACACCCGAAATTTGTCCAGCAATTCACCCAGGTGACGGCGGACGCCTATGCCGCCTACCGCGCCAATCCCAACGCTTGGGGAGTCAAATCACCCCAAGCCGCCAAGATCGCCAAGCTGACCGGGGCCAATCTGGAAGAAATTCCGGAACTACTGACGGGCAGCAGCTTCCCGTTAGCTGAAGAACAGGCCAGTGCAACTTTGTTGGGCGGCGGCACGGTCAAGGCGATTGCCGATACCGCTGCGTTCCTCAAGGAACAGGGCAAGGTGGAAAAGGTGCTGGACGACTACAGCAGCTACGTCGATCCCCAGTTCGTCAAAGCGGTTCAGGCATCCGCCAAACCGTAACCGGGACGCAAATAGGGGCCAGCGTCATGGTGGAACTACGCATCGAGGTCACCCGCACCCGGTTCACCGATCACACCCAGGGAGAATTCGCCGATGTCTAACCTTGATACCGAAACGCTGGCCCTGCCCGCTATGGATATGCCGGGTGAAATCGACGCGCTAACCCTCCCGGCGGCGACGATTTCACCGCCGCCTCGACTTCTGCCGTGGCGACGCTGGTTGGCGCAACCGCGTCTGCTATCGTTGCTCACCGTAGTGGCGCTGATGTCGCTCTGGTGGCTGGCAACAGTTCTGCAACTCGTGCCACCGCTGTTCCTGCCCGCGCCGGAGGCGGTGCTGGGTAAGCTGTATCAAATCGCCACCGAAGGCTACATGGACGCGACCTTATGGCAACACCTGGGAGCGAGTCTGGCGCGCATAGCCGTGGCCCTGCTGGCCGCAGCGTTGACCGCGATTCCCTTGGGCATCCTGCTCGGCCGCAGCACTCGCGCCCGCGCCATCGGCGATCCCATCATCGAGTTCTACCGTCCGCTACCCCCCCTGGCTTACCTGCCACTGATCGTCATCTGGTTTGGCATTGGCGAGCTGTCGAAAATCCTGCTGATTTATCTGGCGATTTTTGCCCCGATGGTGATTTCGACCACAGCGGGGGTTAGTAGCGTCGCTCCCGATTGCTTGCGGGCGGCGCAAGCGCTGGGCGCGAACCCGCGTCAATTGCTCTGGCATGTGGTGCTGCCGAGTGCGCTGCCAGACATCCTGACGGGCATTCGCATTGGCCTGGGCGTCGGTTGGTCCACCCTGGTCGCCGCTGAATTGATCGCCGCAACTCAGGGCTTGGGCTTCATGGTGCAGTCGGCGGCCAATTTCCTGGTCACCGACGTGGTGGTGCTGGGCATTCTGGTGATCGGCACGGTGGCAGTGAGTATGGAACTGCTGATTCGCGCCCTGCAACGACGACTGACGCCCTGGCAGGGCAAGGTTTGATGATGACTACTCTCGCGGAGAAACCGGTTATGGCAACGACTCTGAATATCCAGCCGCTGGGGCCGGCGATTGGCGCGGTGGTGAGCGGCATCGATCTGGCGCACCCACTGGCTGCTGACCAGCAAGATCAACTGATCGATGCCCTGGTGAAACATCAGGTGCTGTTCTTCGAGAATCAGCCGCTGACCCCAGCCCAGCAGCGCCATTTCGCTGCCCGGTTCGGCGATCTGCATGTGCATCCGATTTACCCCAACATCCCGGAACAGCCAGAGGTATTGGTGCTGGATACCCACGCCGACAACCTGCCGGACAACGATAACTGGCATACCGACGTCACATTCATTGAAACTCCGCCGCTGGGCGCCGTGTTATCGGCCCAGCGGATTCCACCCAGTGGCGGTGACACCTTGTGGTCGAGTGGCGTCGCCGCCTACGAGGCGCTGTCGATCCCGTTTCGCACTTTCTTGGATGGCCTGACCGCCGTGCATGAATTCAGCAAGTCATTTCCGGCGGAACGCTTCACCACCCCGGAAGCGCGAGCGCATTGGGAAGTCGCCAACGCCAAGCATCCACCGGTGGTGCATCCGGTGATTCGCACCCATCCGGTGAGCGGGCGCAAGGGGTTGTTCGTCAATGCCGGCTTCACCACCCGCATCGTCGAACTTGCGCCCCGTGAGAGCGAGGCGGTGCTGAATCTGCTGTTTGCTCATATTGCCCGCCCGGAGTTCGTTGTGCGCTGGCGCTGGAAAACCCATGACGTGGCGTTTTGGGACAACCGCTTGACCCAGCATTACGCGATTGCCGATTACCTGCCGCACCGGCGGGTGATGCACCGGGCGACCATTCTGGGCGATCGACCGTACTGATTTCCAATGCCCATTCATCAGGTTACGAGGTAAAACCCATGATTGACCGTTCAAGACGCCGGTTCTTTACGCTGTGCGCTGGAGCCTCTCTCGCGCTCGCCCTGGCCCTGCCCACCGGCGCTCAATCCGCCGACAACCCCCAGCAATTACGCATCGGCTTTCAGAAATCGGCCAGTCTGTTGACGCTGTTGAAGTCGCAGGGCGCGTTGGAACACCGCCTAGCCCCGCTGAAGGTCGAAGTCAAATGGATCGAATTTCCTGCCGGCCCGCAGATGCTGGAAGGGCTGAATGTCGGTTCCATTGATTTCGGCTATGTTGGTGAAGCACCGCCGATCTTCGCACAGGCCGCCGGAGCGAACTTCGTTTACGTCGGCTACGAGTCTCCTGCCCCCGCCGCTGAGGCGATCCTGGTGGCGAAAGATTCGCCGATTAAAACCGTGGCGGAACTGAAGGGCAAAAAGGTCGCGCTGAACAAGGGTTCCAATGTCCATTACCTGTTGGTCAAAGTGCTGGAAAAGCATGGCCTGAAATACAGTGAGATCGAGCCAGTCTTCCTGGCGCCGGCGGACGCTCGTGCGGCCTTTGAGCGCGGCAGCGTAGACGCATGGGTGATCTGGGACCCGTTCCAGGCCGCGGCGGAAAAGCAGATTGGCGCACGTATTCTGGCCGACGGCGCCGGGGTAGTGAACAACCACGCCTTTTTCCTGGCGGTGCGCGATTACGCCGAACGTTACCCGGAACTCATCAAGCTGTTGTTCGAGGTATTGGCGACGCAGGGACAATGGATCATCCAGCACTACCCGGAGGCCGCCGCCGCGCTGTCCCCATTGCAGGGTCTGGACCCGGCGATCATCGAACTCGGTTTGCGCCGCTATAGCCATGACGTTCATCCGATCTCGGACGCGGTGCTGACCGAACAGCAGAAAATTGCTGACACGTTCTTCGGCCTCAAGCTGATCCCGAAGCCGATCCAGGTCAAGGATGCCGTCCCGAAAGCCCATCCCTGATGAAACCGTCGATCCATCATGCGCCCTGGCGCGGACTACTGCCCTGGGCGCTGCCGATCTTCATCTTGATGACGTGGCAAGCGTCGGCGCAATGGGGCTGGCTCTCCACGCGGGTGTTGCCGGAACCGCTGGCGGTGGGCAAAGCCGCCGTTCGTCTAGCGGAGTCTGGCGAGCTCTTTGCCCACATCGGCGCCAGCCTGTGGCGGGCGCTGGCCGGATTTGCCGTCGGCGGCGGGTTGGGTCTAGGGTTCGGGCTATTGAACGGGTTGTCCAAACCGGCCGAAACGCTGTTGGACTCAACGATCCAGATGATCCGCAATATCCCGCCGCTGGCGCTGATTCCGTTGGTGATTCTGTGGTTCGGGATCGATGAAGAAGCCAAGTTGTTTCTGATTGCGCTCGGGGTGTTTTTCCCGGTCTACATCAATACCTTTCACGGCATTCGTGCGGTTAACCCCGGGTTGATCGAGATGAGTCGCGCCTATGGCCTGTCCGGTTGGCGGTTGTATCGTGAAGTCATTTTGCCTGGCGCGTTGCCGTCGATTCTAGTGGGGGTACGGTTTTCGCTGGGTTTGATGTGGGTGATTTTGATCGTTGCGGAAACGATTTCAGCGCAAGAGGGCATCGGCTATATGACGATGAACGCCCGCGAATTCCTGCAAACCGACGTGGTGTTGCTCGGCATCCTGCTCTACGCCCTGCTCGGTAAACTGGCGGATTTGCTGGCCAAAGGTCTGGAGCGCTACTGGCTGCGCTGGCATCCCGGCTATCAATCCCACCACTGACAAGGACTTAACCATGCGAAGCGATGTGAATGACGAGGACGAACTGCACGGCGCCCACTCACCGGGTCAGCGTTCGGGCGTCACCTTGCAGATAACGGGTTTAACCAAAGGCTATGCCGGACGCAGTGTACTTTCCGCTTTCGATTTGACGGTCGCCAGCGGTGAGTTCGCCGCGATTGTTGGGCGCAGCGGCTGCGGTAAAAGCACCTTATTGCGGCAGATCGCTGGTCTGGAGTCTGCGGATAGCGGCGCAGTTCATTACGACGGCGCGGCGCAAACCGGTCTCCACGACGAGATGCGGATCATGTTTCAGGACGCCCGCCTGCTACCGTGGCGAAGCGTCCTTGCCAACGTCACGCTCGGTTTGCCCAAAGCCGCCTATCAACACGCCCGGGCGGTGCTAACCCAGGTAGGACTGGCGGAACGCACCGAGGATTGGCCGACCATTCTGTCCGGTGGTCAGCGCCAGCGCGTCGCATTAGCTCGGGCGTTGGTTCACGATCCGCGCCTGCTGTTGCTGGACGAGCCACTCGGGGCGCTTGATGCGCTGACCCGGATCGAAATGCAGCAATTAATTGAGAGTCTGTGGGTACAGCGCCGGTTTACCGCGTTACTGGTAACGCACGATGTCGCCGAAGCGATTTCGTTGGCTGACCGGATCATTCTGATCGAACAAGGGCGCATTACTCTGGATCTCCGCGTTGATTTGCCCCGGCCCCGCGCTCGCGGCAGCGCCGCCTTTGCCGCTCTGGAAGAACGGGTGCTCAACCGGGTCCTGCAACAGCCTGATGTCCAGCCAGTGGATTCCGTGACCGAACCTTGGGTATTGCAGGGTTTCAACCGATTTCGCTGGGCGATTTGAACAGCGTCGCTACGATTGTCTTTCATCCTGAACCGAGAGCGCATTGCATGAGTATTCAAGCCATTAATCCCCGCAATCAGTTCCGGGGCATCATTAAAACCATTATTACTGGCCCGGTCGTTTCAGAAGTCGATGTGGAAACGCTGGCGGGTATTGTGACGTCGGTCATTACGACCCGCTCGGTGGAAGATCTTGGGCTTGCCGTAGGGATTGAAGTGATCGCGTTTGTTAAAGCGACCGAAGTCGCCATTGCCAAACCCTAAGCAAAGTGGCTGACCAAGGAATTTCCATATTCCTTTCACTGCTAAGCATTGCCGAATTTCTTATTTTTAATTCGCTAACGGGTTGGCTAGGATAAGTTCCCCAACCTGATCGGCAACGATCGGGAAAAACCTACGCATCATGCGTTAATGGAAATTTTTGCTATGAATAAACTGCGTATTGGATTCCTGCTGGTTTTAACCCTGCTTGCCGGTCTGGCGCACGCGGATCGGCTCGACGATATCAAGAAGGCGGGCGTCCTGAGAATCGCCGCTTTCGATAGTAATCCCCCATTCGGTTTCATTGACCCTACGACTAAGCAAACAGTCGGTCTCGACGTCGATTACGGCAAAGCGTTCGCAGACAAGCTTGGAGTTAAGTTGGAGATTCTATCGACCAATCCAGCTAACCGGATTCCTCTGCTGACCTCGAATAAGGTTGATCTGGTACTCGCGAACTTCACGATCACCGACGAACGCGCCAAGCAGGTCAATTTCAGCATCCCTTACTTTGCCTCCGGGCAACAGTTCATCGCCAAGAAAGGCGTACTTAAATCTCCTGATCAACTGAACAGCCTGCGGATCGGCGTAGACAAGGGCACCACTAACGAAATCGTGCTCCGCGAGAAATACCCCAGCGCCACGCTGGTCGCTTACGACGATACGCCGTTCGCTTTCACCGCGCTACGCAACGGTAACGTGCAGGCCATCACCCAGGACGGCCCAAAACTGATCGGCTTGCTGGCGAATGTGCCCGATAAGGAAAACTACGAAATCCCGCCCTTTTCGATCTCGGACGATCTGATCGGCGTCGGTATTCCAAAAGGGGAAACCGCTCTGACCGAATTCGTCAATGAGACGTTGCGCGAACTGGAGGCCAATGGCCAGGCGCAGAAGATTTACGACGCCTGGTTTGGTCCGCACACCAAGACCCCGCTCGCCCGCATCTACAAGATTGGTGATAAATCATAGGCAGACTTGCGGCGCGACCCCCGGACGGTGGCATTGCTGCCCACTCGCGCCGCGCCGTCGCCCACCCGCTGCAACGACTCCTGCTCAAGCCATGTTGTTCGATTCATTGCTCGCCCCGAAATACCTCGGCTGGCTGCTCGACGGGTTCGTTGTGACGGTCGTCCTCTCGGCGCTGACCTGCGCCAGCGCTACCGCACTCGGCTTCGTCCTCTGTCTGGGTCGCATCGCCCGCTCGCCGTTCTGGTCATTGCCGGTGCGGTTTTTCCTCAGTCTGTTCCGCAACACCCCGCTGCTGGTGCAGCTTTTTTTCTGGTACTTCGGCGCAGCAGCCCTGATGCCGGAAAGCGTGTTGCATTGGCTGAATCAACCTCACCACTGGCGCCTGCCCCTCTTTGGCGTGACTTGGCCGCCGTTCGAATACGTCGCCGGTTTCTTTGGCCTCACGCTGTACACCGCCGCGTTCATCGCCGAAGAATTCCGGGCCGGTGTGCAGGGCGTTCCACCCGGTCAGGCCAGAGCCGCCCTGGCGCTGGGCCTGCGCCGCTATCAAGTCTGGCTGAGTGTGATCATGCCCCAGGCAGTGCGGATTTCCTTACCCCCGCTGCTCGGTCAGTATATGAACGCTGTTAAGAATTCATCGCTGACGATGGCGATTGGTCTGGCCGAACTCTCTTACGCTTCGCGCCAAGTAGAAACCGAAACCTTCAAGACTTTCCAAGCCTTCGGTATTGCCACCCTGCTCTACATCGGCCTCATCGTGCTGATCGAACTGGCCGGCCAATGGATACAACACCGCCAACCGGCGCACTGAATCATGAATCTCGACGTCATTACCGACCATCTCGATTACTTCCTGGTCGGCGCTTACCCCCATGGACCCCTCGGCGGCGCAGCGCTCACCCTGATTCTGAGCGTCCTCTCGGCGCTGGTATCGGGAGTCTTGGGATTCATCCTCGGCATCGCCCTCGCCGTCACGCGCGGTTTCGCCCAGACGAGCTTGTTACTAGTGCTGAGCTTTTTCCGCGCCATTCCGGTGATCATGCTGATCTTCTGGACCTATTTCATGTTGCCCATCGTATTCGGCATCAACGTCCCCGGTATTGCCACAGTGGTGATCGCCCTGTCGCTGATCGGCGGCGCTTACCTCGCCCATTCGGTGTATGCCGGCATCCGCAGTCTCCGCCAAGGGCAGTGGCAAGCGGCTGCCGCGCTCGGTCTGCGCCCCTGGCAGGTACTGCGTTATGTCATCCTGCCGCAAGCCCTGCCGATCATGACGCCGTCCTTCATCAACCAGTGGGTTGCGTTGATCAAGGACACTTCGCTGGCCTATGTTATCGGCGTGGGCGAACTGTCGTTCGTCGCGACCCAGGTCAGCAACCGGGAGATGGTGTATCCCACCGAGATCTTCCTGTTTGTCGCCCTGCTGTATTACGCGATCTGCTCGACACTGGAATTCTTCGCCAACCGGGTGGCCCGCCGTTACCAACAGGCCACTTGAGCCACACGCCCTGTCGCGGTCATCGGGCGCCGCGAAACCCACCGCCCACGGGGAACCACCGTATGATTGAAATTGATCAGGTCTCCAAATGGTACGGCAGTACCCAAGTGCTGGCCGAGTGCAGCACCCGCGTCGCCAAGGGCGAGGTCGTGGTCATCTGCGGCCCGTCCGGATCGGGAAAATCAACTCTGATCAAGCTGGTCAATGGACTGGAATCGTTCCAGTCCGGGCGGATTACGGTCGACGGCGTATTTGTCGATGCGCCAGAGACCGATCTGCCCAAGCTGCGCTCACGGGTGGGCATGGTATTTCAAAATTTCGAGCTGTTTCCACACTTGTCGGTGCGCGATAACCTCACCCTCGCCCAGATCAAGGTGCTGGGACGCTCGAAGAAAGAGGCGCGGGAACGTGGACTGAGTCTGCTGGAGCGGGTGGGACTCCAGGCCTACGCCAAGCAGTACCCATCCCAGCTTTCGGGTGGTCAACAGCAGCGGGTGGCGATTGCCCGCGCCCTGTGCATGGACCCGATTTGTATGCTGTTCGACGAGCCGACTTCGGCGCTTGATCCGGAGATGGTCAATGAGGTTCTCGACGTGATGATCGAATTAGCCCGGGAAGGCATGACGATGATGTGCGTCACCCATGAAATGGGATTCGCCCGCGAAGTCGCAGACCGGGTTATCTTCATTGATCAGGGGGTGATTGTGGAAGACTGCCACCGGGATGATTTCTTCGGCGATGTGGCGGCGCGATCGGAACGCGCCCAGCAATTTCTGTCCAGTATTCTGAGTCACTGAAGCGGCGATGACCCCATTCCGAGATCGTCATCCAATCTGCTAGTTGTAGTTTTTAATATACCCAGACTCATCAGTTTTTCTGATAACCCTATAAATTTGAAGTTCTTTTTTTAAGCCAGACTCTCTATAGTTCTCCTCCGATAGCCGATTTAACGAGGAGGATGGTCATCAATGCTGGCTCCTATCTGCGAACCGATGTGCTGCTGCTGGGTATCCGTGCTGCTGGGGCTGACCGGTTATTTCTTTGGCTGGCTACTGGTGCAGTTGAACGCCGATTGGCCCCGTGGGCCGGGAGGGACGCTTGAGTCTTCAGAACCGCATCACCTTGAACCGGGTCGGTAAGCGCTTTGCCGGCCCAAACTCCGGTACACCCGCGACCGAAGTACTCAAGGACATTTCCTTTACCCTGGCCGCCGGCGAGTTGGTTTGTCTACTCGGTCCTTCCGGTTGCGGCAAATCGACTATCCTCAATCTGATTGCCGGTTTTGCCGACGCGGACTGGGGCGAAGTGTTGTTGGATGATCAACCGATTCATGGGCCTGGCCCTGAGCGGGGCATGGTCTTTCAACAACCGGCTCTGTTTCCGTGGCTATCCGTCCGCGACAACGTGACGTTTGGCCCGCGCATGGCGGGATTGTCCGAGCGTCAGTATCGGCCCAATGCGGATCGGTATCTGCGCTTGGTGGGTTTACAGGATTTTGCCGACCACTTTTCCTGGCAACTCTCCGGCGGGATGCGCCAGCGGGCAGCCTTGGCGCGGGCCTGGCTGCCTAATCCGGAAATCCTGTTGATGGATGAACCGTTTGGCGCGCTGGATGCTCAGACCCGGTTGGCCATGCAGGAACTGTTGATCACCGTTTGGCAGAACACCGGAACGACTATCCTGTTCGTGACCCACGATATTGATGAGGCGCTGTTCCTAGCCGACCGGGTGTTCGTGATGTCGGCGCGGCCGGGACGGATCCGCGAAGAATTGCGAGTGCCTTTTGAACGCCCACGCAGCCCCGAAGATCTGGTGGCAGATACCGCCTACGGTCAGCTTAAGCGCGACATTCTGCATGTCGTCCGGGAAGAAGCTGCCAAGGCCCTCGCCGGCGAACCGGCCTGATGAGTTTGTTACGGAGTCTCATTACATGAACTGGACCCGATTCCCACGGGTCCGTGTGACCCAAACCCCAACGTTACTGGAATTCTTGCCCAATCAGATATTAAGCAACAAATTGATTTTTTAAATATTCTGAAATTAGCTGTTCGGGATGTAGGGATCACTATTAGCGAGATTACAGGTACTCGTGGCGCACTGCCATCTCATCGATGAACGAGATCACATTTAAGCCGGATACCCGATCCTTCAGGTACTCCCAAAAGGAGAGGCCGTGTTTGCGGCAGGTTTTCTTGAGGCTGGCGAAGGTGTCGCGACATTGTCGCCCGACCTCGCTACGGGTACCAGCGCTGATCTTGCGTTTTTTCACCCTGTCCCGCAGGTCGTTCTCACTGCGGTTGTTATGAAGCGGCAGGTCGGGGCGGTCCAGCACCCGCAACCGTTCGGCCGGCTGGTGTTGGAACCCCCGCAGCACCTGATTGAGCGGTTCGCAGCAAGTTTCCGTGATGTACAGGGCCTCGAAGCGGCGGGTAATGTCCGCTTCAGCAGCGGGGTCGGGGGCCTGCCGGTAGGTTTTCAGGTCCCGATACAGTCCCCAGATCTGCTCCCGGACCCCGGCGATGGCCTGCCGGTCCGACTCGTTCAGGGGCAGCAGGTGTTGCAACGGCCGTTCGGCATGGACCCAGCACAGGCCATGAACGAACCGAGCAAACTGCCCGGCATCGTCGCTGAGCACGCCCATCTCCAAGTTAAAGCCTGGCGCCACCAAGCCGCCGATCAAGGCACCTTCGGTGGCCAGAGCCACCGCGCGGCGGCGGCCGACCAGGTTGCGGCGCAGGTGCGCCGCCCAGTCCTTGGGGTCAGTCATGACCCCCGGGCGCGCGGCCAGCATCTCGCGGTGGCCCGCCGCCCAGCCCCGCGCCGCCATGTAGGCTAGCGCCTCAGCGTTCACCTCATACCGGCGTTCGACCTGCAGCCGTTCCAAGCAATTGCCCCGGCTTTTGGAATCGGTGCTGGCCAACCAGGCAAACCACTCATTGCCGATGGAGGTGCAGTAGCCGCTGCGACCTCGATGGCAGGTACCGGTATCGTCGGCTTGGAAATAAGCCGACACCGCCAGTCCCGTCGCTTTGATCGCGGCTTTTTCCTGATGAAAGAGGTGGTGGTCTTCCGTTAGCAGGTGGTTGAGTTGCCCCGCCGACATCTCAATCCCCCAGTCCTGCATCTGCGCCAGCAATAAGGGTTGCGTGACGTGTGCATGATAGTACTGGTGCAGAAGATAGCTCACCCACTGGGGGCCGTAATGGCCACCATGAACCGCCAGTGGCACCGGGGCCGTCACCCACTCGCCCGTCGGGAACTGCCACTGCTCCAGCAGGTAACCGGTATTGTGGGTGCGGATCTCCACCTCCTGCACCACATACCGTCGATATCCCTTGAACCGCGACCCGTCCGGTACCCCGACCAACGGGACAGAACAGGTTTCGTGAATGACCAGTTCCGCCGTCTTTGCCCGGTGCGGACCCCGACGACGGGGGTACGGGCCATCCAGCACGCCGGATTCCTCGGCGTTCGCTTCGCCGGCCGGTTCTAAGGTATTCGGTTTCAACTGCGGACGCGGTGGACCGCCCTTTAACCGTCGCACCTCATCCGTTAATCGCTGGATTTGCTCTTGCTGTTCGGCGATGAGTGGCAACAGACTCCGCACCAAGGGCGTCTGCTCGCTCTCGGCGATCTCCAGCAGTTTGGGTTTGAACGGGGGAATGACCATGATCTCCAGTATAGCCAAGTCGTCTACCACCGACTGCAATCGCCCGCAGTTAATGAGAATTTACCCATGATTGTCAAGCTCATTCGGGAATTTAAGGAATTTTACGACAATCACTCGGTAGAAGTCGTTTCTTTTGGAACCTACTTCCCTTCTGATCCTGCTTCGCTTTTGATCGAACCGCACGGCGGCCAATTAGTCTACCGAAAAGTTGAAGATGGTCGGTCCGATCTTGATCTATTGAAGAAGCTTAAAATTCGCGATGCTGAGTTATTAGACTGTCAGCAAATTGGCGTTGGAACTTACTCGCCGCTCATCGGTTTCATGGATCACGCTACTTTAGACAGCGTATTAGAAAACCATCGTCTTCCGAACAGTCAGCCGTGGCCCATGCCCATTTTTTTACAATTTCATAAGCAACAAATCAACGGATTGAAGCCCGATGTATGTGTTGCTTTAAATGATGAAACAGATACTATTTACGCGGTTCTGGATGTAACGGAAGTTTATTCTTATAATCTTATCGAGTTATCCAAAAAGTGGTATGGAACCACTTCCCATGATCACCCGGGTGTCGCTAACTTGCTTAGCGGAGGTGAATGGTTTGTTGCCGGAAATGTGACGCTTGTGCGTGATGTACCCTCGCTTTACAAGGAATACGACCTGACACCCCGCCAGTCCCGTTTCATTTTTGCTCATAAAGGGTGGAACAAGGTCGTCGGCTTTCACAGCCGCAATGTGATTCATCGGGTGCATGAGTATATTTAACTCGAAGCCTTGAGCCAAACTCACGCGGATGGGCTTTTCGTTAACCCCGTTATTGGGCCAAAAAATCAGGTGATTTTTTGCCTCAACCGATTATTAAAAGTTACCAAATGATGATTGATTTCGGCATTTATCCAAGCGGTAAATTTTTATTAGCGAGCCTTTCCAGCTATCCACGTTATTGTGGTCCTCGTGAAGCTGTATTTACCGCTATTTGCCGGAAAAATATGGGATGTAGTCATTTTATTGTTGGTCGTAACCATGCTGGAGTCGGCGATTTTTACCACGATAGCGAGTATCGGAAAATTTTCGATAAGCTAAGTGATTTAGGTATCATACCAGTATTTTTCGATGCGATTGGCTTCAATCCAAAATCTAAACAATATGAAAAGTTAAAACAAGGAGAAACAATGACAATCAGCGGTAGTCAAGTTCGCGGTGCTTTGTTAAAGAACGAACCGTTGCCTGAATGGTTTATGCGTGACATGATCCAAACAATGTTGAAAGCAGCTATTAAATCAGGGCAACCGGTTTTCCATCCGTAGTACAGGAGCCAATGTGGTAGCCAAAGATACGACAATCAATTTTCTTAAGAGTCATTCCATGAACGAGTTCTGGTTAAAAGTTAATAAAACCCTGCGCTATCATGCTCGACAAACAGTGGTTGATATGCGTGGTTTCTGGTGGGACCAGCGACGGATGCCGGCAGATAGACCGATTTTTGTGGTAAGTGATAGTCGTTCTGGTACACAAATGTTGTATAAAACCTTATCGGAATCCAAGGAAATTGGTTCTTTACAACGGGAAATCTATGCTATTTGGGAAAAACTCCATTCACCGGCAAATAAAAACTGGGATACGCACGCCCTTGATGCAACAGATGCGAGTCAATATGATCGTGACTTTGTCACACGCTATTTTTATGCCCATACAGGAAATTTACGTTTTGTTGATAAAAATAATCAACATGGGTTAGCTGTGCCCTATCTTCATGCACTGTTTCCAGATGCCACCTTCGTTTATATTAAGCGTAACCCAGGAGATACGCTGAATTCGATGATCGAGGGATGGGGAAAGCCTGAGAGATTTGCAACGTGGTCTACCGATTTACCTGAGAATGTAGCTATCGATAATGGATCTTATGAACGTTGGTGTCATTATTTACCGGATGGCTGGAGAGACTATCTTAACTCTTCAGTAGAAGATGTCTGTGCTTTTCAATATGGCGCTATACATAAGGCTATTCTAAGCGCAAAAAAGAATATCCCACAGGATCAGTGGATTGAAATTTTTTATGAAGATGTGGTGAAAGATTCTGTTGTGGAGATTCGGAAATTGTTCTATAAGCTTGGGTTGATTTTCAACACCAGATTGGAAAAAAATTCAGCTAACCTTCTAAAAAAACCTTATGACCCTCTTTTCGAAATTAAGTTGGAGAAATGGCGTGAACATCGGCACAGAGAGCGAATTGAGAGAGTGTTACCTAAGGTTGTAGATGTGGCCAAAGAAATGGGATACGAAGTTTAATAAAAATTATATAGTGAGCTATGATCCCATTGATCATCCATAATAATTTTAGACAGGGCATACATTATGGATGCAATAAGTCTTGAATTCAATATTGTAATTGGAGTTGTCATTGCTTCAGTAGTCCAATCAATATTTGGCGTCGGCGTCTTACTCTTTGGAACACCTATATTAATGCTTCATGGTTATGAGTTTTCTGATATTTTGACGACCCTATTGCCGATTTCCATAGCCATTAGTTTTTCACAAATCCTTGTGAGGTTACCGAAATATATAGCAATCCTTTACAGGTTGTGGAATTTTCAACTGCATGATTTGTCTAACCATTAAAGAAGTGTGATTATCGAAAAAACCGTATAAGGAGAAACGATAATGTCAACATTAGAAGACATCATTGATGTGCCAGAAAGTCTCGAATTCAAAAGGGCGGTCGCAGTAAAAATGTTTATCTCTGATTTCAAGACTGAAGATATTTGTCATTTGTTAA
>Ga0116153_10001144_pt1 | contig 26678 bp, 22 predicted proteins | sample AD_UKC028_MetaG_FD_89896 | JGI IMG/M metagenome (GOLD analysis project Ga0116153, IMG submission 89896) | Active sludge microbial communities of municipal wastewater-treating anaerobic digesters from USA - AD_UKC028_MetaG | ecosystem: Engineered > Bioreactor > Anaerobic > Digestate | place: USA...
CGTTGGGGTCGTTCACGCCGTGCCCGGCGAGGAAGACCATGGCAACGTCCTTGCTCGTTGTTTCCTTGGCGATCCAGTCGAGGCCGTCGAGGATCTCATCCTTCGTTGCCTTTTCATCGGTCATCAGCCTGATGATGATGTCGCGGTAGAGCTCTCCCTTCTGACGGGACATGGTCTTTGTGAAATCATTTGCGTCTTTCGCGGCGAAGCCGAGTTTCAGCTCCTTATCGCGGTAATTGCTCACACCTATGGCGAGGATGTAAAGCTTTGGCTTGATGATGAACTCGTCTTTTTTCTCCGGCGCGGGCGGTTTTGCCGTTGCGGATGGTACCTTCCCGGCTGCTGCTTTTGTCAAAGGTTTCTGAGGAGGCGCCTTGCCGCCGGCTGCCTGAGGAGGCGGCGCGGCCGCCACCTGCTTACCGGACCACTTGAGATTCACCGTGGAAGGTTCGCTCGTGGCGTTCCTGTTCATCGCGAGGACCGATATCAGGGAATCCTTTTCGGGTATCCTGAGGTTCATCTGCCTGAGATCCTCGCCAGGCCTCTCTATCCCCCTCGGTACCTGCACGGGCCTTCCGTCGATGAGCACTTTGATGCCCGTAATTGGATCACCCGACGGAGAACGGACGGTGAACTTGATGGTGATCTCCACGTCCTTTACTTCGGTGCCGTCTTTGGGATACACGATCGTTACAACAGGGGGGAGCACCTTCTGTATGGACACCTCTTCCGTTTTCCTTCCCGATTCTTTGTCCGCTGCAAGAATGGCGGTATTTTCGTCCCTGGACCCAGGGACTTTCGCGACCACATCAGGCCGGTAGTAGACGGACCTGAAACGTGAGACAGGAAAAAAATCGGCGGCAAGCTTATCGCCCCTGTTGATATGCCAGCCGATGAGCTCTTCCGCTCCGGGGGCGGCATCGTAATAGCCGGAAGGGGTCCAGACGACCCAGCGTTTCATGTCATTGCTCGGGAAGAGCGCGAGAAGGACCTTGCCGTCAGATACGCTGTGCCAGCGGATGGTGCCGTCCGCCATGCCGGCCACGATGACCTGTCCGTCCCGGGTGATGTTGACCGCGCGGATGTGGGGGAAGGCTATCCTCCATACCTGGGCCCCGTTTCTGTCAAAGAGGTACATGCCTGCATTCGTGCCGATGACGAAATGCCTGCCGTCAGCAGAGACGGCGCGGCACAGCGAGAACTCGCCCTTGAAGAGCTTTATGGGCCTGCCGTTGAACTTCGGGGCCGTGGATGCCTGCCAATTTGTGATACGGACATCAGATATGTCCGGGTCCGGGCGGAAAAGTTCGACAGCCTTGGCCGGAGCGCCCCTTATCTCGTCCATTCTCCTGTCGGGGAGGGAAAAACGCACGGTCCTTTTCCTGCTGGTGAGCTCGTTGAACTGGACAACACTGCCGTCTGAGGAGACAAGAAAGCTGTCGTCCGCCATGAACCAGAGCGTGGTCGTGTCCTTGTAAAGGGTGATGTCGCCGGACGCGTTGATGACGCCTATTGCCGGCTCCTGGTTCGCGAAGGCGAGAAGGCCGCCAGGCAAGGCGTGAATGGCGGTCTTCATGCTCCTGCCTGCCTGTATCAAACCCTTTTCGGCCCTGAGTTCCCTGAAGGACCCCTTTCCCTCATCATCCCATCGCCCAAGGACATAAGGCCCTTTTTTGCCGCTGCCGGTGGCATAGAGGAACTTGCCGTCAGAGGACCAGGCCACGTTCAGGGCCAGCTCGGCCGCAAGGGACTGGCCGTAGAGAGGCGAGAGGTCTTTGCCGGAGAGCACGTCGATCTTTGGTGAATCATAATAACTGACGGCAACCTTTGAGCCGTCGGGGCTGAAGCTTATTGATATGGGATATTTTCCTCCCGGGGCTTTTTTTCTGGCGACGAGCTTGAAAGAGCCGTCATAGAGGCGGACCAGGCCGTCGAAACAGGCCGTCACCAGACGGCCGGAGCGGTCGAAGTCGGTGCTGTGCGCAGCGCTTTCGTAGCGTTCGTTGTCGATCTGCACGGGCGTATATCCCGGCACCCGCCATATTCTGATCCCGTTCTTGCCATGAAGGGCGGCGGCGAGGAAACGGCCGTCCCTGGAGTATGCGATGTGATGGATAATATTTGGCAGGCCGCTTATGGCTGAGGTCATCTGGCCGCTCTCGCGGTCAAAGACGTATATGTTGAACCCTCCCGGCCCTTTTGTTACGCCGCCGCAGGCGACCGAATTGCCATCGGGAGAGATGGCGACAGCGCGAATGATCCCCACGTTCTCTGCGCCGATGGGCGGCCTGAGCACCTTGAGGAGCCTGCCCGTCGGCATCTCCCAGACACGGACCGTCTTGTCCTCGCTGCCGGTGACGAGAAACCGCCCCCCGGGATCGCTGTGCATCTTGAAGATCCGTGCCGTATGCGCGCCCGTCTCAATGCGAAGATCCGGTTTCGTCGAGATCGTTTCTTCGCCCGGGGAGACCTGCACAATGGAAAGGAGGAATATCATTGCGCAGAATATTGCGGAGATATGTTGTCGTAGTCTCATTTTTACCCCTGTTTGCAAGATATATTCTATCATGTCTGTCCGAAAAAGGTAACCTCAGAAAAAGATCGTGCCCCAAAGTGTGCTGGTGTATAATATAAAAAACTGTTCCGGGGAAAGCGGTCATTGAAATATAACAGACATCACCTTGTAACGGCCTCTGCAGCGGCCCTTGCGGTAATTGTATGCCTTGCGTTGTACGGGGCGCTTGACGGTCTCGAGCTCAAGGCCTACGATGCGCGTTTCCGGCTCGCTGAAAGGCTCGGTCTTGCCGGCGGCCGGGCAAGCGGCCAGGTGATCGTTGTCGGCATCGATGAGACTTCGGTCATCAGTAAAAAACCCCTTCTTTTCATATATGACGATATCGGAAAATTCCTGCAGCTCATGAATGAACATGGCGCAAGGGTCGTAGGTCTCGACATCATCCTCGTGCACAAACAAAGCGACAAGCTCAGGGTTGCCGCTGAAGCGTTCGCAGCCGGGGACCCTCAAACAAAAAAGAAGTACGGCGAATTCATGGGCCAGATCGGCGAGAGGCTCGACAGATCGGTGCTTGGCCCGATCATGGATGCTTCAGCGAACATGCAGATCGTGCAGGTGGTCCATGGCGACCTTGTGCCGTTCTACTACGGGGTGAGCCCGTTCATAAAGAACATGACCATTGCCGACGCCTCCCTGACAGACGGAGACCTGCGTGAGGGCGATGGCGTCATCAGGAAACAGCGGCTTCAGGGAGCAGAAAAGAAGACCTTTGCCTCCGCGCTGTACGCGCTTGCCGCTGGCAGGGAGTACCCCGGCAGCGAAGTGTTCCTGAATTATTTTCTCACCGGCAGCATACCTTTTTACTTTTTCGATGATGTCATGGGGGGCAGGATCGACGGGAACAAATTTAAAGGGAAGAGTGTCATACTCGGTTATATGAGCAGTTACGAGGACGTCCACGCCACGCCTCTCGGACGGGACATAAGACCTTCAGGATTATCGAAAAAAAGCGGCAGGCCAAATCGGTCCGGAGGCGGCAGGATGCCGGGACCCTTCATCCACGGCATCATAACAGAAACCATGCTCACGGGAACGCAGTTGAAAGAAGCCCCCCCCTACTGGAACGTTGTCGTCCTTGTTGTCATGGCGGGGATTGCGCTGGCGTCCGCCTCTCTCTTGCGGCCCGCGTGGGCCGCCGCCGCTTCCGCCGCCGCCATCGCCGTTTTTTTTGCCGCGAACCTGGCCCTCTTCGCTTCCGGGTTATACCTGCGCCTGATTCCGCAGATCATTGCGCCTCCGGTGGTGCTCATGCTTGTCTATCCTTACCGGTATTTTGTTGAGGAAAGGACAAGAAGAAAGGTGCAGAAGGTTTTCGGCTACTATATAGACAAGGATGTCCTCGACAGATTCCTTGAAACCGACAGCGAAGCGCTCCTCGGCGGCGAATCGAGGAGCATATGCATTTTCTTTCTTGATGTCCGAAACTTCACCATGCTTTCAACGAAAAGGCGTGCCGACGAGATGGTGAAGTTCCTGAATTTCTTTTTCGGCACCGTCACGGAGATAATCCAAAAGCACAGGGGTTTCGTCAACAAGTTCATCGGCGACGGTATACTCGCCTTTTTCATGACAGGCGAAGACCCCGTGACCGACGCGGTCGGCGCGGCAGGAGATATTCTCAGGGAAACGAAAAGGCTCAACGAAGAGAAACGTTTTCATGAATTCATCGGGGACTGGGAGGTGGGCGTCGGGATCGGCATACACTATGGAGAGGTTATCCTGGGGAACATCGGATCAGAGAGGAAGATGGATTTTACCATCATCGGCGAACATGTGAACATAGCCTCAAGAGTGGAAGGACTTACAAAGGACGTAGGATCGGCCCTTCTTGTGAGCGGCGCCGCCAGGGCCGCCGCGGGGAACACATTCCGGTATCGCCATATAGGAGAGCGTTCAGTTAAAGGGGTACAGCAGCCTGTACCTCTTTACACCGTCGAGGAGATATGATGTATTTATCTTGTTGCGGACAGAGCGAATCGTTTAAGAAACAGGAGGGAAGTATCATGAAAAAAATGCGTGCGGTCTGTCTTCCCGTGGTCTTTTGCGTCTCTTTGGTTTTTTTCAGTGCGGCCCTCGCAGGGGCGGCGGAACAGATAGGCTATGTCTTCGATGTCCAGGGCGCGGCGGAGTTTAAGGGGGCCGATGGAAAAACGATCAAGCTCAAAAGGAGTGAACACCTCCTCCAGGGTGTAAGGAACGGCGACAGGATAAAGGTTGGCAAGGGAAGGGTCGTCGTGGCCGTGATAAAGGAAAACAAGGGTTACGAGATCTCAGACAACTCGGAAGGTATCGCGAAGGAAGGAAAGATCGTGGCCGTCCGGGGCAGGGTGGCCGAACTGAAGGGCCTGCACGCACCGGGCAAGGCGACGGCGGGATCGATAGGCGGTTTTGTCGTGCGAAGCGTAAAGCCTTGCATAAGGGCAATCTCACCGGTGAGCACCACCATTATCGATCTGATGCCGGAGCTTACCTGGGAGAACAAGTGTCCCGGTAACAAGAAGGTCACTGTAAAGATCATTTCCGGCGACAACGTTCTTTTCAGCACTGAAAGCGAGGGCAGTTCGCTGAAGGTGCCCGGGAAGGTGCTCGCCTACGGCAGCGAATACCGGTGGATCGTCGATTCCGGCAAGGCAAACAACGTTTCCGGCGGTGTTTTTTCGCTCCCCGCAGAGGAAGAAGTGAAAACAATAAAGGCAAAGATAGACCAGTTCCAGGAGCGCAAACAAGACCTCTCTTTCAGGTTTTCCTATGTCTTTTTCCTGGTCGACAACAACCTGAATGACATGGCAAAAGCGCAGATCAAGGCCCTCAAGGCCGATTTTCCAGACAACAATAATATAAAAAAGATGGAGGAAGGCATCAAATAGGGAAAAGAACTTGGTCCTTATCAATCCTCCGGTAACAAAACCGTGCGAAATGCCGGCGGGCATCACCCGGCTCGCCGGCGCGCTCCGTCAGGCGGGGCATACCTGTCGGGTCATAGATATGAACCTGGAAGTGATGCTTTTCGCGCTCGGGAGCCCCGTCGCGAAAAGCGACACCTGGACGGCCCGTGCCGAACGCGATCTGCGCTTAAACCTCGCAGCCCTGAAAAACACGAAGACCTACCGCAGTTTCGATCGTTATAAACGATGCGTTAACGACCTGAACCGTCTTCTGTCAGTCGGCGCACAGAGGGATGGTGTGCGGGTCAGCCTCTCCGATTACGAAGACACGCGCCGCTCGCCTCTCAGGAGCGACGATCTTATCGCCGCCGCCGGCCGACCTGAAGATAACCCTTTTTTCGGCTATTTTTCCGCACGTTTCAGGGAGGTTTTTAACGAAGGCCCCCCGCGCTTTGCCGGTTTTTCCCTTACCTACCTCAGCCAGGCGCTGACAGCCTTCGCGATGATCGGTTTTGTGAGGCGCGAGTTCCCGGGCGTGCGGATCATATTAGGCGGCGGCCTGGTGACGTCGTGGATGAGCGCACCGAAGTGGCACAATCCCTTCGGCGGTCTTGTCGACCACCTCGTGAAGGGACCCGGGGAAGATTTTCTCATCGGGCTTTCAGGAGGGGTTTCGAGCGATGCTCCGGGGCGGGCCTTTCCAGCCTGCGCTTACGATGTCTTTCCGGTCAGCGATTATCTGGCCCCGGGGATGATAATGCCTTTCAGCACATCGACGGGCTGTTATTACGGAAAGTGCAGTTTCTGTCCCGAGAGGGCCGAGGGCAACGTCTATAGCCAACTGGCACCGGTGAAGACGACGGCGCAGCTTTCCCGTCTTGTAGCGCGGGAAGGGCCGGCCCTTGTGCATATCGTCGATAATGCGGTCAGCCCGGCCATGCTCGGGGCGCTTGCGAAAGAACCCCCCGGTGCGCCATGGTATGGTTTTGCCAGGGTGACAGGAGAACTTGCCGACCAGGGGTTCTGCAATGACCTGAAGTGTTCAGGGTGTGTCATGCTGAAACTTGGCGTCGAATCCGGGGACCAGCAGGTCCTTGACGGCATGCGGAAGGGCATTGAGCTTGCCGTTGTATCGAAGGCCCTGAAGGCGCTTGCCCACGCCGGTATCGGCACCTACGTCTACCTCCTCTTCGGCACGCCATGGGAAGACGAGGATGCGGCGAGAAAGACCCTCGATCTTGTCGCCGGCCACCATGATCTGATCGGCTTTCTTAATCTTGCGGTATTCAATCTCCCCCATAACAGTCCCGATGCGGCCGGCCTGGAGGTGAGGCCCTTCTACGGGGGAGACCTTTCCTTTTATGCCGATTTTGTCCACCCCCGAGGATGGGACAGAAAGAAGGTGAGGCGTTTTATAGACAGGGAGTTCACCCGTCACCAGGCTGTCCGGGCGATCATAAAGAGACAACCGCCTTACTTCACATCAAATCATGCGCCGTTCTTCACGGATACTTTTTGTTGATTTTTTCGGCGGCATGGCTATTATTATGAGAGCGCGGGACCGGAAATGAAAAAGGACAGGCAATGAAAGATCTTTTTAAACGTGTTGCGAGGCACCACCTGGCATTGGCGGGGCTGATCATCCTCATACCGATGTTCTTCTGCGCCCTTTTCGCGCCGCTCATCGCGCCGCACGACCCCATAGAGCCTGACATAAAAAATATCCTTGCCGGTCCGTCGTTCGCCCATCCGTTCGGTACGGACACCCTCGGCAGGGATGTATTGTCACGGGTCATCTACGGAACAAGGATATCGCTTCTCGTTGGGTTCGTTTCCGTGGGCATCGCCATTCTCATCGGCATGATACTCGGGGCGATCTCCGGTTATTACGGGGGGATCATCGATGAGGTCATGATGCGCTTTGTCGATCTCATGATGTGCTTTCCCACGTTCTTTCTCATACTTGCCGTCATCGCCATCCTCGAGCCGAGCATCTGGAACATCATGATTGTCATCGGGCTCACGAGCTGGATGAACACGGCACGGCTTGTGAGGGCCGAGATACTGAGCATCAAGAACAAGGAATACGTCATGGCCGCCAAGGCCCAGGGCCTCGGCGAATCGAGGATAATCTTCCGCCATGTCCTGCCGAACGCCGTTTCCCCTGTCTATGTGGTCGCGACGCTCGGAATCGGCGGCGCCATACTCACGGAATCGGCGCTCTCTTTTCTCGGCATCGGTGTCCAGCCCCCCACTCCAAGCTGGGGAAACATCCTCACTCAGGCGAAGGACAACATCGAGGTCGCCTGGTGGCTTTCCCTCTATCCGGGCCTTGCGATATTTTTCACTGTCATGGGCTACAATCTCCTCGGTGAGGGCCTGCGTGACATCTTCGATCCAAGGCGCAAAGGCGCAACTTCGTAAATAAAAAAAGACCGTGAGGCGTGAAACGTAAAGCGATAGACTTTGTTTTTGACACCTTGTGGTTTACGCCTTACACTTTACGGTTTTTAAACGGTTTACGGTTTCTCACAAAAAAACCCGGGTGGGACGGCCACCCGGGTCGGTTTGTCGAAAAGGCGTGTTATGCGGCCGCTGTTTTCTGGGCGAGGCCAAGGCGGTCGAGGGTTTCGAAGTATGCCTCGATGCGCGTGCGCACCTGTGATTCGGCATAGAAGCGCTGGTCTCCCATGTCGCTCTCGAAGACAAGAGCAGGTATGCCCGTTCTCTTGGTCAGGATGTCCTTCAGGGTGGGCACCGCGAAGGAAACGGCCTTGCAGCTTCTGTTCATGAACATGATCATGCCGTTCATGGAATATTTCTTGAAGAGATCCGTTGCCATGTCGGCCCTGTCCTCGATGGTTGAGTTGGAGAACCTGTTCACATAGTTTTCTGCGAGCGTGACCAGCGGGTCCTTGTCGAGGTCGAACTCGAAGCTCCATGCGTGGACGTACAGGGATGTGAGGATGACGCCGCCGTAAGAGCCCAGCAGCTTGGCATGGTCGCTGAACTTGAACCAGACGGGGAGGTTTTCCCAGTAGAGGCGGTATTTTTCCTGGTCCCTGGGAAGCACGCCGATGCCCTGGTCCACCTTTGCCTGGATCTCGTCGCAGAGCGTCTGGTAGTAGTCGACGCATTCCTGTGTGCCCCTGCGGTACACGGCGATGGCCATGCCGATGAGGGCGTCGAAGATGCTGATGGGTGACGGTTTATACTGGGCCATGTCGAGGAATTTCCTGTAGAGTATGCTCGACGCGGCGGAGTATTTCATGACCTCTTTGAGACGGTCATAGTCAAATTTCCTTTTCGTTTTTTCCTCGAGGAAGCTGATCAGCTCCTTGAGCTGGAGGACGCAGTACTTGACGATCTCCTCGCGGGCCTTCTTGTCCATGATATGCTCGGGGGTGTCAAAGACAAAAACGGGCAGGTTGCCTTTTCGTGCCAGTACCTGGAACCATTTGGTCAGGGTGAAGCACTGGGCATTACAGGCAAGGAAGATGTCAGGGTCGGGGATGCCGCGGGTGACCGTAACACCCGTCTTCCGATAGCCAAAATCACTCCTGGCATAGGCACAGAGGTGGTTCGTATACCCCATGCTCTCGACGACTGAGCAGAGCTCTACCCCTTTCTTCGCCGTCAGGTTCGCGACTGCGTGGTTCTCGGGGTAGATGGGCACGATATCGTGGGCGACGAATAGCTCCACGGGAGAAATAGCCGTTGTATAGCCCACCAGTTTCCCGTTCTCATGGGCGTGGAATGCATCTTCCATGTATTCATCGGTGATCTTTTTCGATAGTTGTTTTGATGTCAGCTTGTCGCTCATAATGAGCCCCCTTTCAGTGATTCGAAGAATGCCTGCGCTCTCGTCAGGACATGGGACAGGGAGGTTGTCTGGTACTCCGTGTCCAGGACATGTATCGGTATCCCTTCTTTTTTGATCATGTTCTTCAGGTCCGGCAGATCATATTCCTGTGATTCACAGAACTCGATGTGTACAAAAATGACGGCCTTTGCCTTTGTATCATTGTAAAGTTTTTTCACTTCCTCGAAGTTTTTGTAGACATTGTCATGGATCGGCGAGAAGAACCCTCTCTTGAAATGTCTGTCCGCCAAAGCGTCTATGGGGTTTCCGTTCACGGATACCATGCCCTGAAGGTAGCGCGTACCGTCGACGAGGGTGTCGCCGACGATATTGAGCTTCAGTTCGTCAAGGATGTCAAATATCTCGGGCGGGTCACAGGTGATCCCCACAAGGATGACATCGGTGAATTTCTTGCCCTTTTTCGCCTTCAGGCTGTCCTTGATGGTTTTCAGGCTCTTGTTGATCTCAGCCTTGTCGGCCTGCAGGGAAAGCTTCATCATGGCGAAGAATTCCTTGTTGGTTATTGTGCCCGGAGACTCCCTTTTGATCTTGTAAAGCTCGCCGAGAAGCGCCCTGTTCTCGTTGTGGACCGCGATGGATGCGTTCAGGGCATCGTTGCCCGGCTTTTTTCCCAGCCACTTGCCGAGTGATTCAATGAGCCTCTCTATCTCCTCTTTGACCCAGTACCTCGCGCTTGGCCTGTCGGCCTGACGGGGCGCCAGGTAGCTCTCGACATATTTATCGGGAAAATTGATCCGCCATATGTCGGAAAGGTGCTGCGTTGTATCGCAGACCTGTGGAAGGACGAAGCCGCTGAAAAGGTCTCCCTCGTAGCTCAATGCCAGTTCGAGATTGCTCCGCGCGAGAGAGCAGGCATTGTCCGGGAGATGGCTCGGGGCCTTTTTTAATGGTTTATGAGTACCAAGAATTGTAACGGGAAGAAGATCGAATGCGTAGATCACCTCTTCGGGAACATCAGCGATGGTACTCCCAACTACTTTCTTTCCTGTATCTCTAGCCCATTTACGGATGGAAGGATACGGATCCCTGGCGAGTGCAACAACATCTTTCAGACTTAGACTTTCCCACATAACCCCTCCAGAAATGATGAAAAATTTCACATATTATATGAAGGTTCACCATTATTGTCAAGGCAAGATTGGGCACCGTCAACGCCCTAAAAATAATGAAAAAACGGTGTTTTCAGGGCCGCCGCCGACCGCCGTACTTAGCGGGACGTTCCCTCCTCCACCCAGCGGGCGTAGGCGTCGAGTGCCTCATCGATGGCGATGGCGATGATCTCGGGGACCTCGTAAGGATGGAGCTTTAGTATCGCTTCCTCGACCTGGCGGTACAGCGAGGGCCTGGTTTTCAGCACGCAGTACCACTCTTCGGTCTCCTCGATAGCTCCCTTCCACCGGTATATGCTCCGCACGGGCCCGGTCACCTGGCAGCACGCCGCGAGGCGGTCTTCGACGAGGCGCCTTCCCATGGCACAGGCCGCCTCTTTGTCGTCCATTGTCGTCACGATCTGGATAATGTTCGCCATATGCTCCCTCCCTCAAAACGGTTTTTTATTGTTCCGCTTCACGATGTCCGACGATCCTTTCCAGAACAATTTAACTTGAAATTATGGGAGATTTCATATATTTTTCTATGCTACAATAGCATTTGAAGGATTTGAGGTTCCTACATGTTCCATATCAGGGATGGAGATGCGATCATACTTGCAAGCGAATCGACGAGAAGGGTGGATATCCTTCGGACCCTGGGCATCCCCTTTTCGATCGTTCCGCCCGATATTGACGAAAGCAGAAGGCACGAGGAGACGCCCAAGGATTACGCGCTCAGGATCTCCCATGAAAAGGCCCACAAGGTCGGCAGGTATTTCCCCGACAAATGGGTAATAGGCGCCGACACCATAGTGGTCTATAAGGGCAGGATACTCGGCAAACCGAAGAACGAGGAAGAGGCCTTCGCAATGCTCCAGCTTCTGAAAGGCAAGTGGCACAAGGTCATAACGGGGTTTTGCGTGCTGAACGTAGCCAAGAAGATCACGTACCGGGACGCAGTGGAGACAAGGGTCTTCATGAAAGACCTCCTCGATCAGGAGATAATGAAATATATCGGCACCTCGGAACCGCTCGACAAGGCCGGGTCATACGCGGTCCAGGGTAAGGGCGGCTACATGGTGAAGGAAATAAAGGGTTCCTACTCCAACGTGGTAGGCCTACCCATATGCGAAGTGGCGGAAGTCCTTCTGTCGCTGGGCGTTCTTTCATGAGCGATATCGGCCGTGCCCTTGAGGCCGTGCGCGGGAGAATGGAGAAAGCGTGCGCCAGGGCGGGAAGGGACCCCGGCGGTGTGAGGCTCGTTGCCGTTACAAAGACCGTTGACGCCGGGCGCGTCAGGGAAGCCATTGACGCCGGTGTCAGGGACTTTGGAGAGAATTACGTGCAGGAAGCGAGAGTAAAGATAGATGCCGCAGGTGCGGCAGGAGACGTCCGGTGGCATATGATCGGGCACATCCAGAGCAACAAGATCAAGTATATCCCGGGGCTTTTCGACTGCGTCCACACAGTTGACCGCACCTCGCTCCTTGACGGTCTGGAGCGTCATGGAAAGCCGATGGACATTCTTTTTGAAGTGAACCTCTCGGCGGAAGAGACAAAAAGCGGAACAGACCTCGACGGGCTGAAGAAGATGCTCGAGAGAGTATCCGGTCTGAAATACTTAAGGCCTGTGGGTCTCATGACGATGCCGCCGTACACGGCAAACCCTGAAGATGTGCGGGGGATATTCAGACAGCTCAGGGAGGTCCGCGACGGGGTGAACGCGCAGTTCGGCCTTGCCATGAAGGAGCTTTCCATGGGCATGTCCTCGGATTTCGAGGTCGCGATCGAGGAGGGGGCCACCATGGTGAGGATAGGAACGGCATTGTTCGGGGAGAGAATATGAAGCCATGGGGTGGAAGGTTCAAGGGCCAAACGGACCCGCTTCTGGAAAAGTTCAGCGCTTCAATCGGTTTTGACCGGGAGCTATACAGGCACGATATAAAGGGGAGCATTGCCCACGCCGGGATGCTCGAGAAGATCGGCATCCTCAACGCGCAGGAAAAAAAGAAGATTGTCAGGGGGCTCAAGGAGATAGAAAAGGAGATCGACTCCGGCCGCTTCCAGTTCTCCGATGCCCTCGAGGACATCCACATGCACATTGAGGCGCGGCTCATCGAGAAGACCGGCGAGGCGGGCAAGAAGCTCCACACGGGCCGCAGCCGCAACGACCAGGTATCGCTGGACATGCGTCTTTTCCTCAAGGAGGGGCTGGCCGGGATCGACGAAGGGCTGAAAGGTCTCCTCGGAGCGCTGCTGAAAAAGGCGGAAAAGGAAAAAGACGTCATCATGCCGGGCTATACGCACATGCAGCGCGCCCAGGTGGTTCCCTTTGCACATTACCTGCTGGGCCATTATTTCGCGCTCAGGCGCGACAGGGACAGACTCTCGGAATGCTTAAGGCGCCTTGATGTCCTTCCGCTCGGAAGCGGGGCGCTCGCCGGATCGACGATACCCCTCGACAGGCAGTGGGTCAGAAAAAAGCTCGGCTTCGCGAAGGTTTCCCGCAACAGCATGGACACCGTGGCCGACAGGGATTTCGCTGTCGATGCAGTGTATTCGTCGGCCATGATAATGGTCCATCTCAGCAGGTTCGCGGAGGACCTCATCATCTTTGCCACCGAGGAGTTCTCCTTCATATCCCTGCCGGACGAGCTATGTACGGGCTCAAGCCTGATGCCGCACAAGAAGAACCCCGATTCACTTGAGCTCATCAGGGGCAAGACCGGCCGTGTGGCTGCCGATCTCTTCGGGCTCTTTATGATATTGAAGGGCCTTCCCTACACATATAACAGGGATCTTCAGGAGGACAAGGAACCGCTGCTGCACGCGGTCCGCACCGCGAAAGACTCGCTTGCCATCATGGAGCTGTGTGTGAAAGGGATGACGGCGGATAAGAAGAACATGGAAAAGGCAGCCGTGGAGAGTTTCATGCCCGCCGTGGAGATGGCCGAATACCTGACCATGAAAGGGATGCCTTTCAGACAGGCACACGGCGTTGCCGGGACCGCGGTAAGGATGTGCGAGGAAAAAGGGATGCGCCTCGGCGACATGACCCTGGCTCAGTTGAAAAAGCTGTCCGTGCTTTTTGAAAAGGATGTTTTTGATTTTATAAGGCCTCAAAGCGCCCTGAAGATGAGAAGGTCGGAAGGCAGCGCTTCCTTTAAAGAGGTATCGAAGGTAATAGATGCAGAAAAAAAGTATCTCCGTTCTTAGTGCGGTCCTTTGCATTGCGCTGGCATTTGCATCATGCGGGATCAAGGCCGACCCCAAGCCGCTGGCGGTTGTGAGGGCGGGCGTGATAGGCGACCTCCGGGGAGAGGCGAAGGACGGCGTGCTGTTTCTTTCATTTACCGTTCCCGCGGCGATAGAGGCAAAAAAGAAGGGTGATGAGGTGGAGATCGCAGGATTCAAGATCCTGAAGGGCTGCGGCACCTGCCTGGGGGCGCTGGCTCCCTTCAGGACGGTTACGCTTGGGGATGCAAAAGGATACACCATCGCGGCGGGCAGGCTCTATATTTATGATGACGACCTGACCCCTGGCAGCGATTACGCATACAGGGTGCAGCCCTTCACGAAGAAAGGGACTGCAGGAGATGATTCGAACGCCTTCATCATCAAGTGGACATACCCGCCGGGTGCGCCGGCCGGGCCGCTCAAGGCGGTGGAAAGCGATGCAAGGGTTGAGCTTACATGGACAAAAGAAGAGGGATACCTTTACAATATCTACCGCTCCGAGGACGAAACATATCCCCTGTTCCCCCTCAATGGCAGGCCCACCGAGAACACGCTCTACATGGACGCCGGCCTCACGAACGGCCGCACATACGTCTATGAGGTGAGGGCGGTCAGGATGGAGAAGGGGATCGCCTTCGAGGGCCCCGGGGTGAAGGTCAAGGCCACACCCAGCGACAGGACGCCGCCCGTCGCTCCCGCCCAGGTGAAGGCGGTCAAGAAAGGCAGCACGATAGAGATCACCTGGACCGAAAATACCGAAAAGGATCTTGCCGGCTACAATGTCTATCGTGTGATGGGGACAAGCTCGGTAAAGCTGAACAAGACCCCGGTGAAGGAAGGCAGGTTCTCAGACGGGAAGGCGCCCGATTACCGCTTTATCGCATATTATGTAACGGCCGTCGACGGCGCCGGTAACGAGAGCGACCCGTCGCAGGAATCTATCGTTTATTTGCAAGAGTGAGGCTATGGACTATTTCGAATATCGCAATGGAGAACTGTTTTGTGAAGATGTCCCCGTGAAGACGGTGGCGAAAAAGGTCGGTACCCCGCTTTACCTTTACAGCTACGGCACCTTTGAGAGGCATTTCCTCGTGTTCGACGGGGCATTCCGCAACATACCCCACCTTGCCTGCTATTCCCTCAAGGCAAACTCCAACGGCGCTCTTGTCAGGACCATCGCGAAGCTTGGCGGCGGCGCGGACATTGTTTCGGGCGGGGAGCTCCACAGGGCGATCATGGGCGGCATACCGGCCCGGAAGATCGTTTACTCCGGTGTGGGAAAGAGCGAACAGGAACTGCGGCTTGCCATCGAAGCCGGCATCCTCATGATCAATATCGAATCGGAAGGAGAATTCCTGCTCCTCAAGAAGCTGTCGCGGAAGATGAGGAGGAAGGTGCCCGTTTCCATACGGGTCAATCCCGAGATAGACCCGAAGACACATCCGTATATCACGACGGGGCTTAAAAAGAACAAATTCGGGGTGCTCTGGTCGGAGGCGTCCCGCCTTTACAGGGAGATCGCCGCCGAAGAGAATCTCGTGCCCGTGGGCATATCCTCGCATATCGGTTCCCAGATCCTCGAACTGGGACCCTTCATCGAGGCCGTGACGTCGCTGAGGTCGATGATACTGGAACTCAAGGAACAGGGGATCGCCGTTGAGATGCTCGATATCGGCGGCGGACTCGGCATCACCTACAAGGACGAAATGCCTCCGCGCCCCGACGAGTACGCCGGTGTGGTCGAAGATAAGCTGCGGGACATGGGGATCAGGCTCATCCTTGAGCCCGGCAGGGTCCTTGTCGGCAACAGCGGGATATTCGTCACAAAGATGCTCTATGTGAAGAGGACGCAGGGAAAGACATTCTACATAGTCGACGGCGCGATGAACGACCTGGTAAGGCCTTCACTATATGACGCCTACCATGAGATAATACCCGTTGTTGAAGCAGCCGGAAAGACGGCCGCCGCAGACATCGTGGGGCCCATTTGTGAATCGGGGGATTTCCTCGCAAAAGACAGGCAGCTGGCAGAAGTTAAAGAGGGCGATCTTCTGGCCGTAAAGTCAGCGGGTGCTTACGGTTTTTCCATGTCATCCAATTATAATTCCCGCATGAGGGCCGCGGAGGTCCTTGTCAGGGGTAGTGAATTTTTTGTGGTCAGGAAAAGGGAGACCTTGAAAGACCTGACACGGGGGGAATCGATCCCATCTTTTCTGGAGGTATGAAAAACGTGGTTGAACTTGAATTTTCAAAGATGAGCGCAAGCGGGAACGATTTTGTGATGATCGATAACCGTGACGGGAAGATATATGAAAGGTTCCCGGATATGAAGGAGTTTGTGGCGAAGGTGTGCAGGTTCCACCACTCTGTCGGCGCCGATGGCGTCATATTGATCGAGAACTCCGCCGATTATGATTTTCGCTGGCGGTTTTTCAACGCAGACGGTTCGGAGGCCGAGATGTGCGGCAACGGCGGCCGGTGTGCCGCAAGGTTTGCATTCATGAACGGCATCGCAAAGCAGAGAATGGCCTTCGAAACGGTTGCGGGGGTGATCAAGGCCGAGGTCCACGGCCAGAAGGTAAAACTGCAGCTCACAAGGCCCGCAGATCTCAAGCTCGACTACCCAGTCGGTCTCGACGATAAAGAGCTTTTCGTGAGCAGTGTCAATACCGGCGTGCCCCACGCCGTACTTCTGGTCAGCGATATCGACCTCGTACCCGTCGATGAACTGGGGAGGATGATACGGAGCCACAAAGTGTTCGGTGATAAGGGCACGAACGTGAATTTTGTGGAAGTACTGGATAAGAAGAACGTCAAGGTGAGGACGTTTGAGCGCGGCGTGGAAGGTGAGACCTATGCCTGCGGCACAGGGGCCGTTGCCTCAGGGGTGATCCTTGTGGAAAAGTCCCTTGTCAGGAGCCCTGTAAACATACATACCCGGGGCGGAGAGGTCCTCAAGATATACATAGGGGACGAGGTCTACCTGGAGGGAGATGCGAAGTTCATATATAAAGGTCATTTACATGAAGAAGCGCTCCTTTGACAAACCGGGCGTTTTTTAAGACAAGGCGGGACCGTAAAAAAGGTGTCCGCACATCAGAAAGGAGAAAAAATGGAACTGAGAGGTGTTTTCACGGCCCTCGTAACACCTTTTCGCAACGGAGAACTTGATGAGAAGGCGCTTAAAAAGCTCATTGAGTTCCAGCTGGCAGGAGGCGTCGATGGAATCGTGCCTTGCGGAACCACTGGCGAGGCCCCGACGCTTTCTTATGAAGAGCATGAAAGGGTCATCGAGCTTACCGTCAAATATGTAAAAGGAAAGGTGCCCGTCATTGCCGGTACCGGCTCGAACAGCACCAAGGAGGCAATAGAGCTGACCCGGTCGGCGAAGAAGCTCGGCGCCGATATGTGCCTCCTCACGACGCCCTACTATAACAAGCCCACACAGGAAGGGCTTCTCCGGCACTTCCTGGAGATCGCGCAGAGCGTTCCGGTCCCTCTCGTTCTCTACAATATACCGGGCAGGACAGGCGTAAATATGACTCCAGAGACAATAGCGCAACTCGCCAGGACAAAAAACATCGTAGGTATAAAAGAGGCTGCGGGGTCGCTGACGCAGGTATCGGATATCTATCGTCTCACGAAAGGCAGATTCGCCATCCTTTCAGGAGACGACAATCTTTTTCTGCCCATGATGAGTGTCGGCGCCGTCGGTGTCATATCCGTCTTTTCAAACATCATGCCCAGGGAACTCAAAACACTCTACAGGGCCTTCATGGTGGAGCAGGACATGGCCAAGGCCCTGAAGGTGCATACGAAGCTGATGCCTGTCTTTCAGGCGATGTTCATTGAAACGAACCCCATACCCGTGAAAGAGGCACTCTACCGGATGGGGATGATCGCCCGTGAATACCGGCTGCCGCTTTGTCCCATGTCGGAGAAGAACGCCGCCTTTCTCAAGGGGCTTCTCGGTGAATACGGTCTTACAAACAGGGCGAAAAGGAAGGCTTAAAGGACATCAATGACATGAAAAGCAGCTGCAAAGGAGTACACTCATGGTAAGGATCATCATAACCGGCGCATGCGGCAAAATGGGACGTGCCATTATGGGCCTTGCCCTTCAGGATGGGGACATTGAGATCACCGGTCTTGTAGAGGCCCCGGGCCACCCCATGACGGGAAAGACACATGATCTCATGACCGGCAGCACGCACAAGGGCGATCCCCTCATTGTTGATGATATCTCACAAGTGATAAACGGGGCGGACGTGGTGGTCGATTTCACACAGGCAGGCGCCTGCATCAACCATTTCAGGGTTGCAGCGGCAGCCGGCGCGGCCCATGTGATCGGCACTACAGGTTTCAGGGAAGACCAGCTGCGTGAGATAGGCGAAGCAAAAGGCGCACGTGTCGTGATCTCCCCAAACATGAGCGTTGGCATGAATATCCTCTTTGACCTTGCGCAAAAGGCCTCGGCGGCGCTTAAGGACGGCTATGATGTCGAGATAGTCGAAATGCACCATCGATGGAAAAAGGACGCACCGAGCGGGTCGGCCCTCAGGATAAAGGATGCCGCAGAGGCAGGACAGGCAGGCCGCACCTGGGTCGAGGTGTTTGGACGCCAGGGGATCACAGGTGAGAGAAAGGCCGATGAGATCGGTGTCATGAGCATCCGCGGCGGCGACATTGTGGGGGAGCACACGATCTTTTTTGCCGGCATCGGCGAGCGGCTGGAGTTGACCCACCGGGCATATTCTCGTGACAATTTTGCGCGCGGCGCCCTCCTGGCCGCGAAATGGCTCGTTGATCAGCCTGCAGGCGTTTATTCCATGAAGGATGTCCTGGGACTGTAAAGAAAGTTCCAGCCGTTCCAGCCGTTTAAAAGGGGAAAACTCTTTCCCTGTGCGATCTGAGCTTTAACAGGAACGGCCTTTTCACTCATTCCATCAGCATCTTGTTTTATATCATGGAGTGTTCATAGTAAAGCATCCAGAGGTCGTTTTAGGCCGCGTTTCCCAACAATAGGTCAAGTTCTCCAGATTTGTGATTAGAGACCGGGTAACAAGAGAGAAACATTTATAAAAGAGGGCTTAATATCAAAAAGCAGGGTCTAAAATAGCCGGTGAAACGGTTGGAACCATTGAAACCATTCTTTCTGCCTTGCGGGCTTTGTGAAATCAAGTGTCGCGTCGCAATGCAAAACAGCCATGGCGCTTGTTAAAAATTTCTCTTGCAAAACCTCTCTGGAATTGTTAGATATATGAAAAAAAAGGGGAATTTTAATAAAAGAAGGGTAAACAATGGCTAAATACGCAAAGATACCGGAAGCGACCATACGAAGACTTTCCAGCTATTTGAAATGCCTGGCCGATCTTGAAACGAAGAGTGAAAAGGTCGCGTCCAGCGCGCTCATTGCCAACATATGCAACGTCAATGCGGCCCAGGTCAGGAAAGATTTTGCCTATTTCGGCGAATTTGGAATCCGGGGTATGGGTTATAACGTCAAGGACCTGAAAAGACATATAAAGGAGATCCTCGGCATCAACCGGGAATGGCGCATCGCCGTTGTCGGCATCGGCAACATGGGGAGCGCCCTTCTGGTCTATAAGGATTTTTTGAAGCAGAACTACAAGATCGTCGCCGCCTTTGACCTCTATCCAGAGCAGGTCATAGGGCGCATATCGGAACGGGTAGGAAAACCTGTCGAGATACTTCATATCGACCGGCTGAAAGAGGTCGTGAAGGCGCGCAATATTGAGATCGGGATCATCACGACGCCTCCTCAGGAGGCCCAAAAGGTCGCCGAACAGCTTGTTGGAGCAAATATCAAGGGTATCCTGAATTTTTCTCCGGCCCCCGTAAGGACATCGGAAAATGTAAAGCTGAGGAACCTTTTCTTCACCTCTGCGCTTGACAATCTCGTCTATTACCTGTCAAACTGAGAGTGCGCTATGTGGAAGGTCCTGACGAACGCCATAGAGATGCTTATATATGCGGCGATTTACATAATCTTCGCCCTTGTCGCGGTAAAGATCGTCGGCGCCACTTTCACGACGGAATTTGAAAAAAAGATATCCGACGAGAACAACATAGCCCTTTCGCTCGTGTGCGCCGCACTGTTCATTGGTCTCGCGGTCCTTCTCGCGTCAATAGTCAAATAATGAGGAACCTTTTTGTTACAGGCACCGACACCGGTGTCGGGAAAACACTCATCGCCGCCTCTCTGGCGGCATATCTTTCGGTCAAAAGAAAGCTTGACGTGGGCGTCATGAAGCCTTTCGAGAGCGGCACCGAGACTGCCGGTGAAAGAAGTACCGGAGACGCGTGGACCCTCAGGGAGGCCTCCGGCACACCGGATGAGATAGGCGAGATCAATCCATACGTCTTCAAGGCCCCCCTTGCCCCCGAGGCAGCCGCGCGCCTGGAGAAGAGGGTCATTGACATGGATTTCGTCACGGCTGTGTACGAGAGGCTTACCGACCGTCACGACGTGGTTGTGGTCGAAGGTGCCGGAGGGATCCTCGTGCCCATATGGGAAGGGTTTTTCTACGCGGACCTCATCCTTTCCTGGAAGACCCCCGTAGTCGTCGTTTCAAGGCTGACCCTCGGAACCATCAACCACACGCTGCTGACCAGCAGTTATCTCAAGTCTGCCGGGGTGAAGGTTCTCGGTGTTATCCTAAACGATACGCAAGACGAGAACGACCTTGCGTCACAGACCAACCCGGCCATGCTCGAAAAGTATCTTGATGTTCCCCTGCTCGGCGTTTTCCCCTATATGCCGGGCATTATTGAAAAGGGTGTGGACAGGCAGCGCCTGGCAGAGCTTTTCGAGAAGCATATCAATTGTGAACAGATCGTGAACTCTCTTTAAAATACCGGGCCTCATGCCCGCATTACGAGATACGGGTTTGTTTGGTTTTTCCGGTTTCTTTAGTTTCTCCGGTTGATTATAAATAAAAAGCCAAACGAAAGAAACCGGAGAAACTAAAGAAACTATAGAAACTATAGAAACCAGAAAAACATTACCTGTTTTTATTTCTTGCCGTTCTTCAATCCCAGCTCGAGGAAGAATTTCCGTGAACGCTCGATGATGTCCATATCGACGCAATAGGCGAGCCGGAAATAACCGGGAGTACCGAAACCGACCCCCGGTACCGCGAGGATGTGGTGCTTCTGGAGCTCTCTCACGAAGGCAATATCGTCGGGTTCAGGCGATCTGGGGAAGATGTAAAAGGCGCCCATGGGTTTTATCACGTCGAACCCGGATTCCACAAGAATGTTGTAGATGGCGTCCCTTTTGCCCTGGTAGTCGAGAACGTCGATGCTGTTCTGCTGGAACTTTCCTACGAGCCGCTGCATAAGCGCGGGTGCGTTTATGAACCCGAGGATCCTGTTCGAGAAGATCATGGCGTCCATAAGGGGCTTCAGGTTCTTGATAAGCGGCGAGGCCGAGATGTAGCCGATGCGCTCGCCCGGAAGGGCCAGGTCCTTTGAATGGGAGGTCACCGTTATGGTGTCCTCGTAGATATTGAATACGTCTGGCAGAACGATGCCGTCATAGATGATCTTCCTGTAGGCCTCGTCGGAAAGCAGGAAGATACGCTGCCCCCTTTCCCTGCGTTTGTGCAGAAGCGCCGCCAGGTCCCTGAGGTCTTTTTCGTTATAGACGACGCCGGTGGGATTGTTGGGCGAGTTGATTATGATGGCCTTTGTCTTTTTACTTATGGCCTTTTCGATCTTCTCTATGTCGAGATGGAAGTCCTCCCCGGTGTCGACAAGCTTCATGACCCCGCCGTGGTTCTCAATGTAAAACTTGAACTCCACAAAGAAGGGGATAGGTACGATCACTTCGTTGCCAGGGTCAAGAAGGGACTTCAGGGCTACATTCATGCCGCCGGCAGAGCCTACGGTCATGACGATGTTGTCTTTCGTGAAGGGAAGACCTGATTTTTCCTTATGGAACCGGGCGATCTCACCCCGGACGTCCTCGTAACCGCTGTTCGTCATGTAACGGTGCATGCCCTTGATGTCGGATGTGACGATCCTGACGAGCTCTTCCTTGAGTTCGGCCGGAGGCTCCATTACGGGATTGCCGAGGGTGAAGTCGAGTATGTTCTCAGGGCCGTGGACCTTCTTCATCTTCTCCCCTTCCTCGAACATGGCCCTGATCCAGGAGGAGTCCCTCATAGATTTGCTGATAGCTTTGGAAATACCCATTATATTTCACCTCTTTTTAAAGCGTTTTCCCATTCTGATGAATCCGTCCCGGCTCTTGAGTATCGTTTCCATGGGGACGCAGTAGGCGATCCTGAAGTAGCCTTTCTTTCCGAACCCCCGTCCGGGCACGACCATGATGCGCTCCTCCTGCTGCAGGGAGCGGACGAAATTCAGTTCGTCGGGCTCAGGTGATCTGGGGAACATGTAGAAGGCGCCTGCCGGCTTTACACATTCGAAGCCTCCCTCCATCAGCGCGTCATACAGCACGTCCCTCTTGCGCTGATATTCCCCGATATCGACAGAGGTTCTCTGGAATATTGAAACGGCCCTCTGGAACAGGGCCGGGGCATTGACGAACCCGAGGGTCCTCATGGTGATCATAAGGCCCGATACGAGCACTTCAAAATCAGGCATGCGGGGTGATATGGCGATGTAGCCAATGCGCTCACCGGGCAGTGCAAGGTCTTTTGAATGCGAATTGATTGAGAAGGCAAGGTCATATCCTGCGAAAATATTGGGAAGGACAGTGCCGTCATAAACGAGTTTTCGGTAGGCATCATCGGCTATGAGGTAAATATCCTGGCCCTGGCCGCGCCTCTCGTTGAGCAGCGAGGTGAGATCATCGATGCTCTTCCTGGAATAGACGGCGCCAGTCGGATTGTTGGGACTGTTCAAAAGGACGGCCTTTGTCTTCTTTGTTATGGCTGCAGCGATCCTGTCCACGTCGAGCTGAAAATCATCTTTTGATCTGACCGTTACCAGCTTGCCCCCGTGATTGTGGACGTAGTTCTTGAACTCCCAGAAGAATGGGGTCGGGACGATCACCTCGTCACCCCTGTCAAGCATGCTCTTCAGGAGGATGTTGAGACCGCCCGCACTTCCGTTGGTCATGAAAACATGCGATGCCGTGAATGGCAGACCGTATATCTCCTCAAGATAACCGGCGACATCGCGGCGCACTTCCTCATAACCGCTGTTCGTCATGTAGCGGTGCATTCCCTTCGATGGGTGCAGCAGCGATTCCGCAAGGGTTTTCTGGAGCTCCCGCGGCGGCTCTGTATCGGGGTTTCCCAGCGAGAAGTCATAGACGTTCTCTTCACCGTAAAGCTTCTTTATCCTGAGACCTTCCTCGAACATCCTGCGGGTCCACCCTTCCTGATCTGCAATCAGTTTTTGGATCTGGCGGGAAACAATCATCCGTCCTCCTTTTTAATAAAAAGGGCCATGAGTCCACCCCATGGCCTTTAAGACAAAAAGGGCCATGGGTTTCCTGCACCCATGGCCCTTTGCTCTTTTAGCGCAAAGTTATGCCCGGGTGCAGGCTTCTAAAGAAGAAGAAGTAAAAATAGCACACAGGCTCTTTCATCATATTGAACATTAAAAAGTAAAAACAGGTATTTGTCAAGTGAAATTCCCTTAAGGAACAAGGCCCCCGGGCCGCACGGGACGCGCCGAACGGGTTGGCCGAAGCGCCATATACATTGACATTGGAGGCCTGAGACCTTATAATAAAGTGATATTTTTCACTTTTTAAGGAGGCCTATTATGGCAGGCGGATCACAGGGATACCACGGCAGCGAAGATTATATAGCATCCAAACCTCTTATGGAGATCGTGAACGTTGCGGTGGTTCTGAGAAAACCCCTTGTAGTCAAGGGTGAGCCAGGCACGGGCAAGACGCTGCTTGCCCACAGTATCGCCCGGGCACTTAATAAAAAGCTTTTAATCTGGAACATCAAATCGACCACAAAGGCCCGTGACGGCCTCTATGTCTATGATACGGTTCAGAGGCTCAACGATGCCAGGTTCAAAGACAAGGACATCAGCGACATAAGGCAGTACATTAAGATGGGAAGACTCGGGCAGGCATTTCAGAGCGATGAACAGGTCGTGTTGCTCATAGACGAGATCGACAAGGCCGACATTGAATTTCCCAACGATCTGCTCAACGAACTTGACGAGATGACCTTCCATGTCAACGAACTTGACGAAGAGGTCACGGCGAAGCACAGGCCCATCGTCATCATTACGAGCAACTCCGAAAAAGAGCTCCCCGATGCTTTTTTGAGGAGATGTATATTCTATTACATAGAGTTCCCAGATTCGGAGATGATGGAAAGCATAGTCAAGGTCCACTACCCCGACATCGAGGACAAGCTTGTCAGAGAGGCGATGAAGAAGTTTTACTGGATCAGGGAAATGGAAGGTATTAAGAAGAAACCCTCCACGAGTGAACTTCTCGATTGGATCAAAGCCCTTTCACTGGGCGGCATCAAGATCGAAAAGATAACCTCCGAGATACCCTTTCTCGGCACGCTCTTGAAAAACGAGCAGGACACGGACAGGTTCGTGCGCCTCTCTTCCAATCAGGGCAGCGGGTTCGGTTTTAGAAGAAGGTAAGATACAGATGTTCATCGATTTTTTCTTTGTTCTGCGCAGGAAGGGAGTACCTGTATCCATAACGGAATGGATGTCTTTCATAGAGGCGATGTACAACGGGCATTTCCAGTCGAGCCTCAACCATCTCTATTATATAGGCAGGGCATTCCTCGTTAAAAGCGAGGCGTACTATGATGCCTATGACCTTGCCTTCCAGGAGTTCTTTGGAGGGATCGCGACTCAGGACGTTGAGCTGGAAAAGGTCCTTGACTGGCTCGAAAACCCGCTGAACCGGCTTCCGAAGATGAGCCCCGAAGAGATGATGGAATTTCAGAAACAACTCGAGGAATTCAAGCGGACCCATGACATGGAAGAGTTGATGCGGCAGTTCAGGGAGCGCCTGAAAGAGCAGAAAGAACGCCACGACGGCGGACATAAATGGGTGGGCACGGGAGGTTACTCCCCCTTTGGGGCGTATGGATACCATCCGGGCGGCATCAGGGTCGGCGGGGAATCGTGGATGCAGTCTGCTGCGAAGGTTGCTGAAGAAAGAAGGTTCCGCAACTATCGCAACGATATCATACTCGACGTGAGACAGACAAAGATGGCCCTTAAAAAACTGCGCGAGTTGAAGCGGGAGGGCTCCCAGGAAGAGCTCGATATCGACGAGACCATCGACAAGACAGCCAAAGAAGGCGGCGAGATCGAGCTGGTGTTCAACAGGTCGCGGGAGAACTCGGTCCGGATCATACTGCTCATGGATACGGGAGGGTCGATGCTTCCCTACACGGAGCTTTGTGAGAAACTCTTCTCGGCGGCTACCCAGACGGACCACTTCAAAGAATTCCGTTACTATTTTTTCCACAATTGCATCTATCAGGACATCTATGAAGACATAGCCAACTATAAAAGAGTTCCAACAGAGAAGCTCTTTTCGCTTTTCAATAAGAACTATAAATTAATACTTGTCGGCGACGCGCGGATGGCCTATTCGGAACTGTTCGATATCAACGGCTGCATCGACTATTTTTCTACCAATGACAAGCCCGGCCTGGAATGGCTTGCGAGGCTCAAAGACCACTTCCCTCATTCCGTCTGGCTCAACCCCACGCACAGGAATTTCTGGGGTCATTACACAGTTGATACCATCGGCAAAGTGTTCCCCATGTTCGAACTGACCATTGACGGCTTGAAGGACGCGATCAAGGCTTTGACGTCGAAGACGAAAAACCCTCTTCTTTATAATTCATAGGAGAACATGTACCTGACGGCTACATTTTTGATCGCCGGGGCGGCAAAAAATAAGTATTACTATTTTCGGAAATATCCTTTATAATTTTCAGGAGGCTGACGGCACGTTGCTTCCCGGTTTTTTAATTGTCCGGTGAGGCGGCCGGGCCCTGGAAAGACCACATCGGGAGAACTCGAAAGGTACAGCTATGAGCGCCGCAATGGACAGGGTTTCATCTCTGAAGAACACGGAGCTTTTCCGGGCACTCGAGGACGGAGATCTGGAGAAGCTTTCCGCGAAACTGAGGGAAAGGGTCTATCCACCCAACACGGCCATAGTCCGGGAAGGTGCTTCGGGCGACGCCATGTTTATCATCAAGAACGGACAGGTGGAAATAAAAAAGAGGGAACAGAACCTCGGCATTGACCTTACCATAGCAACGCTCGGGCCTGGCGCATGTTTCGGCGAAATGGCCCTTCTCACAGGCAAACCCCGTTCCGCGACGGTCATCGCCATAGCCGCAACGGAGCTTTTCGTCCTTGAAAAGAAGGATTTCGATTCCCTGCTCCTTGAACACCCCAGCATATCAATATCGATCAACAAGATCGTGGCAGAGCGCATTGAGGAGATGAACACTCAAAAGGCCATGGGTGTTGTGTCCATGCAGACACTCAGGCTTGACCCGGATTTCCTCGTTATCGTCCCGGAGCAGGTCGCATTGAAATACAAGATGCTTGCCACATCATACGCGAACGGGAGCATAACGCTCGCCATGGTGAACCCCCAGGACATCATTGCCCTCGATGAGGCGCGCAAACTGCTCAAGGCAAAGTTTACAAAAAGTGTTGCCATCGATCAGGTGATCGTTACGGAAGACGACTTCAAGCAATTCATGGAAGGGGAATATAAGAATATCACCAAGCCTCTCATCGAAGAGAAACCCGAGGTCAGCCTCGATGATGTCCTCGATTCCATGGACCATATTCAGTCGGACATCATGAAGGATGTCGAGTTCGACGAGGGCGACGAGGACGACCAGGGCATCACCGACCTCGCGCGTGAAGCGGAAGGCGCCCCGATCATAAAGCTGACGAACAACATCATCGCGCTGGCCCTGAAGAAGGGCGCCAGCGATATCCACATAGAGCCCCTGGAGCGCGGGCTGCGTGTCCGCTAC